>Ga0181357_1000012_pt1 | contig 46825 bp, 67 predicted proteins | sample Fa13VDMM110DN_FD_130094 | JGI IMG/M metagenome (GOLD analysis project Ga0181357, IMG submission 130094) | Freshwater viral communities from Lake Michigan, USA - Fa13.VD.MM110.D.N | ecosystem: Environmental > Aquatic > Freshwater > Lake | place: USA: Michigan | collected 2013-09-24 | reverse complement strand
GCGAATGATTCTCGCCATTGGTGAGTGTAGCCTGTGTGGGATATACAAAGGGTATTGAAATATGTAACTAGTTGAGCGGGTAACATAGCGCCATCGCCATAACTACCCCAGCGAATCTTTCGAGTATTGAAATACTTAGAATGCAGATCTGCGTCGTATTTAGGATATACGTTACGCATATATGTGCTCCATACTTTATTAGGCGCCTGACCTACATTTACATAACAGGATCTTTTCCTGCGTGGCTTGGTAATGTCGCCAAAACCTGAGCCTCGGTGATAACAATTACCACAGATCGATAGATCATCGCCACTCTTAAGTGCAGCCACAGGATTAACATCCTGCCGCAATATAAACGTTTGGATCATGTTACCAGTCTTGCGATTGACTGATTTAAGTGTTGCGATACATACGATCGGAGATCCATCGAGAGGAGATAATCCCTTCCACAAAATAAAGCCACGTGGAACTTTTCCCTTAATAGTTGATTTCATTGTGATTAATTGTTTGGATTAAGAACGAACAAGTCTGTAATCAAGAGAGTCAACACACCAACCGCATTCAGCAGATATTAAGTCTGCAATGCTAGTTTCATCCTCCTCCTCTACAGTCCATTCGCTGTGAATGTACTGCTCTTGTAGTGCTTCATTGATACGCCTTGCAGTGTATGCAGTAAGATCTTCATCGTCTAGATTGAAATCAATTTGTGTAATCCTGTAGGTTTCCATGTTAGTTAGTGTGTGTTAAGTTAGTGTGTGCTTTGACGTCATTTAGCTCTGCCTCTTCTACAGAATGTAGAAACTTAGCAACAGTGTGCCCGTCATAACGTTCATGTAGTTCCTTAAGTATGCACGAATGTATAAAGTTATCATCATACTTTTCATAGTCTTTGAGCATAAAATCAGAGACCATACGAAACATATCGTTAGCATCCATTTCAGTTACAATTTTTTGAACATAAAGTTCTTTGAGTTTTGAAGTTGCCATTTTATAAAAGAAAGTAGGGTGAATTAAGAGAACTTTTTGTGCAGCATGGCTGCTAATCTGTCGTTGAAGTGTTTATCAATAGCGTCACTGATTGTGATACCTTGAGCTACAGCTTCAGCTATGCGCTCAGCCTGTCTTAGGTAAATAAATAGCGCGTTTGGATTGTATCCACGCTTGGTGGATTGTTTGATATCCCACTGAGTGAGATGATGATCAAGTTGAGCGTGAAGATCCATTGTTAGTGTGATTTCGGTGTTTGTGTGATGGGAGCGTGGCTTAATAGATGTAAACGATATCTGCCTGCTTAAAATACACACGTTTGTTATGTGTTAAATGACAAATATCTGCGGTTCGATTAGTTCTTTTGATTGCTAATCCGCCACCTTTAGGGATAAACTGTTGGCCTACATTAATGGAGGCGAATGTTACTGGTTTGGGATAGATATTGAAGTCCATTGTTAGATCCAGAAGTTGTCTAGTTTGAACTCACCAATAAAGCTATTTAAGATATGCTCCGCAACTAATTTGCGTTCTGGTACAGGGAACATTGTGTTCCAAGCTTGATTAATCGAACCGTGGCATGCTTTGTAATCTTGAGCAGCTGGAATTACTAGATTACGATACACATAACCTAGTGCCCGGTCGTAATTAAAAGTATCTTTACGCCAGAATTTAGTTAACGTACGACCTACACCGTTATAGTGCGCAGATGAAAAGCTTTTGGCATAGAGTTCTAACTCTACCGCCAGATCTTGATCAACAACAGTCATGATTAGCACCTGGTTTGTGTGATTTTGGGAGAACCTAAAGGTCCTCATCTTATGTAATACATAGGAGGAGAACTTTTAAGCCTGATGATCTATTAAGATCATGGGTGATCTATTAAAGATCTTGCACCTAGTTAAGGTACCAAATGTATGACCCCTCACAGATACAAAGCGGATCTAAAACTTCAAAATAAATTGGTGTTCATGTAGTTAGTTACAGCGCATAACATACCTCAGGCGGATAACTAAGCCTACCATCGAGTGAAAGCGTCACCGTGGCAGAAATAGTAACCTAAGACCAGAACATCTGCACTAAAGACAGTCACTCTGGGTAAACAATTGTGCGATACTGTAACTAACTACACTAGGCCGGGGTTCTATTTAGTTACAACCGGGCGAAGGTTGCTGATAGTTAACGCCGCTAAGTTAATGAATTAATTGATCTGACAATAAGTAAACCAAATTAAGCAACCCGATAGCTCCTACTTGGGGAGGAGTTGAACTCCTACGCTATACCTAACCCGCTTAAATTGGCTTAGTTATAAAACACATACGGATCAAGGGCCTTTGGGGCAAAGCAACTAGCACCAAGCTTCCCTTAACTAATCGCGCAGGATTAGTCGGGTGAACGGGTGATTCTAGTTGGAGCAAGGGCCTTTCTCTCTCGCGAGTGTTTCGGATACCTTGCCTCTGATTACTAGCCTCAGGGGGGTCAATCCGCTTCCACACAAGCTCCCGCTGTCTCTATGCTAAGATTTACAGCTGCTCTCCTTGATTACTCAAGGGGCTCTTGCTTACTTATGAGACCCGAAGGATTTGGGCGTTGCGTCTGTCAGTGGTTTGAGAATCAATCTTTCGATCGATGTGCCAAACATAACCCGCAGATGGTGCGCAAGTCAATAGCTAGTAGACGGTTGATCAACTGGCACACTAGGTTAGATGGCGACTGATAGTAAGAACCGCACGCATACGTGCGCGAGATACCATAGGCCTAGGGCCTTTGTCAACAAACTTAATATTTTGTGATAGTCACCCCTCCCCAAGAACAAACGAACTAATACAATTAGGCTTAGCTACATGTTATATAGTCTCAGACTAAATGATACTTAGTGAGGGCTTATGTATGCACAACCCGTAATTTATCCTGCACCGTATTTCTTTTTTTTCCATAAGGGGTAAAGTCCACGGGGCCGGCGAGAAGGGTAATAAAATCTTGCTGGGAAACTGAGCTGGGAGTTTTTGGTATCAATATAGTGACAGCGCTATATTTTTTTAACTCATTGCTTCGATCCTAAAAAAAATTTTTTCTGGGAATTTTTTAAAAAACTTAAGAGTTGCAGGACAAAGCCAACCAGGAGGGGTTTTTTCGTCTTTGTACCACGCGCCTCCGCCCTCTTCTGATATTTTTTCCACCTCCGCGTGGGCTAAAGGGAAGTCTTGATCTGAAAAAATTACTCTGTAACGAGGTTTACCTTTTAAATTTTGTTTTTCGATTACCGAATCAAAAATTTCAGGTACTCCAAGCACAAAAGGCTCGTTAACAAGACCTCTTCTTTCGTCAGTAAAGGCCCAAGTCCCCGCGTGGCGGTACATTTCCAACACGAGCATTGAATTTGACACAGGATTAAACCAAGAAGACTAAAGTACTGTAGGCTAATACAGGTACTCAGTGTTTACGGGTAACCCTCTTTTGTTTTTTTTGTTTTTTTTCTTATAATTTCAACTAAACTTAGTTGTATAGGTAGTGGCTTAACCTAGAAGTGTCTTTTTCCCCTTCTTATCGACCAGAAAACATTCGGAAAGCCGCGAGGGCGATTGAAAACGAGGATCGAGCTACAGTAGATTTTTCGAGAAACGCACGAGAAGCTTTATTTCAAGAAGCTTTAGAAAGAGGAGATTTATATGATGAAGCTGTTGAAACAGCAGAGAGGCGAGGGGTCAACTTCGATGATATAAGTGAAGGCAGAGTGGATCCTGGAGCATACCTCAGTGTCTCTGATTTTCGAGATTATCTGCCTTCACCCCAAGGGCTTGATGTAGATCCAGATCGTGAGGTTTACACAGGGTATCGTTTAGCACAACAAAATCCTGAACTAAGAAGTTTTTTATCTCAGCCAGACGTTGATCTTTATTCAGGAAATCAAAGAGCAGTAGGTCAAAGGTTCTTAGAGGATTACTCCCAAGGTTTAGTAACTCCAAGAGACTTGGAGTATTTAAGAAACTCATTTAGCTCTGACGTATTAGAGCCTGATTCTGGCGATCTTCCATCTGAAAGGCAGTTTAATACGGCTGATTTTGTCGAGAGGGAAGGAACAAGGAGCTACAGCCGTGGGCTAAACAGGGATATGTATCCTGGTTTTAATGAGCTAAGCAATAAAGTAAGTTACTTAGATAATTTATTAACTTCTCGTGATCTAATAGAGCAAGAAGAAGCTCCTGGTTCCCCTATACGTCGACGACTAGTAAACGTTCGAGCAACTCCGAATTCTTCTGATCAGTTAAGTTTTTATAATCCACAAGCAGAGAATTTAGATGCGTTAGAAAACAGACTTAGACCTAGTACGCCAGAACAATTAAACGACCCAGCTTATATTGACGCACGAAGTAGGGACATTAGACAAATATCGAGTGACATAGAGGACGCACGTTATGGACCATCAAGTTCTAGAGAAAGAAAAGTTGACGCTATTCTAAATCAAACGCTTCCTAGTGTTAGAGAAGCTTTAGGCGAACAAGGGGCTGTCGAAGCAGCGCAACGACAAGAATCAATAATAAGAGGGGAGCGCAATTTAGCAGAGCAAAACCAAAGGCTTGCAGGAGAGACCTCGGCCTTACAAAATCTTAGAAATTATCGAAGCTTACCTCCACGTGAGCGTGAAAGGTATAGGTCTGTTGATTTAACCTCTCCTCAAGAAAGAGAGCGCATAAACCCTTCTTCTCGAAATTTTATATATTTAGATCAAGGGAGTCAATTAGCTGTTCCTGGTTTACAAGAGGATCTACGAGGGAGTAAGTCCGAACAGTTAAAACAAGGACTTACAGACGCTTTTGCTCGTTTCGAACAAGTTCTAGATAAGTATCCGGAAGTTCGAGAGTTACTGGGTCAGGAAATAAAACCAGGTCGAGCTGTGCCGATTAAAGAAGAAGAATTCAAGCCTTATTTAAAATATGCAGACCAAGAGCAGATGTTTTCTACTCCTGAAATAAGAAAACAACTATATGAAAATGTCTTACTAGATGTAGAACCTGAACTTCGCCCTTCTTTGTCACAGAGCCTCTGGTTCATAGAAAGGCAATACACGAGTGGGGATCCTTTGGCACAGCAAAAAGCTAGGCAAAAAATTGACGAACTTGCTGGTAAGCAGAATGTGTTAGCTCTAAACGAAAAACGTGCTTTTAGACCTAACAGACCAGTAATTGGAGGAGGAGGTTATTTAGACGTAGGGGAAGAGCAAACAAGAAAAAAGTTTGCATTTATCGATAAGAGAGCTGGAGACGTTAATACTGCATTAAAACAACTCTACTCTGAAGTAGGGTCTAATGACCTCAGTTCTCTTTATCCTGGTCTTAAAACAACGCTAGAGGCCGCTTCAGCCCCTGTTGGGTTTCTTCTCGATGAAGAGACGGGACAAGTCACCCGCACATTACCTTCAAGTAACACTTATAACATACGAGTATCTAAAACAGGACGTGACACATTTTCTCTTGCTAACTCAAACGATATCCCTAATAAAGAGAAAGCCTCTTCTAACTTAGTAGACTTTTTGGTTGCCAATCCGGCTACAAGTCCAAGAGGAATTATATTTGAAACTTCTAAACCCGGAACGGGTGGTATGGGGGTAAGTGCTGAAGGAGAAATCCCTTCTCCAATCACTCAAGCTTGGGAAGAAGAAATTAAACAACAATCTTTTGAAAATCTACGGCCAAACACAATTGTTTACAACAATCCACTTTCTTCAGAAGATCTCTATGACTCTCGTATTAAAGAGGGACTTACAGAGGAACAAAGTAGCACTATACGAAAATTAAAACCTTTTGTAGAGTCAAATCAAAAATTACCTAATCTTCGAGCTGTTAGTTATTCCAGAGGGGGTTTTGGCCCAGCTACGGTACCTGAGTTTGGAACATCAACAACTCAACTTGCCTTTGTTACCCCACAAGGAAAGGTTGTTGCTTTACAAGCAAATCCCCCAGAATCCGGTCTAAAAGGAAAAGTAGATATATCGCCTGATGAAGTTAGGGTAACTCAAAGTGCATTACCTTTCTCCTCTACGCCGCGATATTTTTCTAGTGATCCAGTAACTGGAGCTGTTATAGGAGCCCTTCAAATGGGACAGGACCTTAATATTAAGTCAAAAGACCTCACAGAGTGGTGGAATAAAGGAAGAGATACAAGAGTTCCTGATGAAAGTAATGCGCCTTGGACAAAGTTGCTAGACGACGATAGACGTCAACTTACCCGAACTGAGAAGGCATATAAAGCAGGGGAAACCGGTCTTAAAGGGTTTAGACCGCTTAAAGCGTTTACTCCCCGCATGATAAAAACGGGACCGACACCCGCAGTAAGACAGGCATTTGAACGTCCAGTGCGAGCTGTCTCAAGAACCCCAGCGTCATTATTGCCTGGGTTAGCTGATTTAATCCCAAGTCCGGAAGCAATTCGAACAGGGTACCAGCGAGGACCTACTGCGATGGTTAAACAAATGGGTAGTGAATTTGTTCAAAGTTTACCCACTGGGGCAGCTTTTGCCGCAGCTTTATCTACTCCTGCTTTAGCTTCTTTTGCACCTGGTGTGGGGTTAGGTTTTGTTGGATCAGCTGCAGTTAGAGCTGCAAATGAAGTTGTTCGACAACAAACAGGAGAAGGTATATTACCTAAATTACGTCAGTTTATTGGAACAGCACCCAGAACTGGCGTTGCGGATAAACCCCGCATGGCTAATGCACCCTTAGTAGCTGAAATAAAACCATTATCTGCTCAAGGTAAAGCTGAGATGAATCGTAGGCAAAACCGTAATGAACTTCAAAAAAGGCTAGATCTAGTTAAAGAAAGAATTAATATAGGTAAAGTTGACCTCGGCTTATCAGAACTTATTCGCGGTAAGTAAATTACGCCAATACAACAAAAGCTAATAAATGTAAAGTACGTACTAGACTTGTAAAAAGAATCTTTGGCGAACACCCATGTACCCTGCAGCTGACGAGTTAGCTCAAAATTTTCTTGAGGATTACCTTGCTGGGCTTAGTTTTAAAATAAATCCTACCAACCCTTTTAAGGGTATGTCCCAAGACGAGTTAAATAAACGAAAAGAATTTGATTACCGCCCCGACGACTTACAAAAATATCATGAAAGATTAAATCGCCCAGGGCCAAGCCTTCCTTTGGCGTACGAGAATAATCGTTACGGTATAGATTACAATACTCCACGTACAGAGAGTGAGTTTATGGAACAAAAGTTTTATAGAGATTTAAATAATCCTAGCCCAAGAGGAATTCGTTTAGATCCCACACAACTTGATCTTCGAGAGCACCGACTCCCGGGCCCAACAGATATGTACGAAGATATTGAAAGAGACAGATTTCTATTCAGTCCTCGCGGACCTATAGCTTAATAGCTTGTCTATTTTTTAACGCACCAGAATTGCCAATCTGAGCAAAAAACAATCTCTAAATCACCAAAGGCATTCAAGCTTGCGTCTATGCCCTTTCGGACATCGGGGTGTCCATAGTCGTCAAAAATTAAAACCCCTCCGGATTTTAATAAAGGGTAGTAAAGCGACGTGTCTCTACACAGAGCATTTGGTGTATGCTCGCCATCAATATATAAAATGTCTATTTGGTTGTCTAATTCAGCCGCAATAAAAGGAAAAATGTTCCAAGAGCAAGCTTTTTGTACACTAACTTTTCCTGCGTTTTTACTTTTAGCAATATTAGTGCGAGCAATCAGCTCAATTTGGCTCAGCGTGGGGAATTTATCTTCATTTTCGATGTACTCCTTATTTCCTGTAAAAGGATCAATAGAAATAAGCCTACTTTCAGGGTGATTAAGAAAATTATCGGACCACCAGCAACTAGAGGCTCCTTCATAAACACCAATTTCAACTATTAAACGTTTTTTGTTCGGGTGGAGATGTAGCTTTTGAGCTTTAGGTTCTTTTGAGAGTAGGTCGTAAGCTTCAAGAAGCTTTTTATACCATTCGTGTTTGATATCGTACTTTGTATCTAGAGCCAAGTACATGAGGAGGGGTAACAAGCGCCATTATACTAGCAGAACGGAATCCCTTCTTAAGCTTTTTTTCCTAGTCTGGAAGGCACAAAGCTCACTGTGTGCTACCATTGTCATGTGTTTCATCCCCTTTTGTGACTAACAACAACGTAGTCGACCTCAAGACTCAGGACATGATCAAATTGGCTTTTGCTTGGCAAGCCTGGAAACTTCTGGATACTTGCGCTTCTATTTTTTTTAAGGGAGCCTTAGTTGCTGGGATTTTTTCGTTTGGTGCCGTTGTGGTAGCAGAAGGACCTTTATTAAACAAAAAGGTCAGGATTCAAGAAGAAGCTCAGCAAGAGTGTATTGCTAAAGGGCTCCAAAATATAAATAATGAAAGGTATGCCGTTTACCGTTTTTGCCAAGGGTATGCTGTTGATTACGCAAAAACGTATGCTAACCAGAATAAAAGTTAAAACCAAGTAAAAATAAATAACTAAGTGTTACTTCAGGTACGTTGCGCACCTAGGTTTTTTCTGCTTTACTAGGCTATGAATTTTTTTTCTTGTGAGCAAGCAATTTTTGGTTTTTGTTTGTCCTGTTTGTCAAACGCACTTCCCACTTAAAGGCTCCAAGCTAAGGCTTTGGTTTGCTCAGAAAGTACGTAAGCCTTTATCAACAGGACCTTATTGTTGCTATAAATGTTCTTCAAGAGAAAATGTCAAAAAAGCTCTCGCAACAAAGCTAGCCAAAAACAAAGCAAAAGCTGAATGTCCTTTATTGAAGCAAACTAATGACTAAGAGCGAATTTTTGTTTAAGGAAGGAGATCGCGTTTTAGAAAGACCGCGAAACACCAGCGTGGTAGAAGCCCCACGGACAATTGCTATAGAAATAAGAGCAAAGTCTTTTCAACGAAAGGGTGTAGTTGTTGAGTGCCTTATTAAAAGGAACGAAAGAAATCAAGCCACGAAATACTGTAAGGTTTTATGGGATGGGGCTAAATCGCCCTCACTTCATGCGCAGCATCGGTTAACCGCTATTAATGGAGAAAGTTAACTTATTTAGTTTTTTGTGTTTTTATTATGTGGGTTGCTTCTTTCTCGGATCTTTCTCTCTCTACCCGCCAAGTTTTAAAAATGGAAAGAGTCAACTCTTGGCGTAGTTTGGGTAAGCTCGAGAAAGGTTTACATTATTTAACCCTTGAAGAGGCTAAAGAAGCCTGCATCGAGGTGGGGGGTTTTAACACCAGGGGAGCTCACCAGCGGTATGCGTATAACGTTGAGAGTTTATTTGAATTATTTAAAGATAAGCACTACGTGACAAGGAAACTAAGATAATTTTATTTTGTTTTGAGTTCCGCTTTCACTTTCTACTGTTAAATTAGAGCTGAATTTTTTTTGATCATGACCTCTCTCCACTTTATTAAAGACAAAACCTTAAAGGAACGTCTAGAGCAAGCCTTTGTTTGTTGTAAGTCCTGCGGGGAAAAGTATGGTGAGTACAGCACTGGGTACAGTTCTACTTGGATAGGGCTATGCCACGTTTGTGGGGAAGAAAATGTAGTAACAGAAACAAGAGACTGGGGGTATCTGATTCAGGGTATCTTGCTGGAAGCAAAAGAAGAAGAAAAAAGAGCCGAGGAGGAAGAAGAATTAAGTTTGGATAATCTTTTTGATGACCCAGACGGTCTTTGGGCGCAGGAAGAGAGTGATGATTATTTAGACTAGTTATAATATACAAATTTATTCTGTGATTTTTAATTAAACGTCGCTACGTACATATTATTGAAAGGCCGGATTTCTTTAATCTCATAGCTGATCGCGTGTAGGTAGTTAAAAAGCTCATTCTTTTGCTCTGCAAACCAGTCGTCGTTGTTGGCTTCAAAAATAATCGGAGGTTTGTTGCACCTGTTAAGGGTGTGTAAAGCACCCTGCAAAGCTTTTAGCTCGTTGCCTTCGATGTCCAGTTTTATAAGTCCAACATCTTCAAGGCGGTAGTTGTCGATTGTTTTTGTTTTTACTCTTTCTTGCCTTAAAACTGGAGCGTGAGGTTTGCAGATCGTGGATCCTCCTCCATCTTCAGAGACAATTGAGAGCGTTGTTGTGTCGTTGGCGCATGAAAGGCTGGTTAGTGCCACGTTGTAAGCATGAATATTATCTTTTTCATTGATGAATATGTTTCCGCAAAGCTGGTTGTACGTCCTTCTTTGCGCTTCAAAGCTGTGGACTTCCCTAAAGCTGTCAGAAAGTAAAATTGAGTATGCGCCCATGTGCGCCCCGCCGTCAATAAATGTTTTATTCTTATCCCCGAAAGTTTTTGCGGCCCATTGGATGATCGGTAGTTCTGGGACACCAACCTGGTGCATTTGACAACGACCGGAATCATCATCGTGCATTAGGAAAGCTAAGTCGGGGGTGGGTACTATTAAACTTTTTTCCGGACCCCAAAAATATGTTGGCACTTAAACCTCGTTTGACTGCTAGCATAATACCAGCTTCTGACGAAAATGACGATACCTGTAATCGGCACTGCTGTTGTAAACACGCCTTATTGGGCTTACCGCTTACTATATAGTATAGATTATCCTGTAGATAACTTTGTTGTCTTTAATAACAATGGTCGCGGCGAAATAACGGAAGAGCTAGATCTGATGGTTAAAGTCCCTCATAAGCATGTTAAAAATATTGTCGTTTGTCACATGCCCGCGAACGTAGGGTGCTCAGGAGCGTGGAATTTAATTATTAAATCTTACATGAATGCTCCCTACTGGGTAATTGTTAACCACGACATTATGTTTACGCCCGGTTTACTTCGTTCGATGGTCGAGCGGGCTCAAGATCCAGATACCGGTATTGTGCATGGGGAGAATGGAAGTTGGGATTTGTTCCTTTTAAAGGATTGGGTTGTCCAGCAGTTTGGGCTATTTGATGAAAATTTATATCCTGCATACTGCGAAGACATGGATTACGGGATGAGGTTTAAACACTCTGATCTAAAGAGAGAGATGTCCGTAGGTAAACCTTATTTCCACGGAGAAACTTCAGGGGATTATGCCGACGGAAGTCAGACCTGGCGAAGCGACCCTTCTCTAGCTATGGGTATTCATAAAGCCCACGAAATGAATAAGCACTATTTACACGCCAAATGGAGTCCAGCGTGGCAAGGCCATATTGAAGGAGAGGTTTACCCTTACCCCTTTAATAACTCAGCTTTACCCTTGGACTTTACTTCCTATGATTTAAACTTTGTTCGGTCTAAAAATCTAGGTTTTTAAAATGTACAAAGATGGGTTCCCTTGTACGGGCTGTTCGGGGTGTTGTCGTTTAATCGGAGGAATTTTAGATAAGGGACAAAACCATCCGGACCCTGTTTTAAGACAGGTCATAAACAGTTTTCCTTACGTAACAGATGAAAATGGGGTTTGTGAAAAACTTATTGACAATCGTTGTTCGGTTTATGACAACAGACCCCTGTTGTGCAACGTCACTTTATTAGGGAAATTATTGTCGCTGGATCTAGATGAGTGGTATTCTAAAAATATAAAACATTGTAATTTAATCATTGATTTTTTAGGCTTGGATAAATCATACAAAATCCCTGAAGTAAGCTAAAGTAAGAAGTCAGTATGTTGTCAGTAGGGTGCCCTTTTATTCTTCCTACACAATGCAAAAAGCACTTATTAACACTTTAAAAAAAGTGTTGGACGACCGTGGGGTTACTTCGTTTAAGTTGAGTAAATTTTCGAATTTATCTCCTACAACTACGCGCAAGATCTATAACGATCAGTATTACATACCTTCTCCAGATGTAATTGAACGGATTTGTTTAAGTTTAAACGTTCAACCTGGCGATATTCTACAAATCGGGACTAAACTAGAAGCATCAGTAGGAGTGTGTTCTGGTGTTTTCGCCTCAGGATTATGAATTAGCGGCAAGGATCTTAGGCCTTCCAGTTCCGCAGACTGACGCCGAACGTGCTATAGCGGCCCCTACCGTTCATGCAGTTTTACGTAACTTTGGTAAAGCCGAAGCTCCCATGCCTGGGATGGAACCTGAAGGGATGTATACGGGAGCTACTCGCTCTCTAAATAAGTACCCAAGCAACAACACTCCAGAAGCAAGTAGTCAACTTAGGCATCGTATTACCGCAGGTGTTGTTACTCCTGAGGACAGCAGCGAGCTTGAAGACTTACTAGAAATTCTTTTAGAGGACCCCCAAATGATGCAGATGTTTATAGGTTTTATTGAAGATCAACAAAAACAGTCTTTGGAAAGCGGAGAATATTTAAGCAGACAGCGCCCGCTCGAGTATGACATGCCTAGCTATGGAGGTCAGTACTCTGTACTTAACGCTCCCGGCTCAAACTCTATCCCTCCCTCTGTGGAATATCAGGCATTAAGCTGACATGACCGAAAGAGAACTTTATTTAAAAGAAAGGGATGTTCGTAAAATAGCACCTGCTTTAGATCCGGCTGGTTTTCTGCAAGCTTACATCCGTTCTAATTTCATGCAGACTGCTACTATGCCTTCTCCTGAACAAAAAGAAAGAGGCATATTTGCCCCTTCCACTGATAATTTACTACAATTAAGCAAGAAGCCTAAATCGGGCACTTCTTACGATAACCCAGGTAAAAGCTGATGTCCCTCAGAGCACTTGACAATATAGGAGGTACTTCCGGAGACCTGAGCAAAGTTATAAAACAACTTATTGATCAATTTGGTCCAGATGAAGCTGCAAAAATTGCTCGAAGTTCTCAGTTTGCAAACATACTTAAGTACTCGTCACCTGCTCCTGCCGCTGCTGCTGTTGCTCCTGCTGTTGGTATAGGTGTTGGAGGTTTACTTGGAGCTCAACTTTTAGGTGAGGGAATTTCAGGAGGTATAGGGGCTGCTCTAACTGCGCTTAAACCCGAGCCTACGCCCCCGATGGCTGCTGGAACACCCAGTAAGTTTTTTTTCCAGCCCGAAACACAGGCAAATTATACACAGTGGTATCAGAAAGAAGTATATAATGTTCGACGGTGGAATAGTACAGTCGGTGCATTAACAGGGCAGTTACTCCAAGAGCCTCCTAGCCCAGAGGAATTTGCCCGAGCATCAATAGAACGTTCTAATAATCAAGGAGAGTCATTTAACCAACGACTGATCGAACAGCAAAGAGCAAAAGATGAAGCTGCTTATGCTACACAAGCTATGCAAGCAGGCTTTGGGTTAGAGGAGGAAAAAGTTAAAACGTTAGGAGATATTCAGAGACAAAGAATTTCTTCTGGGTATACCACCGCTGGAAGTGCTTTGAACTCAGCTATACAAAATATTCTTGCTACCAGTAAACTAGAAAATAGCCCAGTCCTTGCTGAAGTAGCGAGGGCGTTTTAAAGGAATTATGACAAACCCTGCAAATTTTGGTTCTTTAGATTCCGTTGGTTTCAACGCTGCTCTTGCGTTCGGTTTACCTGGACTGGGTGCTTTTGGTGTATCTAAACTTGCTTCAGCTGCGATGGGGCAAGAAGCACAAAAAACTCGTATGGCGGGTGAGAAATTTTTAAAACCAGGTACTCCTTATATTGATTCAGAAGGGAAAATGAAAATCTGGGGAGGAGATGCTTATGGGCCGCAATCTGTTGAATCTTGGACCAAACTTACAGAAGGGAAACCAAACGTAAATATAGAGATGGGTCGAGCCCGTGGAGCATTACCTACACCAAAACAAGCTCCTCCTTTAAACTTACCTAAAGAACCTCCCATACCGGGAGGAGGTACTGATTTCTCAGCGGAAGTTGGTAAAGGGCAGAGCATAGAGGACCCTAATCTTGTTGAAATATTAAAAATTCTAAAAGCTACGACAGATCCTTCTACAGCTTCTCGACTAGAAGATGAAAGATTAAAACGTATACTCACAGCTAATGAGGCTCTTAGCAGAGAGTCCCGTTTAAAAGGTGAAGAAATATCTAGGCGTCAAGAGTCTCTTAAACGAATAGAGCAGTGGGGGGCTATTGAACAAACACGTCTTACCGCGAACGCTGTGGGCATGGCTAACTTTGCTCAGGTTGCGTATCTTGCTGGGGTACCAAATGTGAATGTTATAGATGCTATGACAAGAGGAACACAAGCAGCACTAGCACCTCTTCAATTTAAACTTGGGGTGAGGACTTAAACATGGCCGTACCTATTCTTGCTGCAATTGGAGGAGGGTTAGCCTCCGGAGCTGCGGGGGGTCTTCTTAATAATTTATTTGGAGGAGGAGGGAGCAAAAAAAGTAGTAGTAGTAGTGATCCTTTATTAGGTTACGGTTCACCTACGATAATGAGCCCGGATTATGCAGGGCAAGCACAACTTTATTTAGCGCAAATGGCGCCTTATAACACTCGCTTGAGTATAGAAGCTAGTGATTTGGCTGCTAATAGAGCTCCTTACCTAGCAGCTAAAGGGGCTCAGCAACAAGTTTTAGGGCAGGGACAATATGATATTTTTGATGCGTCTAAACAAAAAGATTTAAGTGAGTCTAATTTACGTCTTGGTCTAGCCGGTCAATACGGCAAACTGGCTGCTGACGTACTAGGCCAAGATGCCTCAACAAAACAAGGTATAGAAGCACTGGCTCCTTATACTGTTGCAAATATGTCTCAGGACTACCTAAAAAATATTGCTGCAATCGAAGGAGGTATTTTAAATAAAGAAGGGGACTTATATGGTAATACAGCTACAGGACTGGCTTCAGCTGGTTTAGGTGCCTTACAAAATAAAAATCAGGCAGCGCAAGCTTACCTAATGGCAAACCTTAAACAAAGAGAAATGCAAGCTCAAACAGAAAACGATCTTGCAAAAATTCAATCAAACTTCTTGGGACAAATGGCGTTAAAGAATCAAGATTCTTCGAGAGCATTTGCAGCTTTTAATGCGTTGGCATGATTAAAGCAACAATAGGAGATTCGACAACAGTTGCTTCCTGGCTTACCTCCCTTGAAAAATCTCAAAAAGAAGCTTTTATTTATTATGCGAAGAACTCTACCAGTGAAGTAGAAGCTTACATGTACGCTAGGTTTTTAACCCCTGGCTATACCGGTAGTATTTCGGATCTTACCGCGTGGGTACAAGAAAAATACCCTAAAGAAGACCTGCGTAAAGTATTACTTCGAGAAATTGAAGACTTACAAATAGACATTAAAAATGTAAGGGATATGGTTGTGGCGAATATGTTAGACCACGCTACTGCTGCAACTAAAATTTCTGTTCTTCAAAAAGAACTGCGGGCACACATTCAAGTTGTTCGCCAGATAAGTGACGGGTTAGATCGAAGAGGTCTATTACTAGCAGGCGCAGATCGTTGTCTTCGCGAATTAATTAATACGTTTGACGGGCAACCTACAATTCAATCTTTATTGGAGGACTCCTCCTTATTAGTCTGGTCTACACTGGAGCGTGAAGAAAGGTCTTAATTTACTTTCACTAATTTATCTGTTATAGATTTTAAAGGGCATCTAAAAATACCATTAAAAGCGTCATTAACACCCAAAGCCATTACTAATTGTTGCTCCTCTACATAACCCCCAAAAGGCAGAATGCATGCGGGCTGGAAAGATACTGGATGACCATGCACATTAGTCCATGTAATCAGGTGGTCCTCTAGAGAACCAGAAAACAAAGGTTCTTTAATGACATGTGTAATTTTAGAAAAGGTTTTATCAAGAACGTAAGCACTTAAGTGGTATAAAAGGTACATCTTATTGTTGCTTCTCTCTTGCATATGCTTCCAGTGGTAAAACACAAGATGTCCCCCATCAATAGGAATAGGAGGCAGAGAGTTAAAAGTAGGAGATTTTTTGGTTACCTCATCTAAAACATCGCTATTAAGCTCAATAGCTTTATCTGTTTCACATTCAATTTTTATAGGCCGTGTGGAGTAAAGGCAACGAAGTTCTTCCTCATAAGCAAAAAAGCACCAGTTTTTTTCTGTTTTACCTTTAGTTAAGTTTTCTCCTATGGGAGGGATGGCGGCGTGTACCGCCTCTAGTTGATCATTTACGTAGCAGACAATAACTTTAGGGGTGTCAAAAAACTTGACTCCTTTTTTGTCGTATTTACTTGCGTAAGTAGAAGCGACAAACTGTACGTACATAGCTCCGTCGGGACCTTCGAATAATCGAGGGTCTTCGTAGCTCAAACGATGTTTACCTGGTCGTAAGAGTTTGGCCCCAAGAATTGTGCTGTCATCCGCCAGCACACCAATATAAATATCTGTAGGTTTGTTGTTTAAGTAGAAGTAGTTCATATCCCAACGAAAACCAAACGGTTCTGGCTGAGATCGCCACGCGATGTATGTTGTTCCTTTATGCCTCAAAATACTAGGACTAAAGTTCGCTACAGAATTATCAGGGTTGCCTTTTGATATGCGAGTAAATTTGCCCCCTAGTTGTTCGGCTTGTGTGTACACATCGGGTATACAGTTTCCTTGTTTTTTAATAGGGTGTACAACATAGTTGTACATGTGCAAGAAGCGAGCGGAGTTTTGCATGATCAGTTAACAAGTTCAGTGACAGCTTGAGAGAATCCGGCGGCAACTGACTCCCACCTGTACTCAGGTTTTTGAGTCACGTTGTAGCAATCTTCCGCTACTTTTGCGTACAGAGCAGGATCTTCATATAACTGAGTTAGTAGTTTCTCAGCATGATCTACATCAATTAGACCCCTGCCGACCCCTAAATCTTTATCAACAATCCACGTAGATATGTCGATCAGCAAGCCCGCGTCTTTCCAGATATCTTGACACGATGTGTGGTTTGGAACTACTTGAGGCTTTCGGCAACTGGCGTGTTCAAAACTTACAAGTCCCCAACCTTCGCCATTGCTTGTATTAATTCCCACATCGCATGCGTTATAAATCAGATTAAGGAGGTCATCTGGCGGCGCACTGATGTAGTTAATATCTTGTGAGGTTAGAACTAAGCGGTTTGTAGGGTCAGCATCTTTAAGTTTCATTTCCCTTTCGAACAGGGGAATGATATCCCAACCCATATCCTTTGCCCCCATGTGCAAGTACAAAAGCGTATCTGGTTTATCCGCCGCAAAAGCAGCAAAAGCCTTAATGGTCAGGTCAATGTTTTTTCTAGGTTGGTTCCGGTTTGCATTTAAAACAATAAATTTATCTGCGGGAATACCTAAGTTTTTGCGGGCCTCGTCGCTGAGCATAGGCTTGAACTTGGATGTGTCGACACCGTGGGGGAGCACACCTAGACGACTTGGAGCAATGCCGTGAGAAAGAATTCTGTGCGCTTGAGGAACAGTAAAGGTTATTGCAAGGTCCCAATGAGGGATATTTCGGAGCATATCCTTTGGGTATGCCTCACTGTCCGTCGGAAAATAAGCTATAAATTTAAATTTATGCTTTTGTTTAAAGAACTGAATGCATTCCCAAACTTGATTGACAACCCAAATGTCATTTAGACATATAAATATGTCAGGTTTTTCTTTTTCAAAAATTTCGGGTAAGCGAGGGATCCCGAAACGGTCCCCACAATGCATGTTTGCTGCAGGATAAATTTTAAAAGGGTATTGATGAGGGTCTCCGTTGTAGTTTATTCCTATTACTGAAACCTCATGGTCCTTACTCAGATGTTCTAGTACGCTGTGTGTTACACGGCCAAAACCTGTGTTAGAACAGGCGTCTCCGTACCAAAGAATTTTTGCCACTCTGGGTTGAATCTGAGATAGAGTTACTATAACAATAGTGTCAACTTATTGATATGCCAAGTCGTGAAATATTTGCATATCGACGCGGAGTACAACTACGTGCAGTCCGTGCTACTGAAAAAACTACAGACTCACTAGATTCTATTTATGGCAGAGCTGCAAATGACTTTCACACTTTTTGCACAATTTTGGACAAAGCTCCAGCAAAACATATGCTCGAGTGGCACCGACATCTGATTACAAAAGAATCTAATAAGTACTTACTCGACATTGCAGGGCCAAATTTAGATATTTTGGCACCTCGCGGGAGTGCAAAATCTACAGTTTTAAACCTTTTTACCGCGTGGACTATAGGTAGACACACCACGGCTAAGAGGCCCCTTCAGATTATTTATTGTTCCTACAACATCGCTACAGCAATACCTAAAAGCCGAATCATTAAGCAGATTATTGATTCTCCTGAGTACCGCAAAACTTTTCCCCGTGTTCAGCTTCGATCGGGTATGCAATCGGACATTGGTTGGTCCATTGATTTTGACTACGCCGAAATCCCTCGTTTAGGTGACGAAGAATTTACGTTACGTGCTGCTGGTCTGAGGGGATCCATTACGTCAAAACGCGCCCACCTTGTAATTGTGGATGACCCCATCAAGTCGAGTGCAGACATTAAGAACCCCACGATCCGAGATGAGATGAATACAAACTGGTCTTCAGTTATCTCTCCGATTATTTTTGAAGGAGGGCGAGCCGTTTGTTTGGGCACACGGTTCCACCCTCTAGACATACATAAAACAATGTTCATACCTCAAAAAGGGTGGAAGCAAGTTACCCAAGAGGCGATTACATACGGGGATAAGGGGGAGCCGATTAGTTACTGGCCGGAGCAGTGGTCTTCGGAGTACTTGTTAAAACAAAAAGAACTAGACCCAGTCGCTTTTGCTTACCAGTATCAGCAGCAACCTGTGATGACCTCAGATTTGGTGGTGTCTCCGGACCTCCTAGTTAAAGGAGAAATCGTAACTGAGTTTGATTCGTTAGCTTTAGGCGTCGATTTGTCTGCGAGTAAAAACGAAACTAGCGACTACACGGCATTTGTTCTTGGAGGAAGGTTGAAGGACAAGTACTACATAATTGATTCTCACCAGTGTCGCTCGATCGGTAATCTTGAAAAAATAGATATGTTGTGCGACATGCTGTTGGAGTGGGGCATTTTACAAAATTTAGATGGTAAATTTATACCTACGTACTCGACGATTACGTTAGTTGTTGAGTCTGTTGCGTACCAAGCTTCTCTGGCAGCGGACATACGTAGGGTGCTCTTAAACGAGCGAGAATTAAGTAACCTTCACGTTCATGAAGTTAAAGGTTTTAGAGGAGATAAGATCGCAAGGTTCCGTGGGACTTTAGGTTTACTAGAGAATAAAAAGGTCATTTTCAATAAATATAGAAAGTTTGACGCTTTGTTTGATCAACTGATTAATGTGGGTGCCACGGCGCACGATGACTTGCTGGATGCGTACACTTGGCTCATAACATACCTGCAGAGAAGGGGAAATTTTTCAATAGAATTTTGACGCTCCCTGTGGAAATAAGTAGAGTCAGAGAGGTTTCTCGGGTCTCCGAGCTTTACATGAAAGAAAAAATTTGGGTCGCGATAACGGCGCACAAACCGTTAAGCCGTTTAAATAGTCTTGTTAATGTCTTAAACGAGTATTTAAGGTACCCTTTTGATTTAGATGTTAAAATTTATATTGACTACGAAAGCCAGGACGACGTTGAAATACTCAACAGTCTGCTTGAGCCTTATAAAAAACTAAGACCTGAGATTGTTGTAGCAGAGCCGGGATACGAAAACTGGTATTTAACTTGGGCTCATAAAACAGATCTAGCTTTACAAGTTCTTAATAAGAAAGCAGATTTTTATATTTATCAAGAAAATGACATGCTTATAACGCTAGAAAACTTTTTGTACTGGCATAAATGGCGTCGTGTTTTAGGTAAAAGGGGTTTAGAGCCCGGTTTTATCAGGTATGAGCTGTTGAATGGCTTAAAAATTCCTTTTGACAACTACTATAAATACTCTTTGACTAAAGAAACCCCTAATGTTTGGTACGACATAGGGTTTACAGTCCCAAAAATATTAGTTGTTGCTCACGACGTAGACTTTTTTGTTCAAGTAGCAAACCCTTATTACGGGGCAATGATCCTTAATCAGGAGGATGGGGATAAGTACATACGTTCAGAGAGCTTCGACCCTAACTTAAGTTTTCAAAAAGTAGGGGTTAGAAACTGGCCTCTCGCAGACCGAAGTTCTATGGGTTTAGCTTTTGAGGAGCCCCCTGACGGGTTAGAGCACAGACGTTGCGTACCTGTGGTGAAGGAAAACGGGGTTTATGTGCCTCATTCTGCTGGTTTATTAAGGCATGATGACACAAAGTATGCTCCTGATTTAGCCCTTAAACATTCTGACCTTTTAGACTGCTCTCGCATGTTTACCATTGCGTAAAAATGATTTCACGAGGAGCTAATTTTGTTGAAATTTGTTACTGCTTAAATAAAAAAAATATCTGTCTTGTTGTTCCGCGTGAAGAAGCTTATAGAATCCGAAAGCAATTAGACAAGTTAAATGGAACAATATACAAATTTGAACCGAGAGGCAATTTGTGTTAAGCCCGCGTACTACAGCCGTAATGGTTTGGAGTGTTATGACGTGCAACGAGCTTCGATGGGCATCGTCAAGTATCAAGGGTACTTAGAGGGGTGCGCACAAAAATATTTGTGGAGGTGGGAACAAAAAAACGGAAAAGAGGATTTAAGCAAAGCGGTTGAATACTTGACTAAACTGATTGAAACACTTGATTAAAAATGGACGTCAGAGCTTTTGGGAGTTACTACGGTCAGACTTCTTCGCTCCCTTACGCAAGCGGGTTTAACGTTCCTTCCGGTACGACAAGAAATTTTCCCGCTTGTCGAGCTGTTTATGTTGAATCAGCTAACAAAAGTGCAGATAAAACTCTTACAGTTATTTTTACAGATGCCAAAGCACCTGTAACTTTTAGCCATATTCGAACCGATGTTCTTCTGCCTATTTCAATTACACAAATTAGCGGGACTTCTACTATAGATCAGTGCTATGTTCTTTATTAATCATGTCTGAAGTAGCTAAAAAGCGAGACCCCGCTAAATGGGCTCAAGCTAAAGCGAGGGCACGTAAAAAACTTGGGGGGCACAGCGCAAGAGCTATGCAGTTAGCAACGAAATACTATAAAGAAGCAGGAGGGACTTACTCAGGTAAAAAATCCTCTGAAAACAGGTTAAGTAAATGGTCTAAAGAAGACTGGCAAACTCGTGAAGAGTACGAAAAACCAAAAAACTAGTTATGGAACACTCCAAAGTGGTTAAGCCTCAGTTATTTCTCGAGAAAAAAATTACATCTGTTTCAGATGTATGTCCAACTGCCACGCTTAACGTTGAAGAAAACGTAAAGAATCGAAATTGGACAATTGATAAGTTTAAGTATGGGCCGCTGAACCCTGATTTTCCTGACCCTGGTTTTTGGGAGGATAAAGCGGACACGTGGAACACCGATGTCGAACACGCTAAGTCAGCTCTCTGCGGAAACTGCGCAGCTTTTGATCAGTCCCCTGTGATTTGTAATTGCATCGTTAAAGGGATTAATGAGGATAAAGCCGCAGACCCAAGAGACGTGCTTGAGCTTGCAAACTTAGGTTATTGCCAACTTTTTAAATTTAAATGCGCGGCTGAGAGAACTTGTGATGCCTGGTTGCATGGAGGACCTATACAGTAATGGCCGATTTAGCTCGTGAGGGAGGAAGGACAGAGCGCTATTTACCTCGCTCTGCTTGGGCTCAACTTAGTCCTGAGGAGAGGCGAGCTACTGATGAAAAGAAAAAACGGGCTACCTCAGGGGATAAGCCCGTGAATATACAAGTTGCTAATACAGAAAAAGCTAAAGAAGCACGTCGTAGAGCTAGCAAGTATCTTAGTAATAGGAAAAAATAAGGTTCATGGATTATTTTGCTCGCAATTCCAATTTTTTTACTAATGCTCTAGGTGCGCAGGAAAGAGCAGCTCGTGCTCAAACTCAAGCCCAAAGGCCAGAGATGGCATCTGATCAATATACGGCTCAACTGGATCAACTTGGATCTCAAGGACCAATTCCTCCTCAGTACGGTTTTTATGGAGTTGAAAATGAATCAGAAAACCACACTGGTACAGTTCCTCTTGATATAAAGGAGGATCTTTTAAATCGAGCGAAAGCTAAGCAACGTGGGGTTAACGGAACCTTTAAGTTCTTAGCCGGCGGTGGAATTCTTCAGAAATAGAGGTAGTATGCTGTCAGCCTAATTAGCTGACATGCTTTTTGACTGTTTTATGTATTTCGACGAGGAAGAACTCCTCGAACTTCGCGTCGAAATGCTCAAGGACATTGTGGATGGGTTTATCATCGCAGATGCAAACCTTACATTTAAAGGAGAAAGTAAAGAGTTTACTTGTGTAAATACAATCCGAAAGTTGGGGCTACCGGAAGACAAAATTCAAGTTTTGCACTGCGAATTACCTCCTGCTGAGACTCACCCAAATCCTTGGGTGCGCGAGTACGCGCAAAGAGATGCACTCGGTGTGGGTATGAGGATGTGCCCTCCTGATTCTTCTTTTTTCTTTAGCGATGTTGACGAAATTCCTAAGCCGGAAGCTTTGCTTCAAGCTGTAGAAGTAGCTAAAGCGAATCCAGATCGGTGCCTTCGTTTATCGATGCCTATGTTTTATGGGCGAGGAGATCTTCGGGTTGTTGATCCGAAGGGGGATCCGACAAAACCACCCAATAATTGGACTTGTGGCACGGTTGTCCTGTTCGATCAGCTGGTTGAGACACCTTCGCAGATCCGAATGAAAGACAACGGTTTAGTCTTCGGGGATTGTGATGCCGGGTGGCATTTTTCCTGGATGGGGGACTCTGTTCGGATGAAACGCAAGTTGACCTCTTTCTCACATTGTTATGATGTGATTCCTAACGCCCACGCTCCTGCAGATAGCCAGGAGATGCTTGATTTTCTGGATACGTATAAAGCCAAAGCGGGTAGTACCGATCCATTAGGCCGATGTGACCACATTTTGCAGGATTACCCCCATGAGCTTTTACCGAAAGAACTGTTTAAACTAGATAGAGTAAAAACCTACCTCCTTCCGGATAATGGCTGACAAAATGCCCGCTGGTCTTCGTGAGTATCTTGAGAAAAAGAATGGCAAAGGAGGGGATGACAAGGACACTAAGATGACTAAGCGCAGTGAGGCTCTTAGGAAAGCAAAAAAAGCCAAAGCTAAACGCGAAATGGAAAACTCAGCTAAACGCTGATATCTTTAAAAAATTGAGGAAGTAATGGCGGACACGTTAGGCGTCAGACAACGTTTCAACGAGATACTAGCTGCTGCCCGGAATCAAACTCAGGGTAATCAGTCAGCTACTTTGGTCGTTTTGAGTCATATGCAGCAAATGACGCTGTTAATGATCAAAAAAGGCCTCTTTTTCTACTGCGAACAAGACACCTTTCGTGCCCGCTCAAAGTTTTTAAACAGCCTGCTTGAGTTAAATAAGTTAGATATTCGTTTTCCTGCAATCATTAGAAGCTTTTTGATTGATGGGGCGGGGTTGTTTTATTTTCGACCCGATCCAAAACTAAAATATCAAATTTATTTTTTTCCTAAGGATCAGTACCGTGTTTATCACGATGTAAACGGAAATATAAATGAAGTTGTGATTACGTACAGCTATAAAGTTCGTAATTCTAGTTTAGGAATGCCTTCCGATTCCTATGGGCTTAATAACAGGTATGTACGTATCTCTATTACCGATAAAAATATAACAGAGTATGAATCAAACACTCAGTTAAGTTTTGAGTTAGAGCCGGGCTCAGTTTTAAACCCCAAAACTTCCCGTCCAAATACTCTTGGTTTTATACCAGCGGTGGAGGTTTTAAATAAACCTAACGCTAGCGGGACAGAGGGAGAGGGAGATTTCGATCCCTTCATGGAGCAGATTGTGCTTCATGACCAAATGATGCGGAACATCGCTAAGAATATTGAGTTCTTTGGTAATCCCACTTTAATTAGTTCTCGGCCACGATCAGACCTTATAGAGGCTTCAGACGCCGATCGTACGTTTAGGCCTACCATCAGTAGCCAAAGTGGTTTCGGAGGCAGAGATAGCCCTTCTACTCGAGTATCAGAGCCTTTTGGTTCTAACTCTTCACTAGGAGGCTTACGTGTTCCTCGTATTATTGCAAACGTAGAGCCTAACGACCGTGTGGGCTACATGTCTCCTGACCCGATTAACGGGGACATGAATCGTTATGCTCTTTTATTAAGGGAAGAGATTAGGACTGCATTAGGAGGCGTAGATGAAATTTCAGTTTCTGCTGGTGCGACCGCCACAGAGATTAAAGGTTTGATGGGTAGGGCGCAAGCCACTGCTTTAGGAAAAAATAAGAGTTTCTTAACATATGGTTTCTGCCGCTTGCTTGAGATGATTATTTATCATCAAGAGCAAATTTTTAGAGAGAGTTTTATTGCTGTAACAGGGTTAAAAGTTCCTGTTGAACCTCAAGAGAAAGATGTAGAAAAGGAGAAAAAATATTCCATTGATCTAGCAAAATTTGAAACTGTAGTTTCGACTTCAATTCAAGAGTCTTTAAACAATAATGCTCTGCCTAATGGAGTTTTTGGCCTTCCACCTGACGGTGAGAGGCAGGTTACGTACAGGTTCCAAGGTGATGTTTATGAGGATACAGCGTATGACATAAATCAAAAATCCATTGTTGTCAGAAACCTTCAAGAGCTAGGTGTGGACAGCGTTGAAGCGCTTAAATACTTATTCCCTGATAAGACAGATGCTGAACGTTCTGAAATGCTAAAAGGGTTTCCTTTTAGAATGGTTCAACAAACACAAAGCGCATTACAACAATTTTTAGTATTATTAACACAGATGTTGCAAACGCCTCATCCGTTAGCGCCGGATCAACCCCTCGGGAGCGATCCACGCCTTAACCTAACGCCCCTGTTGTACAGGACGTTTGACCACCTTGCACAAGAACTGACTTTCTCGGGTAGTTATGAGCCAGCAGATCCAAGCTTCAATCCCGAGCCCGGCTTCCACGGCGGTAGCAGCCTCCCAGGCGGCTCCCCTGGATCAGGGCTCAACCGCCTACCCCCAGTGGGTAACAGCTACCCAGGGGGTAGCTTCGGCAGTTACAGCCCAAGCGCCATCGCAGGGAACACTCCCAACGGGCCCTTCTACCAGCAACCAGTACAACCAGTTTCCGTCAACGTCCTCCCCGTCCAACCCATGGGAAGCAGCGATGGGCAGCCTGGAGCGGGTGGTTTCTCGAATGTCCCCGTCCCCCAGCCAGGCAGCACAGTATCCTCAGTACCAAATGGTGCCGCAGGATACTCAACAGTACAGTCAGAATTTACAAGCCCAACCGTGGCAAACACAAACCCCTACGGCTCCGCAGACCTCGTACAACAACGGATCTACAACCCAGAGTTCTTATCCGACTTCTACGGCGCAACAACAAACACCCGTCCTCAGCGACGAAACCGCCGCCGTAGTTAATCACTTTGGTATTGAAGCGCCTGCTGTTCTAAATCAGTATGCCACTACGCTGGAAGATGCTCTCATCCAGCAAGATAGGGCGCTAAACACTGTGGCCCACAGGGCTCAGGCGATGGAAGTAATTCTCACCGATCCTGACCAGTTGGCTGACTATACTAACCGATTCTTTACTGAGGTTTATCCCGTAGATATGGATTCTCCCGCTCGAGTAGAAAACGCTTATCAACCTCGTTACGACCAGCTACCTGCTGTTCCCGCAGCATCTAGTTCAGCTGGTAACCGCGTGGATCCTGATTCTCAGTGGCAAGGGTTTAGTCAAACCATGAATCAAGCGCCTGACCAAGCTTGGCGTTATTTGTCGCAAATGAGCCCTGAAGCTATACGTAGCAAGCTCTTGTTTATGGACGCAAGCTGATTTAGGTCAAGGTTTCGTTTAATAAATCCCGAGTTAATTTAAAGTTGACTTGCAGCTGGCTCCTGCTTAACTTTGCTTGCTGAGCATAGTGCAATAATTTTGCTGTAAAAAATTACGTAAGGTAAAAAATCGGATGAAAAGCCGAAAGCACATTATTTAAAAGATAAAAGCGTTAGTCAATATCTAAGTTTCCGTTTGCGTCCCACGTAAGTAAAGAAGTTAGTGAGGAAGCGCAATAAGAGGGAGCAGAGCAGATTTTTGTTTTAGAACTGCTCATTAAAGGAAGTAATTTTTTAAATTGAACAGCTATATAGTCTGATTGTGGCTTAGAAAGCGGTTGCGTAAGCTGAGACGTTGTGGTTGAGCTAGTCACTTGAAAAAAAAGTTAAAAGTTTAAGAAATGTAAAGTTTTATCTTCGTTTCCTGACTTAATCAGTCTAGTTCGACTTTTATACTTTTGTTTTTTGGTTTTACAAATTACAAGATAAACAGGTACACTGATCTTAAAAGCGTGTATTTCAATGCCTAACCCGATTGGTCGGAAACGCAGTTCACCTGTTAGTGCAGAAGTAGAGGCTTTGAAGAAAGAGCTTCAAGACCTGAAATCTATGTACTTTCAGGATATTAGTAATATCAGTGCAGACATTCAGACTTTAGGTCAACAAGCTCAAAGCACTGAAACACCCTCTGAGACGCCTTCTGAGAGTTAGTTTTTTTAAACAACTTATAATGGGGGTAATTAACTTTCCCCCTCGTGGTTTACACCCCTCTTTTTAATTACAAGTATGATTCTGGTCCGCACCAAATTCAAAGCGGACCAAATCACGAAGGATTTTTAGTCGTAAGCTCAGGTATTGTAGATTTAGGCGCTGATCTCGGTGTAGTTGTTGCTGGACCACCGAATAGTGGGGTTTACCGTACAACAGCGTGGCGAGCTGTTCCCCCTGCTGTTTCTGGGTACTGGACAAATAATCTGACTGTCGACTACCAACCCAGTGGTGCTTTTCTGAGCTCTTATGAAGGATATAGATCATTAAGTACTACCACAATCGCTAACGCAAAAGTTCAAACCTCTTTTGGCCCTGAATGGGGTGTTAGAGACACCGGAAAGTACACTTATTTTGGAGGTGCTGCTCCATCTGAACAACAGTACAACCCTTATAACACTCCAGATAACAACTCATCTACGGAGGGTTACACTGGGGGTCAATCCCTACAGCAACGCTACGCTACTACATTACTAACACATGCAGTTGGAGGTTCAGGTGTCAGAAGTTCCTGGATTTATAACCCTCCTGTTTACTGTCAAACTTTTATTGAGACTGTACGTAGTGAAATCCCTGGCTTGATGTCTGATGCTGTTCGTTTTGTATACAGAGGCAAAGCGGCTAAATACGTCTCTAACTATGGCTCTATTTATCACCAAAGTCCTGAAGGGGTAAGATCTTTAGTTCGTAGCTTTAGTTCGTCAGTTAACTCAAGTAACCAGAAAAACTAATAACGCTAAAATTGCGACAGTCAGTGTGCTATTAGGTTGTTAAATAGTTATATTTAATATGTAGTTTTTCGGAGGTTGGCGCTTTGTTCGTCGACAATGATTTTCCGAAGCTGCTCGGTGCTGAGCTCTACCGTCCGCATCCTGCGTACGTTGTAGAGATGGCTGCGGAACCTGTAGTTGTTCATGACTTCAGTAAGCAACCAGGCCAGACTGTGCAGCTTGATCGTTACAGGTTCTGGGGAAATCCCGGAAGCAAGGAATCACGTGAGCGTACTGCAGAACAGACCATTGGTACTGCAAACAGCCGCAATATCGTGAAGGACAAAGTGCTCGTGACTCTTCGCGAGTACACCGGTCCTGCTGACCCTAGTGATCCTACTCAGGCCAGCACTTTTAAGATTGCTCGCGAAACTTTAATTACCGCGCAGCGCCTCTTACTCGATACCGGCAACCTGACTGCATTCCACCAGTCAATTGGCTCCCTTACTCTGCTTGACGATTATCGCCGTTGGCGTGATCGGGTGTTCATTAATGAACTCCTTAAAGCTGTTTCAAAGGGTCAGTCTTCTGACAGCCAAGGTGGTTACTACTACCCCGGCAGCCTAGCCGTGGGCAGTTTGACCTACTCCAACGCAGAACAAGCTAAGTTCGACGTTAAGGATGACTTACTCCGCGTGGTTAAAAGCCTGCGTAAGCGTAATGTCCCCACTTATCAAGATGGTTTCTATCGCTGTGTTTGCGATCCAACCTTCTTGATGCACTTGCGTCAGAACAGCGACTTCCGCGAGATTGCTCGTTACCCCGGTAATGGGCAGATCAACCCTCTCATGTCTGCAATGCAGCCTAACGCTGCTATCTACATGGGTCAGGGTTTCGGCCAAGCTAGTTTTGTAGCTGGTGAGCCGATTATGCCGACTGGCTTTGTATTCGAAGGTGTTCGTTTCTTCGAGTCGACTAACATGCCGACTCAAAGTCAAACTGCCTCCATTGGAGGTAGCAGCACATCCTACGAGTCAGCAATCGGGATGTTCTTTGGTCCGCAATCTGTTGGAGTAGGCATCGGCGGTAACAACGCCCAGGTTCTACTTAACAACAATGACGATTTCAGTCGTTTTATCATGATGATTTGGAGCCTGTACGCAGGTTTCGAACTTCTGAACGCTGATTTCGCCACGGTTGCTTATTCCTTTAACGCTTGAGGACATAACTAACCATGGCAATTAATCCCGCTCAACTCTCAATCGCCAAAATCTATCCTGGGAACTACACCAACGTTCTTAGGTATTGGCACGAAACCAAAACCGTTACTTATTTAAATGAGAACGGTACCAGCGAGACTCTCACCAATCAACCTGTTGGTGGCCCCGTTGGTGTAGTGCTCCGTCCCGGTTGGATTGCTCAACAAGCCATCGGCTATGTTGACCTTTCCTATCAAGCCGCCGGCACCACTAATCAACTCGATTACTACACTAATGCGTATTCTTCGGGTTTAAACAGTTCGAATGCTCCGTTTCTTAACAGCAACGTTGTCATTCCCTCTCCTGACTTCCACAAGGATGTTAGGGCCGACATCACTAACGGTATTATTGTGCCTTCTGGCGCTTACGTATACCGGGCTTCTATCCGTCTTGATGGCGGTGATGTAGTTTCTAGTGGTGTGGGTGGGGGTTCTGCTACTCCGACTCTGGGTCTAGGTCCTGCTGTAAGTGTTGGTCTTACCGCTACTCCTACAGCTAGTGGCTTCTTCTCCACTCTTGTTGGTGCATCTAGCCGTATTGAAAACGGTTCGTTCAATTCCAGCAATGCCTGGGATGCTTCCAAAATGCATGTAGTTACTGCTGACACAACTTATAAGTTGTTTACAGTGGGTAACCTTGGGGGCAACGTAGCTTCGGGTCTCGCCCAAGCTTCTGGTGTATATGATCCTCGCGCTGCCAATGGCAGGCTCAACGGGAAAGACAAAGCACTCGCTATTTGCGAAGTATGCTGGCTCGTTCCTGATTCAGCTCCTGAGCGTAGTGATTTGGCTCTCCAGCCTGCTGGTGTTGTTGAATCCAGCATCTATACCAGCACTGTCCCTGCTTAATCAAAAGCTCGGTGTGTTTATAAGCCCCCTCTTTTTGAGGGGGTTTTTTATTGCGGATTTATCTTTTGTTTTAGTTGCATAAGCCTTTCATCTATAGCTAGGGAAGTAGGTAAATCCTTTGTCTGCGGGTCCAAACGATCAACGAATGTTCTTGCGTGAGCTTCACTATTAAACCAATCTGCTATACGAGCAGCGTTTTCAATAGCTTTTGAGTCCTCAAAGAGCTGACCTATTCCTATTTCAGCAGGACCCATAAGCATCCGTGGGTCTGTCCCAGAAATAATAGGGGAACCAAATACTTTTTTTGCATTTCCTCTTTCTTCTTCGTACCGCCTTGCTTTAGCGAGAGATCTCAATATAATTGGAGCCGCGTTCGATATCCCAACAGGATCTATAATATTTGTAAGCGCTCCTGTTACCCCTACTGGGAGAGCACGATTAAAACTTTTATTAGGGCTAAAACCTACGCTACGTTGATCTTTATATTCGTTAAACGTGTTGTAGACATCCCCCAGATAAGGGAGGAGCTTTAAAATATCTCTCGGCCTTACGGCTTTTAACATTTCTAAAGTTGGGGCCAGCAAAGTGACCGCAGACTCAGCGGGTTTTTTCTTCGCTGTGTTATAGGCATTTCCCAAAAAAGGAATGCCATCAAAAATACCTCCAGCAAATCTGTCAATTGGCATTTTTAGTCGTATGCTCTACTGGGAGTTTAATGTAAAATTGTTCAAGATGCTTTTCACATCATGACCGCCATCCAGCTGAAAGAGTTCACCTACTCCCCCAATGGAGTAAAAGTTGAAATTTTAGGAGAGCACGATGAGGGCGAGTACAAAATGGTTCGCTCGTTAACCACGGGGAAAGTCTTTTTTGCTCACAAGGATCAAGTAATTGAGACTCTTACAGAAGAGAAAATGGATGAAAAACAAGTTAAGCAACGCCGTGGACGTCAAATTATTAAGCCTGAGGTACAAGCGTTTAACCGAGTAAATATAAACTCGGCTACTCCTCAGTTGCTTACCCAAGTACTCAAAGGGATAGGGCTTAAAACGGCTACAGAAATTAAAGAGCTACAGCAATCCCTTCCTGGGGAAAGATTTACCAAGCTGGAACAATTAAAGTCGATTTCCAGAGTGGACTGGGATTCTGTTTTAGAAGGTGACATAGCTTATGTCGAGTAAATTTAAAAAATAAGAATTCGATAAAGAGGTAGAATATATTTATCGCTTAGGGTGAAAGTTGGCTCAACTAAGTACACAAGAACTTGAGCAGATCCAGAGTTTTCTGGCTCAACAAGGAGTTGTTTTTCAACCAGATACAACTGACGCAACAAAACGTGAAGTTGTATATGCGGCTATAAATCAGCTATCCAGAAACCCTGCTCAGGTTTTTGGTTATCGTTTAGATGATTTTAACTTTAGTCGTGTTGCTTACCACTTAGGTTTTAATATTGCGACTGTACCTGCAGGTGATTACGCACGGTTAATGGAAGCTTGTAATAGTATTCCTAGTGAGTTCTATTATGACAAAATAATACAGCAACTTGAGCGTTGTGAGGAAGCAGAGCGCTTAACAGAACTTGCAACAGGTCGAGCGACTAGTCGTCAAGAACTTATTGCAGGAGATGTTAGTCGCTCCATTAATATTCAAGATAAAAGAGAAACGGCAAAAATTTGGCGAGAGAATTATCTGTATGAGTGTGATCGATTGGCTCACATGTTGTACATTCCCAATTATCGAGATCCTGTTGCTGCTCGATACCGTTTCGAGCGCAGTGGAGGCGAATTTATACAAGCTATTCCTGGTCCTCCTGATACTTCGAGGGCGGATAGACTTTATTTCTACTCAAACTGGAGATAGAAGCTATAGTACTTTAAGGACTTATAGATGTTTCTAATGACAGGAAGTGGACGCATTCTTGGAGACATTAATCAGCTTCGCCAAGCCGTAACAGAGTTTGGTTCTGATTTTATACGTGGAATTCGTCAACAAGTACCTCAAGCACCAGGACAACTTCGTATTCCTTTTACTCCTCCTCGAGCAGCCGGAGGAAAATTTCAATCTCCTTATGGTCCTCGTATATCTCCTGCTGATGTAGATGCACGTCGTGCAATTCAGGAAAGGGAAAGTGTTGTGGATGTGATGAGAGCTAATGAAAGACTTAGAAACCTCCCTGTTAACCTTGGACCTTCCCGTAAAACACCAGGACAGCTTTCTATTCCTGTTACTCCTCCTCGCCCCCCTTCACCCGCACCCGCATCCATATCCGAACAGCTTCTCAACAGTGATCCGGGAACTTACAAATCAATTCAAGATATTGCCAGGAGAGCATCTGCTTATTACAAGACACCAATATCTGTAGAGGATTTAATGTCTAATAGAGGACTTGGTGTTATTGATGATATTGAAGCTTCGATGGGGAGGGGAATTCCTTCTCGTCCCGGTGCCCTTATGGTTAGACCACCTGGGGGAGAGTTGACGGAGTATCAACGTAGGGCTTTCAGTCAAATGCCTGATCCTTCTGCTAGAGGGTCTTCAATGAACGAAGGTATAGATGTACCTCTAGCGGAATATCAACGCAGGGCTCTCAATCCAGCAGCCCAGACTGGGGATAGAGGGTACTCAACGGATGACTTTATAAAAGAATATCAACGTAGGGCTTTCAGTCAAATGCCTGAGCCTTCTGCTAGAGGGTCTTCAATGGACGACGTTGTGGATGTAGCCACTCAGGTAAGAAACGGTGCTGGTGGATTACGTACAGCTGACCTGGGAAAGCTTGCTGGTTTAGGTTTGCTGGGAACCCTCGTAGGGGGAGGACTGATTAGTCGAATGAATAGACCTTCCGGACCAAGGACTCAAGCTCCCGGAGCACAAGATAATCTGGATATAGAAGAAATAGGTAGACCTGCTCCACAAGGTAATCCGCTTCCCCCCGGAAGAGGCGACGACCCGGTTATTGATTATGGAAGTCTAACTTTACCCGGTCAGATGGGTGCAGGTCCCGTTACAATTCGTAGTTACGGAGCTAGGGACGAAGCTCTAAATGAAGCTCGTCAAAATGCTGGTTTACCTCCTGAGAGGACTAAACCCCAAGCGGATATGCTTGCTTATTACCAGCAAAGAGAAGCTTATGCCGCTGATCAATCAAATAAAAATAAAATAATGAGCGAGCTAGCTAGTCTTGATTCAAGATACTCTTCTCCGGACATTCAAGCGTGGGCAAACGCACACCCTGAATTAGCTTATGAGCTTATTAACAAAACAAAAAGGAGTCAAAGCTTAGTTAATCAGCAAATGCCTCAAAGAGAAAAGATAGCCACTCCTATAACTCAAATGGGTAGTGATACAACCAAAAATGCTGTAGGTAATGCAAGAATGGCAGGAGTTTTAGCAAGTTTGAACGATCAGGGGGCTTACGATTTGGAGAACGCGACGACACCTTACTACCCTATGGAAATTTCTAATCCCGGCACTTTCTACAGGTAGTCTTATGTCATTCTCTTTTCCTTCTTTTGAAGTTGACTCCTCTGCTGCTTACGGGACACCCCTAAATTTTAATGAAGAAGATATTTATACTCTTGAAAATCAACGTGTGTTCCCTTACCCGGGCCAAGCTTCCCTTCCTAAAAAATATTCAACTTTTGACTCCTTCAGCTCAGATCCCTATGAAAGTGTAAGAGATCCTTATGATCCTTATGCTTCAATAAGAAGTCTTCTTTCTTCGTCTAAAAAGTCGCCTGAAAGCTCGCTTCGCATGGCGGGACAAACTCCTGAAATGCTTAGTACTTTTGGCCCCCAAGAATTTGCTTCTTTAGTCGCTCCTTTAGTCAAAACTCGTCCTATTCTTCCTGGTTTGTATAGTTAATTTTTCTACTGAGGTTTTTACAAGTAAACCCAGTCTGTACTAGAATTGTTTTAGTTCAATTGCAAACTGACACTCTAAGAGTGTTTAGTTAAGGAGGAAAAATTGGCTAGCACCAGCACAAACAAGCAACCTTGCTTAATAGACCGCCCTTTTCTACGTGGAGCAAGGATTACTAGTGCTACGGGAACAGCCAACCCGATAAGTCCAAATTTAACAGACTTAATACAGCTTGTCCGTGTGGGAGATCTTCCATCAGAAGATGCTGCGTTAGTGGAGGATATTACAATTGTCAGCAACGAAGACTACCCAGATAGAAGTGGAATTCGTACATGCGACATTGGTCTATACGTTTACGCACCTAATCAAGCGTCACCTTCGACTTCAGCCGGGTTAATGGTGGGAAGGGTAGAAGTAGGTTTAAGCGGTAGTACTTTCGGCTACCCTCAACAAATTCAACTGTTTGCCGTCAATGCGCCTGTCCCCGCTGTGGGGGATACAGGATTAACAACTCCGATTCAAATAGGCAAAGGAGAAGGACTTTATCTAGAAAAAGGTTATATTCTTTGCGCAGGTTATTTAGGGAATGGTCCTTCTGCAATTAGTGGAGGTTTGAGTCCTTCCGGTATAACAATATGGGCACAGGGAGGTTTTTATTGATCCATGGCCCGCAAAAAGGGTTCGGATGATTTTTCTTTTAAAGGTCAGAAACCGATAGAGTCTTTTAAACCTCTTTCGCATATCGTTGGTTCTGATAATACAAATCAACTTCTAAATTCTTTACCTTTTAAACGTCGCTTTCGTCCTGCAGTTAATACAAAAGAGTTTAGTCTTTTAAGTGATTACGATTACGCTTCCTTGTGGGTGCGTTGGAGAAGAGGATATGAGCTTAGTATGTACACACAGGGAGCTTATAGTGGTTTAGTTTACTCCTCCTTTAAATATTACGTTTCAGGTACAGCTGGAGTAGGAGGTTATATACCAGGTATATTTTTCGTATATCCGACTAAACGCGCAGATACACGAATGCATATTGTAGGCATTCGTCCTAGAGATACATTTAACTTTCTCGACTTTGGTATCTCAATTCAATCTGTAACTCAATATAATGACACAACTTATGCTGTTGTACTGAGTCAACGGTTTGGCTCTCCTATTTCGTATTTTACAGGAGAAGTACTCTCTAATAGATTTAACCCGGATGGTACAGCAAAAACCTATGGGTATAACAACTACACAGTTGTCGCTGTGGGGTTTAATGGTGTAGTGACCACACCAGGTATTAATCCTGATTTCAACACTTTATTTCTATCTGCTGCTGAAAACCAAAGTTGGTCTGTAGTCAACAGCAATACCATTGTTGTTCCTGCAACTGGGCCTCCTTCAGTAGGGGAGTTTCTAACAACAGAAATTCGAGTTCAGTGCTCCTGTCAAGATTTTTTAAATAGAGAAGGTTTTAACTTTTACAACTTGTCCCTTAAGCAATGTTACCCTTACACCAAAATTCAAAACATAGACCCCGGTTATTTTGATGCAGGTCCTAACGCTCCTACACGTTTATCTCCTTCTAGTGATTATCCAGGCTACGTCCGAACTTTTGGTTTTATTTATCTAAATAAAATTTATACAGCGCCAGTATACTCAGACACAGCTCTATATTCGGATCCATTTTTATTTTACTACCAACCTAAATGGTGTAAGCATATCTATGCTTCATTCTGGGATATGCAACGTAAGTTTAATTTATCTGATGTTACTTCTTATCGTTTACCTCAACCAAACGATGAGCCCATGAACGAATATTATCGTGAAAATTTTGAAGTTGATTTAAAAAAACAAATGAGTTTTTTAAAAAGAGACGAAGATTTTATTTGGTGGCAGAGATATAGTCCCTCTCTTAGTGGGCTACCCAAGCATCTCTTATATTCTGATAAGTATAATATGATCGCTAAAACATTAAATTTTGGTCAGATTGATGATGTAACTGAGTTACAAGATACAAACTTTCAGTTATTTACTATCGACCAATTTAATCCTTTAGATCCAGCAGGTTTGCCTCAAGACATCTACGACGGTGGCACCTACGCTAATGGAATTACTGTTACAAGCTCGACCAACGTTTTAGATGGGGGTCAGTATACTAACGGGGGATTAGTTCCTCCCAGCTATCCTCCAACATTTATAAACGGAGGTACTTACTAAAATGACTTCAACACCGGTTACTCTGCTCCAAAAAAGATCTGGTAATGCATCAGATCGCCCCAGTGGAATCACTCTTGTCAATGGCGAGCTTGCCTTAACTTTTGGTGCTGCTGATCCGGGAGTTTATTTTGAGGATTCAATCGGCAATATAGTTAAAGTAGGACCTAATTCTTTTGGGACCACTGCCCCGAACGCTGTACCTGTAGGTGTAGCCGGAAACTCTGCGGGGGAGTTGTGGACAGACTCTAGTGGAGGTAATTATTTTTTAAAAGTATGGACAGGGGCAGCTTGGCAAAAAGTATATGCTGGTTTTGCTGACTCTGCTACAAGCGCTACTACTGCAACGACTGCAGCGACCGCCACCAGGGCTCTTTCTTCCTTAGTTGCTTCTGGTGCCTTAGTTGCTTCTGGTGCCTTAGTTGCTTCTGGTTCAATTATTTCTTCAGGCGTGGTTGCCGGATGTTCAATAGTCTTAAGCGGACTACCTCCGGTTAGCACAAGTATCTCTGGGTCTTTGGTATACCAGGTTCAGAGCTCAGGAACTACACCTAGTGGTCTCTTTGTTCGAGTTCTAACCGGTTGGGCGTACACAGGCTAACAACGCAGTGTGGCTTTTAAAAACCAAGCCGATTTAAAAGAGTCTCCGATGTACTCGGCGAGGTAGTTTTCAACATCAGGGGCGTCTACTTCTTTTGCCACGTGTAAGACTTCTTTAGCTGTCATTCCCCCGTTATCTAGGTTATTTAAGTAAGTTGTGAGCATATCCCTCATTTCGTATGTTTTTACATTTTTAAAATCATTACAGGATTGCTGTAAGCCTTTTGCACACATAGGCATAAAATAGTCTAAAGATCTCACAAGCTCAGAGAGGGAGTCAAACTGCTTTATGTGGAGCTCATACTGATCCTTTAAAAACTCATGGATCGAGAGAAAAAGAGGACCCTCCACATTTAAATGAATTAAATGAGACTGGATGTACATCTGGTGTGTGTACGAAGCCAAGCCAATCAACTTTGAGGAGAGCTCTTCCACTGTTGGTTTTGGTTCGACTTCGGACTCTTGTTGAACTGTTAACTCAACATTCTCCATTAGAGGGGTTGTGTTTTCCGTGAAAGAGTCCGAATAAGTCATATCAAAAAACGCAAGCTTCAGCGCTGGCTGGTTCAGTTTCACTCTCCACTGTAGCTGACACAGCTGAAGTGCGAAGATACTCTTCGAGTGCAGCTCGATTTACACGAAATAAAGACTTTGCTCCGTTAGGCTGCAAATTTATGTAGACAAGCTTAGGCCAGCCACCGGGCTGACTAGCTTCGGATAAAGCAATCCTTTTGCGGACAAAACCAGAACTGCAATTTAAAAGTTCGGCGGTTTCCGCAATCGTAAGAAGGGGTTTGCTTTCCGACATTGTGTATGCAAGAGAAAAGTTACGGCTCTATATTACATACGTTTCTTGTGTACGCAACAAGAGTCCTTCATGCGTAATAATTTTTTTACTATTTGAATGGTAGTATTAAAATGAAACTCGAGGCGCACATGATCCGCTTAGCAGGTGAAGTTTTTAAAAGTTATAACAAACCGAAAACCGATATCCAAGGAGGGAAGCAGTTCTCCGTGGCAGCTAAAGAGGAGGGTAACGTACGCCTAGTTCGCTTTGGAGACCCAAATATGGAAAATAAGAGTGATGACCCGGAGCGCAAAAAAAACTTCAGAGCACGTCATAACTGTGATGAACCTAAGAGCAAACTGACAGCAGGGTACTGGTCTTGCCGAGCTTGGTAAATTTTTTAATTAAATTATTTTTTTAGGAGCTAAAAAACATATGGTATATGTGTAAGAAGTTAGTGTTATTCTATGCAGATAGAAAGATTGCTTAACAAAAAATAAAAGCCTCTAAATTAACGAAAATTTTAGCTAGAGCTAGACTTTAAACGTACCGCGATCTCGCCATGGACTCTCGCAAGTCAGAAGATGTCACAAATGTATCTTGCGGGCTTACGCTTGAAGACGAGTTTGTTTTAACTCGAATAAAAACTAAAGCTCACGAGTTAAAAAATGTAGAGAGAGATCAGTATATGTGGCAAATGGTGTATAAGTTAATTCTTCGGGAACGTGCTTTTAAGGCTGTGATGGACAGGATTGGCATATCTGTAGAAGCAGGCGTGGATTTGTTTGACGATTTAGATCAAACAGAAAGTTAGTCTTTTTTTCCTATACTTAGTAAAGAATTTAGAAAAATATGCCTCCCATTACTCCGCAACAGCAAGCATGGTTAGACGTAATTGCTTACGCAGAGGGTACGGATAGAACTAAAAGTCGAGGAGGATATAATATCTTGTTCGGAGGCGGGCGTTTTTCTGATCTTAGAAAACACCCAGACAAAGTTATAGATAAAACCAGTGCCGCTGCAGGCAGGTATCAATTTATGCCTGATACGTGGAAAGCTGTGTCTACAGCGTTAAAACTTCCTGATTTTGGCCCTGCTGCACAAGATATTGCTGCTCTCGAGTTAATCAGACGCCGTGGTGTTGATCCTAATAGACCTATTACAAAAGAGTCGGTCGCTAAACTAGCTCCTGAGTGGGCTTCCTTACCTACCCTCGCAGGTAAAAGTTTTTATAATCAGCCCGTAAAACAATTTTCAGAACTACAAAAATATGCTGCATCTCCCTCACGTAATATTCCAGGAAATCAAGCTTTTCCTTCTACTCAACCTAGCGCTTCTTCCACTCAACCTAGCGTTCCCTCTAATACCCAATTACCAGATTTTAGGCAAAAAGCTTTAGGTTTTCTTTTCAAACAGTTAAGTGAAAATACGGAACAACAGGATCCTTACAGCGCAATTCTTTCTGCTAACACAAAAGCAGATTTACTAGAAGAAGAAGGAGGGTTAGAGGGAGAAATAGCAGCAGATGATATTCGTCGTAGAGCCCTACTCAGCTCTTTAGGGCAGAATCAAGGAGGTGAAAAGCTGGAACTTATTGCAGCCTTAGTTGATAATATAAAAAATTCTAGATTAGCTCAAACTAGTTCCGGCGCAGGCGATGTGGGGACTCCGCCGGCATCAAAGCAAGGTTCTTTTCCGGCAACAAGTTTAAGTTCTTCACTCCCTATTGGATCTGGACTTGCGTTAAAGGGAGCCATAATCACTGATCGTAATGATACAGGAGGCAAAGGAATTGATTTTGTACTTCCAGTAAAAGAGCTTGTCTCTCCTTTTAAAGAAGCTCAGGTATTAAAGGTTGTAGTGGACCCCAGAAGAACAGATTTAGTAAAAAATCCAGGAGGACCTCGTTTCTATGGAACGTACGTTGATTTAAGAGTTCCTGGCCCTACTGGTCCTTATGACGTACGTATGGCGCACTTCAATTCTCTTAACCCTAATTTAAAAGCCGGGCAAAAAATACCAGCTGGATATAAAATAGGCGTAACGGGTGATACAGGCTCCGCAACAGGGCCTCATAATTCTTTTGATTTTTATGATGTAGGTAAAACAACAGCTAGCGCTAGAGTTTTAGCGATAAAAAATGAAATAGCACGTAGACTGGAGCGAGGGTTACCTTTGTAGTATGTCTTTTTCGTACGGTGATTTCGGCGGACCTGGAGGTTTTGGGGATTTCGGCGTGGCTGCCCCAGGTGCTTATGGAGGAGATTTTAAGAACTTTGTGCCAAATCAAAGTAGTGCTGGAGGTTTTGATTTGTCAAAAATACTTGGAGGAATTAGTAATAAAGTAGGAGAAAACCTAGGCGGTCTTGCTGCTGGGCAATTCGGTAAATTTCTTGGTAATCAACCAACAAGTTATGGGGCTGGTGTAGCGCAAGAACAAGTCGACAAAAGCATTTCGCAGATTAAAGATTTAATAAATGAACTTAAAAATCAAACAATGGCTTATAGAGGGCTAGGAGACCAAGAGATTGAAAAACTAGGAGGGCTTAGTGGGTTAGGAATTCCCGATTACAGAGTAAGTAGTATTGATCAATTTAATAAAGGAGTTCAGCGCGAACGAGATTATGGTACAGGTTACCTAACAGATTACGATCCGAATATTTTAAAATCTCCTTCCGTAAGTCGTTTTAACCAAGCAATCGGTTCCGCTTCCTCTCAGTATGCAAATGCACTAAAAGGCTTAGGTGAAAGAGGAAGTCAGCGTATGTTTGAGGCAGCGGTGGCTTCTGTACCCGCTTTCAAAGAAATTGTAAACGATAAAGATTTTAATCAATTACTTAGCCCAGAGTTTATGAATTTAGCTTCTAACCCTATGACTGTAAATATGGACAAAGACAGGTATAAGCCTTATATGCAGTACAATGTCTGATCGATCCGGTAATTTAGCACACGAAAGAAAAGTAAGATCTTTCGAAAGAGCAGGGCTGACAAAATATCAACGTCGTTTTGAATCCAGAAAAGACATACGTTTAGCCGGTAAAATTTGGACCCGCAGCGAGGGGGAGAACAACCGTGTTTCAACTCGAGAAAGAAAAACAGAGGAAATGAAAACCAAACCAGTCGGTGTGGGATTTGGTAAAAGGGACAACATTGAGCCAGATCAACAATACTCCTCTGTTGAGTTTCTCAACAAAAAACTCGACCAAATGAGCTATACAAATCAATAAACTCTCTTATTCGTTTGTCTGTATTTATAGAGGAAGGAAAGTAATAAATAAAGCCAAAACATCTTGTTTTAATAGATTTAGGTAAACCTGGGGAGTCTATAAATAGTTCAGGTCTTTCTTTTGCGACACAAAGAGGAAGATCCAACCCTATCTTTTGTGTTGTAAGTAAAGCTACTTCTGATGAAGTTAAAAAAACTATTGCTTCCTCAAATTCATTTTTTCTGTACTTACTTAAACAAGTTTCTAGCCATACTCGCTGGGCAGAACGAGGAAATCTTTTTCTTTTTTTAAATAAATACGGGTCTTTAGGTTGCTCGTCGTTGGACAACATATCTCGCGGTGGATATAAATACAACGACTTAGCTTTCCATTTTTGACGGAGACCATCATCTTCTTTTGTAAAAAATCTTGTAGCACAAACTAAAGTATTAGCTTCCTTGCTTGAAGCGGGGTCCAGCTCTATTTCTCCATTAAAGAAAGCAGTTGTTATCCCTATTAACTCCGGAGGAGAAACAAAATCAACTTGCGCTAGCGGCATTTGCTTTCTTATTAAGAGTTTCTTCTGCTTGATTTACATCGATTACATGAATGCTCATACCTTTTTCGTCCACTAAAACGACAATAGGTTTTTTTACTTTTTCTTGATTTTCAATAACAACCAACAGTTTACGTAAAAATTCAACTAAATTTTTATCCATTATTTCTTCTGCTAAAATTATATCTGTTTTAATAAGAGCGACCGTCATATACCTACTAAAAGAAGGTTGCGTGGGGTTAAAAAACAGAGCCCCAGCCCCTTCTGTTTTTTCGAATTCTTCAAAAAGAGTGACTATATCTCCAACAATAAGCTTTATTGCGCTCAGAGCTACTCTGTTTTGAATTTCACTCGGCCCAAAAAGTTTTTCAGCCATTTTAACTGCTTTTTCCCTAAAACTTTTCATTTTAATAACCTGAAAAAGAAGACCATGCGTCGCTCAGCACTTTAGCCGAATCAAATAGAAAATTAGTGATGTTGTTTTCCGACTTATCTATTTTGCAGTAATGACGACCCTCAATTAAACCAGAAGAACCTCCTGAAGTTATACCCTGATACACTAGTTTATCTATCGTTACAGGTTGTACTCCTAGCCGCAGGGCGATTACTTTTCTATTCACAAACACCGGAGTCGGGTTGCCTGCGCTAGAACTTGCAATCGTCTGCAAACTAGCGTCTATACTTCGAAGAATGTCAAAAACGTCTTTGGTGAACATATAAAAAAATAAAAAGGGTTGCTTCGACACCCGATATCAGGCAGCGAGGTTCAGTTACCACGATCAGGAAATGGCGAAAACTGATCGTACCCTTGAGGATACCGGAACAGGGCCATTCTTACAAGTGCCGGCCTTTCAATTTTAAGGTTGTTTAAGCCATTCTGAGTCTGTTAAGTCAGCTATTTTTGTGGGTTTACGAGTAAAACCCGTCCTTATTGTTCTAGTTATATTTGGCTGTTCAAATCTAGACTTTAAATGAGTTGGGTTTACGCAGCCAATTGTGCCACAGATTCGTTTTAAGCAAAAATTACCGATATCAGCTTTATAAAAACCATAATAAATATTTTCTATTTTTAATTTTTTACCTTCTATATTTATATTTTTATAACTAGTACTCCAACATTTGTCAAAATCTGTGTTTTGTTGCGTTAATTGTAAAAAAAGACCTCTTAAATGAGGATTTATTTGATTTAAATCGGGTTTACTTGCGTCTTCATTAATATTTTTATAGCATTCCTTACAAACTGTCTCTGTTTTTATATGATCTCTATTTCTTAAACACATTTTTAAATTGATTTTAAAATTAATTCCAACTGCTGAATAAAATCATCTGGTTCGCGGATTAAAAGCTCAACAACTTTTTTTAATTTATTTTCAGGATTTAACTCTTTTTCTGCTTCATTTAATATAAACCAGTAAGTATATGCGTTTAACATATATGTGTGCGTTTGTTTAGCCTTTAAGGCCTGTGTCTTCCACTTTTCATAATCAAAATTTGATTGATGTCTGCTACTGCCTGTTTTTAATTCCAGTTCCCTTATTTCTATTTGCAGTTCAATATCCCGAATTGTGTAGTTAAGAGCGGAAAGTTTAGCTTTACACTCTTTTAAATTTTTTGGTTCTTCTGAATCTGAATAAATCCAGGGAGGGAGGTTCTCAATAACATATTCTTGAGACCAAAGGCATGCTTTCTGCTCTACGTCGCTGATCATGGATCTAAAAAAGAAAGGAATAGTGGGCTATGTTCACCATTGAGCACATATAGAACGTGCGACTCAAACTTAACCCGGATAACCAAATTGTACTTAATGAGTTGTTTTAAACTCCTTAAAGTATTTTGTTTTGATGTACCTAGCTCATTAAGGATTTCTTTTAGAGCTAAAGGTTGGTCATATAATAACAGATGAATTAAAGCGGAATGATAATTTATGCAAGCACTGATTTTTTTAAATTCGTGATTGTTCTTAGCGAAATTGTGCGGCAATACTTCGTTTCCAACAACAACTGAATGGATTTGTTGGACATCTTTTTGTTCAGCCATAAAAACACGTCATTTTTCATCTGTGGGGTCACTTTGCTCGCGGGACTTAAGGTACGCATCATGTGATATGGGTTTACACAGACAGCACAATCGCAAGTAGGAAGAACTTTATCCTTGGTCTGTAGCTGAACTCCATAAAATTTAGAAAAAACAAATCTTCTTGGCCTCATAATAATCCCATCCGTGTCAACCAGCCGCTGAAACTGCTTAGGTAAAAGTAAGTGTTCCTCCTGGTTGAGACTCGGTTTGTTCTGCGCTAACCAAGCAGCGACTCTCTCAGAAGCGCTCTTAGCTTCACGATCCTCTTTTAAGCAGACAAGGCAGGCAAAGCGACCAGCGACCCGATGCGAGCGGGTGAGATCCCTTGTGACGACAAGCGTGGGGGAACTTCTTTGGCAAGAACAAGTAAGTCTGCTAAGGGAGCCAAATTCTTCGACCCTGTAAGAATCCAATTTATATGTTTTTAAGGGGAGCCCTTGGATTTTTTGGTTGTTTATAGGCGTCTGAACGACTAAGCCGAAGACAGAAAGTAAGGTCGGATCGGACACAGAGTGTTTTTATTTAAATTAGAGCTCATACAAAACTAGCACGGACTGCCTTGCTAGTAAAACTTTTTTTCTGTTTTAAAGGGTTGTTTAACAAGTTTTGCGCGTCTCATGCGTCTAAAACCCACTTAAAAAAATAGAAAAATTTTTGTTTTTATTTATAGTAGTATATAACTTTATTTTTTATATATTTAAAAGATTTAATTTTTAGAATTTTTTGTTAAGTCCTCGAGGCAGTAAGCTTTTTTGTTTAAAAAACGGGAGCTGACCCCTTGTGGATCACTAAAGATATAGAATTTTTTTGTTATGTCTGTTATTATAAGAACATTAAACTCTCTTTTCTTGTGAAATGGTTACTGTACAACCTGTAGCTAAAGAAAAACTAGAGACCGAATACTGGCAAGAATGTCGAAAAAAAGCTGCACTTTTAAATATACCTGCTTGGCAGCTGGCTGAAAATGGGTATAAACACAACGAACTAGACAAACGGGACAACAATTGGTAGTATTCTGGGAAGATAGTTCATTTTATTGTGGGCACCCAAAAAACAAAAGCCGAGTTAAGAGAGAGATTTGCAAATATGTACAAAATGTACTTAGAAGGATACTCGTACGAGCAAATAGGTAGACGTTACGGGGTAACAAGAGAGCGTGTGCGTCAGATTTTTAAAAGTTACAGTTCCCCAGAACAATACTCACAGATACAACAGAAAGTTCTAAGTCGGCGTATTAGTCCTAGGCAAATTGAAAATATTTGCTCCTTGATTAAGCTGGGGGATTCTTGCAGCAAAATAGCAGAAACTTTAGGTTGCAGTGTTGACTGCGTTAAACGTGTTTCTTCGAAGTATAAACTTCAAGAATTAGCGAAAGTAAACACGTAATAATTAAATTTAAAAAATTTGCTTAGTTAAAGAAGCGTAAAAAAAATAAAAACCTTAGAATGCTCAGGTAGTGTCTAAACTAAGGTAATTCTCGGGTAAATATACGATGGCAGCGTGTATACACTACCCTTCCAGAAAAGGTCTTCACGAAGCAAATTTTCGAGGTATAATTGAGTCTGTAACAGATATTATTTACACGGTAAGCGGTGTGGGAACTGTAAGTTTTATGCTAGACCCTAGCGGTTACGCCGCTAACTTTGATGGGGTCGTTCAAGTCTTAGAGGATTTAAATTTAACTATTTCAGGGATATCTACACAGGCTTCAGCTGTTGTGTCAGGTATTGTTGGAGGTTCTGGGGTGTACATAACGGCAAGTGGGGGCTCGTCTGTAGTAAATATTGGTGTTGTTGGACAAGGAAGCACAAGCGTCACCTACAGCGGAAGTCAAGTTGTTATTTCTGGTTTAGTTACGAGTCCCACTACTATTTCTGGCGCACCTGGTTCTGGTTTCAGCCCAGGGGCTCTCTGGTTTGACACTAATGAAGGGCGTTTATTTATATATGCAAGCGGGACAGGAGTTTCTGCAGATGGTTGGTATCAAACCAACTCTGAAGCTGTTGCGGTTAAATCAGAGGTACCTCCGTCCGGTGCTGGTTTAAACGCACCCCCAAGAGACGGAACCTTATGGTTTAACCAACTTTTAGGTAATTTATTTGTTTATGACGCGACGAGCTCCGGTTGGTATGAAACGGGATCAATTCGAAACGCAGCTTATGGGGTTGCTTCTCCGGCCCCGAGCCAAGAAGGCAGCTTGTGGTATGACAGCGGTACAAGCGTTCTAAAAGTATGGAATGGCACAGCGTGGGTTTAATAGTATTATTCGTTTATCAACTGCTGCTTAACTGTGTCAACCAATTCTACAAATAATAAAATTGAGTCTAAACCTAAGCGGACTAAGCAGGGCAATGGGCTTCACTCCAAACCAAATCATGGTCGTAAAAAATCACGAGGCCAAGGTAAAGGCTAAAATTTACTTAAAGGAGTTTTAAAAATGGCGCTGGTAAGTTTCAAGGCTTTAACTTCTATAACTGCAGGCCAACCCGTAACGGTAGGATCCGGGGGATCTATTTACCCTTCATCAGCTACAACTTTAACTAACGCAAAATGTGTAGGTATTGCGCTGGATTCAGCCGGTCCAAGCGAGCTTGTTAGAGTCGATAAAGATCGCGTTCAATATATTTTTTCAGGTCAGACCACAGGGAGTATTCCTTTTCTTTCTATAACTTCTGGCGTAATTAAACCTACTTACGTTAGTTTACAAACAGAAGTTAATGCTTCTGCTTACTCATCTGTGTATATTGTTGCGTTAGGTCGCGCTGTCTCCAGCTCTGGCATCAACCTCGAAATTGAACAACCGATTTTTGTTAATACTCCTATTTAGAATTGTGTAGGAAGAGGTATGATTAACTTAGAAATAAGCATCTAACTGGTTATGGCGGATAGGTCACTTTTCAACCGTAAATACACTTCTTTTACCCCAGCTGGCGTCGAGGTGTGGCTTATTAATGGTACGGGAGTTACAACTTCTCTTCCATCAACCCAAGTTTTTACAGCAGGAACTAATTTAATACAAGGGGCAATTGTTTACGCGAGCGGAACACAAGTATTTCCTGCTAGCGCCCTCAGCGGGGTAGCTGCTTTTAATTATGGAGCAATAGGCATAACTGCAGGTGCTGCAGGAGTTACATCAGGTATAAGCGTCAATCTAGACGACGTAGCCACTGTATCGTCTGCTAATATAACAGCGGAAAGTTCTTTAGTTCCAGGCGAATATTACTTTTTATCTAAGTACACAGGTCAAATTACTCGTTTTGTAAATGCTTCTGGTTCTATTACTGCGTCTGGAACAGATCAGTATCAAGCCCTAGTAAATGTAGGTAAAGCTTTAAGTACAACTGAAATTGAAGTTGAAATTACACCACCAACTCTTTTGGTGTAAGGGAGCTAAACTTAATTTAGAGTGTTAAAACCATGGCTGCTCGTAAACCACTAGTTATTGTCAGCGGGCTTTTTTCAGAATTGCCCACAGGTGACATTGCGGTTGAGCTGGCGGCTGCTCCGAGTGGTCTGATTTATGTAGGTAGTAAGTTAGGTATTGATGGTTCCGCTCAAATTAGTGGTAACGCAGGTATTAGTACAGGTTTAACGGCACTTGCTTCGGGTAATGCTGCTCTTGACAAAGCAATCTACACGGCTGAGTGGGTTCTTGGAGCTAGCGGAAATAACGACTACACCTTTACTGGACCTGGTTTTAGCGGAGCTGTAAACGACCCCCTAATTTATTTAACCCGTGGTCAGCAATATAAGTTTACAAACACTATGAATTTACACCCTTTCAGGGTGCAAAGTACGCCTAACGGCAGTGTGGGAACTCCATATAATAATGGAATCACAAATAATGATGTTTCAAACGGAACTTTAATTTGGAACGTTCAGTTTGACGCACCTAATACCCTGTATTACCAGTGTACTTCCCATAACAATATGGGCGGTCCTTTCTATATTGTCGATAATACTGCTAACAGCGCACAAGCATCTGGTAATGCTGCCCTTGTTAACGCAGCTACCGCACAAGCATCTGGTAATGCTGCACTTGTTAACGCAGCTACCGCACAAGCATCTGGTAATGCAGCTCTAACTAATTCGTCGACAGCTCAAGCTAGTGGCAATGCTGCTCTTGTAGATCTAAGTAACAAATATGACAAGACGGGCGGCGTAATCAGCGGCACCGTCATTGTAAATAAACAATCGTTTGGTACGATTAACACCATTACAAGTTCTGGTGTTCTCCTAGTTGATTTTTCGACAG
>Ga0181357_1000011_pt1 | contig 49590 bp, 75 predicted proteins | sample Fa13VDMM110DN_FD_130094 | JGI IMG/M metagenome (GOLD analysis project Ga0181357, IMG submission 130094) | Freshwater viral communities from Lake Michigan, USA - Fa13.VD.MM110.D.N | ecosystem: Environmental > Aquatic > Freshwater > Lake | place: USA: Michigan | collected 2013-09-24 | reverse complement strand
GGGAGGAGTTCGACACGAGGGAGGACGAGATCTTCGACTGGCTCCCCGACTACGCGAAGACCATCACCCGGAAGCGGCAGTTGTCGGAGATCGTCGCCCGCTGGCGCCCCAGCACACCGGAGCGCACCGGCGAGCCGGACGCGGAGGGAGACCTGACTGCTATCGCTGAGACAGTGGTGGCGAAGGTGCTCCACCTGAAGCACGAGGGTGAGTCGCGAGAGATGATGGTGTCGCGGACTCGTGGAATCCTCCGCGACGCCCTCCCCCTCGCCAAGCGCACCATCCCGGCTCCCCAGGAGGACGCCCGATGACACGCGAGCGGTTCGCGATCCACCGGGTCATCGTGGACGGGCGCTATCGCTACTTCGGCACCGTGAAGGAAGCCAAGGCCGCTGCGGTCGAGGTGATGCGCTCCCACGGAGGCAAGGGATTCGTCTACGAGTCGCTGACCATGGGCAACCTCGTTGACACGCTGAACGACCCGCCGTCCCCGGAGCCGACGCAGCCAGAGGGGGAGGCGCGAGCACTGGCCGACGAAATCCTCCGCGAGCTGGTGCGCGCCAGGACCAAGTTTCCCGGCGACAACGTGACCATGCTCGCGCTGATGGAAGAGGTGGGCGAGTTGGCGAAGGCGTCGTTCGAGGAGAGCCGCGACCGGGTGCGGAAGGAGGCGGTCCAGGTGGCGACGATGGCGATGCGCGTCGTGCTCGATGGCGACTCGACGCTCGACGGTTGGCGCTCCACCAAAGGGCTCGACGCTCTCACCCCTGCCCAGCCGGTCGTTAGCCAGGAGGAGAAGTGAGCGCATGGTGGCTGGTCACGGTGAGCGTCCTGTGGGCCATCGTCGCGGGCCTGCTGTGGTGGCGCGGCAACGTCTGGCGGGATCTCGCGAGGGGCGCGGCCGATGGGTGGCTCACGGCCCGGGCGACCATCGCCTACCGAACCCGAAACATGGAGCCCCGATGATCTCCCCCACGCTTACAGAAGCCGAGCGCGAGAGGCTGGCGAAGATGGTGGACGACATGGTGCTCATGAACGATTGGGACACGCCATGCGGCGAACCGGGCTGCAAGGAATGCGGAGCCGCTAGGGACTGGTCGCTCATCGCCTCCTATCTGCGCTCCACCCCCATAGAGGGCTGGCAGACGATAGAGAGCGCGCCCCGAGATGGCCGGTGGCTTCTCGGGTGGTGGGGAGACAACCGCGTCGAGTCGATGCGCTGGACCGGACGCGAGTGGGCGCACTACGACGGCGATACCACGGTCAGCCTACCGACCCTCTGGATGCCCGCGCTCCGTCCCACGCCGAGAGACGAGCCCACATTTCAATGTGGTAAATGTGGGGCAGCTGGTGAGTTCTATGAGGCGTGGCAGCTTTGTGAGGATTGTGTGAAGGAGGTGTATGGCTGCTGCCATCTTGGCAAACAAGGAGAGAGCAATGAACGATGAGGTTGATGCTGCTGGGTTTGACTGCACGCTGGTAATCCTGGTGATCTTCGCGCTGCTCTTCATGACCTTATGAAGAGATATGTGCTGGGTGCTATCAATAGGCGGCATAAACAGCTGGGTGGGATCATCACGGTGCCAGCATGGGCGGTGATGGTGCCAGAGGTGGTGTGTAAGGATGCACAGATTGTGGATGCATATGCGAGGTACTTTGTGGACAACGGGATGCTCAGTCACTTGGCATTGCGCCATGCCGAGCTAACCGTGCAACGCACCTATGAGCAAGGCTACATGGAAGGGCTGCGTGAATGCCTCGCTCGTAGATCAGCTGAGTATGCCGAGATGTGGCCTCAGTTGATGAAGCCAACGGGGGCTAAGTTGAAAGGCGTGCCCGTTGTTGAGCTGGTTGGCTTCAATCCACAGGTTGTGCAGCAAATGTATGTCCCCTTCCAGAACACCGGGAGGGCTGGGTTGGATTATGTAAAGGAGATGCTGGCTGACATGGGGAGGGCAGCAAATGGGTAAGGAGCTGAGCTTTCGCAATCGCAGTATCTATTTAGAATGCACAGGATTGCACCCCAGAAGCTACAATAGTGTAGCTAAAGTAGTTGGCATAAGCGCCTCGCGTGTAAGGCAAATTGTATATAATGAGGCACGGCGTGACGGCTAGGCGCGAGACTTGCAGTATCATGGTGCATGTAAATCAAAAGAGGATCGTGAAAATGACAAGTAATGACACCCGCCACACGCTAGAGGATGCCATCATTGACTACGGCGTCCAGCGCACGCTGGACAACGCTGATCGTGAATGGGAGGATGTGCTGGACAAGCTCAACGAACATGAGGTGCAATGTGAGAAAGAGGCGTTCGACAGGGGCTTCTCTTCCGCCATCAGGGGGGTTAGATTTTAAACCCAGGAAGATCACAGCGGCCTCGGAGGCTAGGCCATCCTTTGGCCCGTTTGGTGCAGACAAACCATGGCAACTGGTTGACCGCAATGGTGACTCGTTGGTGGACGCGCAGGGTAGAGTACGAAGGTGGGAGGAGGCAGAGGATGCATTGGCATGGATGAAAGCGGAAGGGATAGGGTTGATCGTCCCCCTGTCTTAGCTCTGAGGAGGGGCAAAGAGGATGGGTGGGATTGGATTGAGTGCAGTGATGGATGGTGGATGAGGCGCAGCAATGAGGAATGGTGGACCCCTATGCCATCAAAGATGGTAGCAAGGATCACAATCAAGGAGGACAAGAAATGAGCAGCATTACAGTTGATCGTGGCATCCCGGTGCCGAGCCCGAAGGATACCTTTTATCCCTGGGCGCAGATGCAGCATGGTGACTCCTTCTTCATCAGAGCGGAAGGGGATGACAAGCGGGCTGCGCAGCGTAGGGTTTATAGCTCTGGGCGGGCGTGGATGAAGCGGAACAAGCCTGATGCCAAGGTGCGCATGGCCACTCGCATTGAGCAGGCTGGGGTGCGGGTGTGGATGGAGATCGCTAGCCGATGAAGCTGGACAGCACACTGGAGGCCCCATCACACAGTAGATTGGCCAAGCTGCATGATTGTCGTAGAGCATATGGCTATCGCTATGTGATGGGCCTCCGGAGTCGCGGTTCGCAATCCACCAAGTCGTTGGGAGGCAAGGCTGGCCATGCAGCACTTGACACGCTGCATCGGCTTGGGTGGGAGGCAAGGGAGATTGCGGATAATCACATTGATGCGATCTTCTCGGAGCATGTGAGTAATCCCGAGTGGCTCACAGCTGAGCATATGAAGGGGATCATTGGCAATTATATTGAACGCTATGCAGATGAGGATGATGACTTCCGCCGCCTGCGCCTCAACGCTGATGATGTGTTGAAGAATGAGGCGGTGCTTTACAGTGATCTCGCTGGGCGCGTAGCAGATGATGGTTCGTTCAGCATGAATGAGATGAACATGGTGGTGCAGTTGGATGATAAGCTGAAGATGACCCTTGTTCTTGACATGCTTGTTGAGCGCAAGGATGGCACCGTGTGGGTAGCGGACCACAAGTTCACCGCACAGTACCTGGGGCAAGGGGTGCTTGGGCGTTATATTACCTCAAAGCAGATGCCACTTTACATCCTGGCTGCGCGCAAGTTGGTGGGCAGGTGTGATGGCGCTATCCTCAATGCGGTGTGGATGGGACAAGCGGCTTGCAATCCAGCCTCAAAGGCCACCAAGTTTGATCGTTATTATTTCGACTACACCGAGGGGCAGCTGGAAGAGGCGTTGGAGTGGGCTGCGCTGTCGCGTGGCAGAGCGCAGAGTGAGACCAATGCGTTTGGGTTCAACATGGAGTATTGGCCCCAGAATCCCTCCTCCTACTGTTCAGGCTGTGACTACCTGCAGCTGTGCGAGGTGGCCCCTGCCATGCGCCCTGGGCGTATAACCCAATGGTATGACCTTGCTGAAGCGGAGGTGGAAGATGCAGAGTAATCATGACTGGCTCACAGCTGATGAGCAGCTTGGGTGGAAGATTGGGGGAGTGGAGGTGGATCCAGCCACTCGCACTCGTAACGTGGAGTATCAATGGGTGTTGGATAACATTGATCCATCGGCTAAGTGTGTGCTGGATGCGGCGGCGGGTTATGTGCCAACATGGCATGAGTTGCCTCGCATGTTGGCGGCTAGGGGCTACAACATCCTAGCTGTTGATCATGATATGCGATCTCTGCAGATGCCGTATGTGGATGGGGTGGTCAGGGGATTGGCGGACATTACCTCTCTACCATATGCTGACAAACAGTTTGATGTGGTGTTGTGCATCAGCACCTTGGAGCATCTCACCGCTGGGGCTGCGATGGAAGCGGCGAAGGAGATGAAGAGGCTGGCGAGGAAGCAGATCTTGGTGACCGCTGATGTGGGTTATTGGTTGCCCGCGTTGTTTGGAGTTGATGGATGGGGGCCGCAACAGCCCACGTCGCCATCATTGAATCCACCTGTCTATGCGATGAGGATTGATTTGTAATGGCAGCTAATGGCAATTTCCCCCTTACGGGCCAGAGTCTTCAGGGTATTTGGAACGACGCTTTCTTTGGACAACAGATAAAACAAGGAGTTGCACCAATGACCAACAAGCCTATGTTGTATGAAACCTACGCCATCCTTGACCCAGATCCCAAGGTGGATGGGGATGTGGCTGTCGTCATTGATCCGCTCAGCCATGACTTATACGACAGCCGCGATGATGCCACCGCGACGATCAGGTTTGATGTGTATGACCACCTGCGGGATCATTATAGCCTCTTTGAAGCGAGGAAGATGATGAAGAGGGTTCGCATCTATGTGAGGGTTGTGGACAATGGCTAAGGACTTTTATGGCCTGCCCTGTGGGCAAGTGATTGTCGCCCTTGGTCCCCCCAAGACCGGCAAGTCCTCGTTTGCTGGCAGTATGGCCGAGGTGGTGCCCAGCGAGCGCATTGCTCTGCTCTGCACCAAGCCCAATGAGGCCAACAGCTTCATGTACAGGAAGCATGGCCTGACTGGGCGCGCCGAGATCTTCATGGACTCAGGTTGGGACCCTGAGCTTGGCTCATTCAAAGCCACCGCGTGGCTGGCATTGCAGCGGAGGCTCAAGGAGTTGAGCGCCGATCCCAACATCGATGGCATCATCATCGACAGTGGCACTGATAGCATGGATCTGCTGAGCCATGAGTCGCTGAGCGGGATGCAAGTGGCGGGCAAGGTACCCGGCTCGACTGGTGATCTGCGAGTGGGTGGCGCTAAGGACGCCAGCTTTGCCTACTACGACAAAATGAAGAATGGGGCGCAGCGTTTCATGACGAGGTTGGTGGAGGCTGCGATGAACATGGCTGCCCCCAAGTTCATCATCATCCCGTGGCATACCCAGGCGCCCTCTGAAGAGGAGCAGGCGAAAGAGGGCATCAGTCATGAAGGCAAGGTGTTGCCGATGATTGAAGGGAAGTATCGGCAGAAGTTGGCGGGGGATTGTGATGTGGTTGTGTATACCGATGTGGTCCGCAAGATCGAAGGTGGCAAGCCCGTGGTCAAGCATGTCATCCAGATTGGCCCCACCAATGACAAGCACGCTGCCATCAGAGGAGTGAAGCTGCCCGCTGAGGCCACGCTGCCCAATGAGTTTGCAGCGTTGCATGCGTTGCTGAAAGGAGGCTGATGATCACGTTGCTGCATGATGTAACCAAACAACCCATCACCATCGCAAGGCTGAGGAGGGATGAGCTGTTGGTGAAGCGCTACACCATGCCCGAGAAAGTGGGCAGCTTGTTCACCCCAGCCGCCGACAACAAGACCGCTGTGTATGGCGCTGATCGCACACAGACGCTATGGGAAGTGGTGTGTAGCAATCCCAAGGCAGAGGATGCGATTGGTATGCACATCCCAGAGGGGGCGATTGTGCAGACGCTTAGGCGCTTCCCGCGTGATACCAATTTGGTGAATGAGAAAGGGGAGCCCCACTTCCTGCTCAGCGTTGAGGTTTGTGGAGTACGCGGTGTAATCACCTATACCATAGATGAGGATGATGACTAGCGATAGACTGGCAGAGTATTCAGATGTGGATTGGGATGGCGTAGAGCTGTCCATTGCCACGCCACCGGACATTCCGAAAAACTTTATCGCAACCATCGGTATCACCACACCAGCAGGTGGTTTTGTGCATCGCTACTTGGATGGCGGCGTTACAGTTGTGTTTGGCGTAAGCGACACAGCACAATTGCGTAGGTTGATTGCGTTCCTTCAAACCATAGAGCAGGCCGCAGATGCCCAGTAAAGCCGCACGCAACCACATCTTCATGGAGCAGATCCGTTCCGACACCGCCCGCCTCAAGGTGCATCTTAAAGAGGCGTGGCAGCCCACGGTCGCAGAGGCATTGGTTGAACGGCGCGGAGCCCTGCTTGATGCGCTGGAATATTGTTTCATCGCTGGTCGCAACGCCGAGTGTTCATTCATCGAATGGCTTGACAGGGAGGCCCTCTCGGCTTATACTCAACTCAGTCCCTGTGTTCAACAAATGGAGGAAGGAAAGAATGTCTAAGCTGCGTGTTGCAAAGAAGCGCGCCGAGAATCCCTCGGCTGGCCGCGAGTTCCCCGAGGGCGTGTGGATGTTCACCATCGAGGAGAGCCGCCTCAAGCAGATTGAGCGCACCGACAAGATGGACTGGGCCTTCTCGCCCAACGCGAAGGGCAATGTGGCGTACAAGGGCAAGGACGCGGAGACGGTGTCGCTCCAACTGGGCCAAGCCCAGCCCCTTGAAGAGGGTCAGGATGACGCTGGTGCGCAGAAGGTGTTCTGCGAGCTGACCATCCGGGATGGTGATGTGACCATTGAGAATGTGGACAACTCAGTGGACATGGACAAGCAGCCGGTGGGCTATCGCATCCTCATCGACACGGGGTTGTTTGTGAACCTCGCGCTGGCGCTGGGTCAAGCCTATGAGGAAGGTGGCGATGTCATCCCCAGCGATGACTTCCGTGAGCAGCTGGCCGGCGGGGCCTTCAACGGCTTCAAGGTGGTTGCGCAAGTGAAGCACCGCACTTACACCAAGAAGGATAAGACGCAGGGTATGAACGTGGAGGTCAGCCAGTTCAGCCCGGCAGCCTGACAGCCCCTCCCTGTCGCGTAGGCTGCCCGCTGGGGGTCAAGTCCGTAACAATCGGACCTCTGACCCCCAGTTTCTTTTTATGAACCCATATGCAAACCATCACACGATACCTAACCGAGGTGATTATGGAGCCGGTCAATGAGCCAATCGCCCACGCTGAGATCCAGCGTGAGGGATTGAATGTGGAGGCGGCGGCGGAGGTGTTGCTGACATGGACGGATAGGCAGAGGTGGGCGGCGATGAGTGGGGTGTATGATGCGGGGAATGTGCCGGTGGCTAGAGCGCCGGTCCGCAAGATGGAGCATTGTGATGAAGCGACGAGGAAGTTGTATAAGCTGCTTGTGTACCAAGTGATTGATGCGTTGAGCCAGGATGTATGCTGAACATCGTAGGCCACAACCTCCGCGACAAGTATGGAACCAAGCGCCTCTATGAGATCCTTGAGGCAGCTGGGATTCCATCAAAGGAAGTGCACTTTGATGCACCAAGATGCAATATCACCGTGGCCATGGGGGATGACGCGGCTAGGCGGCTGATTGCGGATTGGCCCAAGGAGCGCAGCGCCCAGACGCGCCGAGGCTATATGTGGCTTGGGCGGGATGGCGGGAAGGTGTTGGTCACCCTGACCATCGACAATGTCATAGCTGATCGCAGCGGTGTGAGCGAGATGCTGGTGATTGCGGATTTTGTGAAGGCGTGGGGGGAGCGCGATAGCCGCAAGTTGGTGCGGCCTGACATGGATGTGGAGGTGATCACTAGGTCGATCAGAGCAGCAGAGGTGGCCAAGGAGTTGCTGGTTTGTGGGCTGGTTGCGTGTGATATTGAAATCACCAGGGAGTGGCCATCCAAGTGTCTGTGTGTGGGATTTGCACCCTCTGCAACCAAAGCATATGTCTTCACCAAGTCAGTGCTTGGCCATGCCTTCAAGCTGCTGGAGGATGATCGACTCGGGAAGGTGTTCCAGAATGGTCAGTTCGACCTGCACTTCCTCCTGACTCGGCACCAATGCCGAGTGGCGGGGAGTGTTGATGACACCATTGTGGCGTGGCACACGCGCTGGCCTGAGATTGCCGGGGCCAAAACTGATCTCCAAGGGAATAAGAAAGGTGGCATCAGGCGCACAAGGAAGAGCCTCCTGTTCTTCGGCAGCTTGTACACCAACGCTGAGTATTGGAAAGACTACGATGTTGATGAAGAGGGGATGTATGTGCTCAACGGGAAAGACTGCTGCATCACCATGCTGGTGTGGTTGGAGATGTGGTCGGAGTTGGTGGAGCTGGGATTGACAGAGGTGTATGAGATGACCAAGCGCAGGATATGGCCTGTGGTGGAGATGCAGGCGCGTGGTCTCCTTGTGAACGATCAGCTGCGCAGGCAGCGCATCAGCCAACTCGCGGCCAAGCGCACCATTTTCATTGATGAGCTACAGCTCATTGCTCGGCCTTTGTTGGAAGAGCGCCGTGACAAGATCAGCAAGCCTCACTTAATATGGCAGAAGGTGACATGCAAGTGTTGCAGGAACGGGAAGGCCGCGAGGCAGGCGTGTGTGAATTGTGCTGGCTTGCCCAAAGGCGCCAAGCTGGGGGAGTTGCGTGCTGCTGCTTTGGCGCATATCCGTGGGAATGGTGGGGGCGTAACCCAAAAGGCTGCAGCGATGCAGGCGGTGCCCAACATGAAGAAGGCGCAACTCCTAAGCCTGCTCCTTAAACCATGCACTGTGTGCAATGGTGTGGGACAATGGGAAGAATATGCATTCAACCCAGCCAGTAACGATCAACTCGCCATGTTGCTATTTGATGTCCTCAAGTTGCCCAGGAGGGAGAGTGTAGATGAAACCAGTCTCAAAGGACTTCTCGGATGGATCTCGGGTGAAATGCGTGATATGCCACAGGCTGGTGAGTTGGCAAAAAGTTGACACCAGTTTGATGAAAGAGGATGAAGAGGGGGATGTGATTTGTTATGAATGCATCAATGATCACATGATTGGAGCGGACTATCATGAAGCCTGAGGGGGAGTGGTGGTGGTCACCATATAGCAAGCTGCATCGCTACGGTCACTGGGAGCAGCTTGATGATCTGCCGATGTGGGTGGCGCAGCAACTTGGGCCGGAGACAATCATCCATGTTTGGCACGCATCGACAATATGGCCGTTTGCCCGCAGTCGTTCTGTGACTCACAGGCTACCTACTGCTGACCGATACTTCCGCGTCTATGAGCACGATGGTGATGTGACCTATCAACAATGGGTCCTTGGGGGTTGGTGGCAATGAGCAATTGCGATCACCGCTTTGTCTTGCTTGTCAGCAGTGATACCAGCTGCACTACAATGGCGCAATATAAATGCGCACGCTGTGGTGTTATCATGAGTGAGGCAAAATGAAGCGCCAAGATGCAGCAGCGGCCAAGCGCATCATCGAGTTGGCTCTGCAATCCACCAAGGTGGGCACCATCGGCGCCATCTATGAGCGCATCAAGCCTGCAGCAGATGGGCGCATCAGAACGGTGTTGTCGCCAGTGGGCACGGAAACCTCCCGCTTGGCCTCAAGTGACACCTTCCTTGAGGAGAGTACCAATCTCCAGAACATCCCCAACAAGACCGCGATGTTGGATCCGCTGTATGCTGTGCGATCGTGCATCATTGCGAAGAGTGGTTATGTGTTGGTGGAAGGCGACATGTCACAAGCTGAGGCGCGGGCCACCTCAGCGTTCTGCAAAGATGTGGACGCGCTGGCCATGTTCGATAGTGGACGAGATGTCCACAAATGGACAGCCAGCAAGATCTTCGGATGCACCATTGATGAGGTGAGCAAGGAGCAGCGGCACCTAGGGAAGGTTGCTCGCCATGCCTTGAACTATGGCATGGGATGGAACCTATTCCTTGAAGAGATCAACGGGGATGCTGATCTCACTGGCATTGCCATCTCAGCGGCTGAGGCCAAGCAGATCGTCGCCGCCTACCATGCTGACAATGCGCTGCTGCTGCAATGGTGGGAGGCGGTTTGGCAGGAGGTGAAGGCCAATGGGTATATCACCAATCCATTTGGGCGCAGGCGTGATTTCCTAAGCCCATTCGTCCGCAAGACCGATGTGGTGGCTTATAAGCCACAGAGTACAATTGCCGACATGCTCTGCAATGCCATGTCAGACATATATGAGGAGAGCTGGCTCAGTGAGTACATGCTGCTGCAGGTGCATGACTCATTGCTATTCGAAGTGCCGCAGCAGGATGCCAAAAGCGCTGCCTCAGAATTGAAGCAGCGCCTTGAAGCTAACTCTGTGGACATCGATGGCTACAGCCTACACATTCCTAGTGACGTAAAAGTTGGTGAGTGTTGGGGGGAGATGGAGAAAACGGCATGAGGCGTTTATTAGATCTTGCACTCGCTATGTGTATATTGAATGTTACTATCTATATAATCTATAGAGTGATTGTGCGCTAGAACGGCCCAGGCGCACCAAACCCGCCAGCACTCTGCTCAATCATTGTCCCACCATTCATATAAAACACAAACGCAGTCTTAGCAAAGTCAGGCAGGCTATTCCAATACGCCACTTTATCCTGAGTGGACATAGCCTTGAACCGCCGCTCTAATGTACTTTGGCTGACACGGTTGCCATAATACCGCCACGCCCTCTCCAAGGTGTTACGATCTGCTACTTTGTTATGGAGCATTTCCCAGACCGCCAGATGTTCCTCTGACCCAATAGCCGCCAAGTCCTTTCGTTCGTACAGGATATCATCAATCGGCTTGCGCCACAGCGCATCGGTCTGTTGGGCGCGGGCGGTGGTCAGGTCAATGCGCTCATGCAGATAACCCTGCAGGTCTCTGTCAATGCTGACAGATGTAACAGGCAGACCAAGACCAAAGGCTGAGATCAGTGGATCAAAGCGCTTTGCACTGGTATCCTGCGATGCACGGCGCGCTTCACGGTATTGCCTAAAGAATGTCCGCGCTGCGTGTTCCAGCATCTTATCGTGCCCAACAGAAGTGCCAACATACCTCTCAGGAACAATGGGCTCGTTGAGGAAGAAGTCTTTGTTGGCCGCAAACAATTGAATTGGCTCTTTAATAATAGGGTTGAGCAGCCCAAGAGTGTAATCTCTGATGCCCTTGAGCTGAACCACATCTGCACCTGTGCGAGCGGCAGCGTCTACCAGACTCACCGATCCTTCGCGCATGCCGGCGAGGCCAAAGAGTCTGCTATACATTTCCCCAGGACGAGCTAGACCGAAGAACTCCAACGCTTGTTCATAAGGCATCTCCCAACCCACAATCATGGGATTACCCTTACGATCCCTATATGGCTCTCCGGTCAGCGCGTTGCCCAAGATGATATGGAATTGCTCTCTCCGGAAATCCCTGATGCTCTGCTCGACCTCTGGAAAGAATGTTTCATTCCATGCTTGCACCGCTACATCAGCCGCAGCCAAGCCTGCGGTAGCGGTTAGTGCAACTGCCGCCTTTCCGCCAACATCCCTGCCCGCTGCCGCCTTAATCCAATTGGGAATGTTGTGGCGATAGAAGGCGTAGAACGGCAGCCCGAAACCCCGTAAGAAGCGATCTTCAAAATCAGTGAAGCGGCCATAATCAACCAAGCTCTCTCTGGCACGCTTGGCTGCTACCCGAGAATCCATCCCCGTCTCAACCATCTGCATGAATGAAGCAAGGCGCAGCACGTTCTCGCGCTCGGTCTGGATGCCCTCCACAATCTCCGCAGGAACACGCGCAAAGGCGAAGGGGTCTCCGTGGGCCTTGCCGCTCAGCAGCGTCTTCACCGTGTCAAGGGCGCGGACTGAGAGGCTCTCGGGCTGGCCAATGTAACCAGCCGGGGAACCCAAGATGCGTCGAGCGAGTGTCTCCTCATTGGCTACATAGCCACTATTGATCACACCCAGCTCATCGGCCAGTTCATAGATGGATGATCCAAAGGGTTTGGCCAAGCCGCCAGTTCGCAATGCTGCTCTGGAGCCGCCAATGTATCCCAGTGTAGCACCCAACAGCACCCCACCTGCGCCCCACATGAGGCTATGCTGTGCATCCTCGTCGGCAACTGCTGAAGCAGTGGCACCCAGTGCTGTTCCTCCAAGTAACCCAATAGCCTGCGGTTTGCTCATCAGAGGCATGCCGTATTGATTGGCAACCTCGTTGATGGCGCGCAACGCGGGACTATCGAGGCCACCATCGCGCAACTGAAGGAAAGCTGCGGGATTGGAGCGCAGTAGGTTGGTGCTATCGCCTAGGATTTGGAATACAAAGAATTTGCTTAGGCCCCACCAGATTGTATTCCGCTTCCACCACTGGGTGAAGCGCACCGGGGCATTGAGGAGCGTGGGATTGAGATGAAGAGGATCAGGTGTGGAGAACAGCTCCAGCCTATCAGCCAGCGCGGCGGGCAGGATGTACTCCTTTGGCTTCCCTAGCGCCACAACATTACGCAATGCGGGGATAGCATCCAAATCCACCACTCCACCGCTCTCAATGGCCTCAACCAAAGCATCAAACGCATCATCGCTGACAGCAGAGGTGCGGTAATAACCAGGACCTTTAGGGCGAAAGCGCTTATACACCTCACCATTGATTACAACAGGACGCTTCTTGATCTCAGCTTTGGTCGCTGCGTTGAGTGTCTTAGGATCAATCGCCAGCTTGGACGCATCCTTAAGGAAATCCTCCACCGCATTATCTGCATGCACTCTGCGTACAGCGCGGAACATGGTTTGGACATAGTTGGTGTTAATGCGCTTTTCACTACCGCTGCGGTGTTTTGTATAGCCACGCCGAGGCTCGCGCAACTTCCCCCGCTCCATCGCGCTGGTGGTAGGGAATGCAAAATCACGGATTGAACCTGTGATTGCAGCATCATCATCCGCGAGATCTTGTAGAATTTGGTGGGGATAATAGTCATTATAACCATCCTCCGCACCAAGCCTTCCCCGTCTTACCAAATCCTCTCGAATGGATCCAACCAGCAGCCGATGGCGATTAGCAGCGGTAATGGCCTCCGGAGCAGCGGCATTCTCAAGCAACCTTAGCTCAGCCTGCACATCCCCCAACGTCAATCCGCCCGGCAACTTGAGACCACGCGAAGCAGTCTCGGTCAAATCTCGCAACACCACCAGCCTCTCAAATGCAGCATATGCCACTTTGAACGGCGCGTACTCGCCTTGTAGCAATGCCTTGGCCCCTGCCGCCATCCCTTGCGGACGCAAAGTGAGCAGCGGCTCGGTGACATACTTCAAATCCTTCTCAGCCAACGCGCTCGCACGACTGATAGAATGCTTCAACTCCCGCATCCTATCCGCCATATTCAACTCAGGATTACCTAACGGATCCGGGAGATGTTGTAGTTTGGCCTCATAGATAAACGAGTTGGTGAATGTTTCGTGGGCTGTACCCCATGCTGTGGACAAGCGTTGAAGGAAAGTGCGCGGCTCAGGCTGCTCAAAGATAGCCTCCACATTTGGATTCTTGAGCGCTCCATCAAACGAATCAGAGCCTGTCATCCCCATCGCATCTTTGATCATCTCTGCTGCATCCGCCCCCTCGCGCTCCAAAGCGCGAGTCGCGGACATTACAGTAGCGGTGGGATCGGCAACGGCAACAATCTTTGCAACCTCCATTTGCTTTATCAATGCCGCCGCTGGATCCGCCATACTCTCAGCGAATGTCACAGCGGCTCTCGCTCCCGCCACAGTGGCACGCACTCCTGTGCCAGTCGAGGCAATTGCTCCACCCAACGTGGCACCGCTTATCGCCACCACTCCCGATGCAGCCAGGATGTCAAGGGGATCATTAAACTCCCCGCTGGCAATGCGCAAGCCAACCTCACTCGCGGCCCCAAGCTTGGCACCACCCATGGCACGCTGCATGGCTGTCAAATCCTCTCCCGCACCAAACGCCCTCAACGCTTCATCAGCAGAGGCAACAAGGTTAGGCGCACCACGCGCTGTGGCAATTGCTTTCACCTTGGTCAGCGAAGAGAGCACACCCAGGTCAGCAGCCGCCCCCTCTACCCCCGCTCCCACAAACATCCCCGCCAGTTGCAGCGCGCCATTAGGCGAGGCGGGATCAATAGCTGCATCATCGGGGATGAGCAATGAGCCCACCGCCAGCCCCTTGGCGATATTCTCTACTGCACCCATCTTACCCGAACGAGTGAGCGCGTTGGCAATGGGTGTGAGAATAGTAGCCGCCATCTTTTGCAGCGGATTGTTAGCCATCCTGTTCAACACCACCTCATCCCTCATCTCGCGTAGCCGCGCCATCACACCCTGCGCATTAGCTAGGCTAGCTTCCCCGGTCTCGGTGTCGATGAGTAGCGGGGAGCCAGCTGGAGTGAATGTGCGCATAGGTTGGCGTGCAGCATCCGGCTTGGCCAACATACCAGTTGCATCATTGGGTGCTATAACAGGTGCATAACGCTGTTTCAGCGCCTCAAGCCCCTGGGTGATACCTTGGGGAGTTGTGGCATTGCTGGAGATCACTATGTATTACCTGGGGTTAGGCGTAGACGGCGCAAGACGAGCACGGGCTTGATTGATGATATCGTTGCTGGTCGCTGGGTCGAAACCGGAGCCAATTACCTTGCGGATCTCCAACAGTGGGATATTAGGATTAACGGTGATAAGCTCTTGTACCTGCGAGATCACACCTTCCTTCGCAATATCCACCATGATGGTGCCATTGGTGAGCCGTGCCAGTTCAGCCTCCACCTCGCCTGGATCACCCCAGCGCTGCAAGATGCTCTTCCATTCCGCCACAGCCTGCTCCACAGTGACAGCTTGAGAATCATCAGGGAGGGCAGCAGCGCTGCCGCCTTGAATGAACGTCATGGACGAACCGCCGATATTGTTGCCAATTCTTCCCATGATATACTTCAGACCCTCAGCCTTGAGGTCTGTGATTTTTTCGAGTTGGCGCTGGCGGTTTGACGAACGCTCCCTGTTGGCGGTGTCATCTCTGTCGCCAACAACTCGCAGCATTGCATTGGCTGCACCGGGAATTATGGGAGCATCTTGTGGCACCATACCTTGTTGCTTGAGCCACGTTGTGGCGCTTTCATCAGCAGCAGTCTCATTCTCTACAAGCGCCAAATCCGCCTGCAGCTTACTCATACTCAGCTTATCCTTCGCACTCTGCGGCATTTGCAGGGTGAGAATGGCGTCGGCCATTTCACGCGGCAACCCGGCCTCTTCCATGGCGATTGAGGCGTCAAAGATTTGTGCAAGTTGCGGGCCATTGACTGTATCGCGTGCTAGATAATTTTTGGCACGTTGTCGGCCCTGTTGCGTTCTTTGGAATGCAAGCTCAGCAGGAGCTTGGTCCATGAGGGATTGGCGTGTCGCAGCGCGGGATCTAAGTGCGGGTGCAAGAGAAGATGTGGGACGGTTAGCATCCCCGAGACCGGCAGGGATGTTACGGTCCAATGTATTCACCTCGCCAACCAAGCGGTTGGATGGATCCAAAACACTGAGCTGGTTGAACGCGCCACTGCCCGCTGCGTTGGCCTCGCGTATTGCAACAGGCAAGCCCTGCGCCTCAGTCCGAGCATCAGCGGATTGTTGTGTTTGCTTGTTCTGCTGATAGTTGAGGTATTGCATCAGAATCTGTGGGCTTTGGCTGACAAGAGTGAGCAACAGTTGCTCAAGCTTCCCCGGGCCTTGACCACCGCCCATCACAATGGCGGAGGGAATATTAGCGGGCATTGGGTGGCGCTCCAATTTGAGAAGGCACAGGCATCTGCTGACCCTGGCTTTGCTGCATCGCCATGATCATAGCTTGGAGGAGTTGCATCTGAGCTTGGCGATGAGCGCCTTGTTGTTCAATGGCTTGCTGCGCATCGGGTTGCATGCTGCCGCCAATCGCATTACCAGCCATGCCGCCAAGCGATGATCCAACCATTGTTGCACCCGGGATCGGCACAAACGATCCGGCAACCCCACCCACCGTGCTGCCAATCGTCCCAGCGTTATTCTGCAGAAAGTTACCCATCTTTACCCACCACAGTTTGGTATGCAGTCGGAGTGGCCATGCCGAGGGCAGCCATGAGGAGCTGCAGCGTGGGGCCAACGGTTTGATTCCACTGTTGCTGCTGCGCCTGCAAATCAAGTTGATCACGCTGATTGTACAGTTGCCCCGCGCCAAGTGCGCGGTTGAACTGTCCATTCCCAGCCTGCCCAGCCAGCCCACCAAGCAGACTCATGCCTTGCAATGTATTCTGCTGCCCACCCTGTAGCGCCTGCGCGGCCTGCAGATTGAAGTCATTGAGTGCGCGAGATGTGAGATCAGTGCCTTCAATCGCAGCGCCACTGTTATGCACACTGGGCACCCGGTTGGTCAGCTCGTTGAGACCAAACTTGAGATTCTGTTGGAACACAGGTTGCATCGCGTTGACCACACCTTGCCCCGAGTTGCCCCCACCAAGCACTCCCTTTTGCTGAGTCATCATCTGGCGGATTTGATTGAAGATATCCGCCTCGGGGTTGTTCTGCAGCATGTTCCCAAACATGCCCGCGCTGGAGGCTTGGGCTGAGTTGGTGGTGTTCGGCTGCACAGCATTAGCTGTAGCGCCCAGCATGTTGTTGGGGATAACAAATTGCCCAGTGGGTCCCCCAGGCATAATCACTTCAGGCCCCTGCTCACCCACCACAACTGGATTATTAGGATCAATCATCCCACCATCAGCTGCAAACTGAATCCCCAGACTCTTGAGGAAGTTTTGAATGGTGGGAAACTGCCCACCACTTGCAGCGGTGCTTGCAAAGCTTTGCAGTGCATGGCCCTGTGCGCCGGGATTCAGCATGCCCCAAAGCTGCGATGCATTACTAAGCGATTGATCCGGGTTTAGATTAAAGCCAGCCCCACGCAGCGCTGGGTTGAAATTTAGCAGCATGTTAAGTAGTGAGCTGCCTGTTCCCTGATTGGGAGTACCATTCTGCAACGCATCCTTACCGGCAAACACTCCCTGCTCACCCAGCGCACTCATCATCGCAGCAAGCTGTCCATCAGCTTGAAGGGGATTGGAATACCAATCCGCTCCGCCTTGCGCACTAAGCCCTTCCGCCATCTGCATGATTTGGGTATACAGATTGGGGTTGTTACTGGTTTGCCCAGTAGGCGGAGAGGTTACAGGGTTGCCAAGCTCATCAATTCCACCAGTCTGTCCTCCAGGCAATCCGGGGACAGGTGTACCGGGGATTAGTCCTTGCAGCGGTCCACCGGCCACGGGGCTAGGCGGCTGCTGCCCGCCACCTCCACCACCACCACCGCCACCGCCGCCGCCTCCTCCTCCACCACCGCCAAACAACATGCTGCTCAACCCACTCTGCCCGCGGCCACGCGGCACTTGGCCACCCATCTGCCCCAGCATTCCACTAATTGCACCGGGATCAAGCAGAGTCTTGAAGAGCAACGGCAGCGATGCCTCTTCAAGCGCACGCATGTTCCTAGTGCGCACATCAACTTGCTGAATACCTGGGGAAATATTGCGGTCAGATTGATTGTATATTAGATTTCCACCTGCGTCTCTGACCGGCTTGCCGTCTTTATCTACCTGCGGAAAGGCTCCGTCACTCATATGAAACGGAAAGTTCCGAGAGCCGGGGATGTAGGTGCTGTTGTTTGTGAAGGCGGCGGGTGCGCCGGTGTTATTAGACGCCGCGCTTCCCATCGCACCCCAATCAACTCCGTTGTTAATTCCCATTTACACATCCCATGATATAAATGTCATGCCACACACCGTGCCATTTGATTGCGTCCCGCATGGTCCCCTCCATCTCAAACCCAAGGTAACGTTCAGCGTGGCGAGCTAGAGCGTGGGCGTGGGCGGGGACCTCGATGGTAACACGGTGCAGCCCAGCCTCCTCAAACACCCACCTCTTCCACTCAAGCAGCAGCTCAGTCTTGTCCCGCAGCTTGCCGTCGAAGAAGAAGTAATGCGCCTTGGCTGAACACCCCAGGACCACCTCGCTCAGCCTTAATATACCCACAAGGTCAAGCTCTTGGTCATCCCAAACCTCCCACAACATGGCATCGGGTTTGGTCAATGTGGACACAACAGCTTTTTGTGCCAGACTACAGCTTGGGGATAGGCTGCGGCACAGTCCACCACACTGTTTGTCACAGCCCCGCATATAATCAGAGAAGAACGCCTCATGGGCAGCGCAGCGCTTAACGATAATCTGCGCCTTCCACGCTGCCGCGCTCATCTCGTTCATGTTGTTGAAGGTGAGTTGCAAAGGCTTAGCAATGTAATCACCAGCAGAGAGAATCATAGATAGAATGGTGTCCAGCCAGAGGTGGTGGTGCCACTCAGCTTAGCCCAGAAGGTGGTGGCTGAGGAGCCCACATCAATCAGAATAGTCCCACTGTCACCAGTGACCTGTGAGTTGGGGCCGTTAGTTGTGGAGGACATGGAAAAGTTGGGCAACTGGTTGATAGCATCAGTCACCTGATCAAACCAGACATTGAGGTTATGATCAGCAACCTGGGGTGGCCTGTTGATCCTAAACCTGATGCTCATGCGCCCCGGAAGCGGCCAGTGTAGGAGCCCAGGAGGAAGTGCATCCTCCCCACCTTCGGCTTGCTGCCATCGTTGACGCGCAATTCAATCTGGGGATAGCGAGAGGCAATTGGATCAACCGGCAGGAAGGCGGTGGCTGTGGTGCTGCTGAAGGACAAGGTGCCAATTGTCCTGAAGGATGCGCCGAGATTCTCCGTGGCATGCAGGGTGATGGAAGCGCTGGAGGTGGACAACGCCACATCCACCCATGCCTCCTTAATCGACTCCTGCAGCCAACCATTCTGTGCCCCGCGCATCACATGCGACCGCCACCGCGCATCAATTAATGTGCCATCATCGTTGGTCTGCGAGCTGAGCAGGCGATAAGGTGAATCCTTGCTGCTCACAAGGAAGACATCCTGCACATTCTCTGGGGCCAGATCGGGATTGACACGAGCGCCCGCTGCAATCTGGCGAGTGCCAAAGTCCTGCATCAGCCAGCTGCCATCATCAATGCCAGCTGAATAAGCGCTGGGCTGCAGCGTGTCAACTCTCAGGAAGAGAGCCTTTGTCGGATACTCTCCTGTGGTGTCGCTATAGTGGAAGGCGTAGGTGGCGGTGGTTGAATCATACTGCGCAAATGCCGTCTGCGGCTCGCGGATCTCTTCCTTCAGGAAGTTGCGCAACTCAGTACCAACAAACCGGATCTCATTACCATCGAGCCTGTGGAACTGATTGTTAGCCCCCAGCCAGATGGGGCCAGCAGCGGTGTTCAGCAGGCTGAGAGGGAATAGATTACCAACGCCGCGATCCAGGCTGAAGAAGTCGAAGGCATATGCATCTCGCCGAGCCCGCGCCACCCACACCTCCCTGGTTGTTGTGAAGACAAGTTTGTCTTGCGCTGCAACCATGCCAGTTGGGATGCCCTGCATGTCAACGAGATCTTGGAAGCCACCATTGGTGAAGTCAAACGGCAGGCCGCGAGCACTCCACCTAACCCTTGTTTGATTCACATTGCCAGCGGTGCGTGTGCTGAAGAACACGGATCTATCGTCAAAGATCTCAACGAATCGAGCGAATGACTCATCACTGACAAAGCTGGAGATGATGCTGGCAGCCGCATTCCCGCTGGACTGCACGGGGACTTTCAACGGCATATCTGACCAGTTGGTTAGAAGGAGGTATTGAGTTCCCGATGTGGGATCAAAGACCACAGCGTGGTCGTAGAAGCCATCGTAAAAGGTGCCGACAGCTTTTGTACGGTTAGAGGCTGGCTTGGTGCCGTGTACGATTGTCCAGCTTGATGTGCTATCCCCCGGGGCATGCTGAATAATCGTGCCCTTGCTGACAATGTAGGCCACATCTGTGCCCACTCGCTCACTGGCATACGCGGCGTAAAGCGGCACATCATTGGCGAGATACACAGCAGCGGAGGCGGCTGAGCCAAAGCGACTCAGACCACTCCTGGGTTCAATGAAGGAGTCACCAATGACCCAGTTCTGGGAGAACGGCGTCTCCCCAGGGCGCAGGGTTTGGAGGGGATGCGCGGTGTTCAGCCCACGGATCGGCTCAATAATCTCCTCGCGTGTGGTGGGCATTGGCGAGGCGCCATTGGGTTGATGAAAGAGCTGACGCCGAATCATGGCCTCATTCCTGCTGGCAGATAGTCGGTATGCTCAATGCGATAGTCGATGGTGTCCCCCTGGAAGCGATAGACGAATGTGGTGCCATTGCATGTGAGGAGGAGGACATGATAGCTTGGGTTGTTGACCAACACCGTGCTGTCTGCTGGGCTGGGACGACACACATCATATGGCTGGGGTGGGTGATTATGATACCAACCCACCAAGCCATCAACGTGGTTGCAGCCTGAGAACATGGCTGAGCTGGTGGTGCGATTCTGCACCAACGGCGCGCTCACCTCGTCAACCCGCACCACACCATCCTTCACCTCACCAACCAAGCACCAAGCGGTCTCGTAGATTAGCTCGTTGCCCTCACGCGCCAGGGCCAGCAGGGTGGGATAACGCACCATGAGGCCCTTGTAAGTCGTTGGTGTCACACAACTTACCAGTGTGAGGGCCAAGATCAACAGTGTTAGCCGCAGGTGCCGGATGGTCATACCATCAATTTAACGCTGTTGTCTATAGTAGCATCCAGGTCAACGTGGACAATGCCCTCGGTCCATAGGATGCGCGCCCCAGACTCCCGCCATACCCTGGTCATGGTCACATCCCACCATTCAGTGTTCACACTTGTCCACGGGACTTGTGCCCACATCTCCCTGGTCATGAACAGGCTGTGGCCACCCATGTAGCCTTCAAGCCTGCCATTGTTTAACTCATTGCCATCTCGATCCTCACGCCTGGGGACAAGGATGTCCCAGTCTGTCTCCAATGGACGACTCAGCTCAAACTTGAGCAAATGGTCATCATGGCTGAAGGCTAGGATGCTGCCCCTGGAGTGGCGCGCCCCCAACTCCCTCTGCCATAGTGCATCCCGCCGATCCCGGAAGAGTGGCGGCATGGGGATGTATTGGTAGCCTTCGCCGCGCTCAAACGCCCCAACCACCAACACCTCATCAAACTGTTCGCGGACGTAGGGGAGGATGATGTCATGTAGCATTTCAGCGCGTGCTCCATACGGCTTGTTGGCATAGAGCTGCTTCTTACCCTTCACCATGGGATCCATACAAGCCGTGTTGACAATCAAGCTGATCATTGGTAGATCCCCACAGCGCTACGCTGCGCTGCCAGCCGCTCTCGCATGGCCTTCTTAAAGTCATCAGGCATGATGGTCTTGGTGGTGAGATGCCCAACCACTAGGTCAGTGTCTACAAATGCCAATCCGCCGGTCGCGGCGAGCTTATCAAAGAACCCACTATCCTCCCCGACATGCGTCTCACCGTATGTCTTGCTATAGGCCGCTTGGAGGAGTGTTTCCCACTCTGGGCAATCCCTCAGCGGGTTGTTACCATCCAAGGAGGTGCGCGCAAAGTTGTCCACCTCCATCATAGCGCGCAGGGGAGTGGTTGAAACGCGAGTGCGGAACCAGGGGGGACCACTCTTTTGGAAGGCAGAGCGCTTGGTGAGGAGGAAGTGGGCACCTGTGCGGATCACTGGGATGATGCCTTCACCTGGGTAGTGCTCCTCCCATGTGCCCGTGCCTGTGTCGATTGTGGGGACATTAACATGCCCTTTGATCTGGCAATACCCGCCAATCACATCAGCCTGCGGCATGCGGATGAAGGCGTTGACAAGGAGGCGATGCAGGGCGTCAGCGGGGAAGGGAGCGGCGTCAGCGTCAATCTGCAGCATCCATTCATACCCTTCCTTGAGCATATGCTGCACCGTTTCATCCCTTCCCGCCTCCACCAGCACCGCGTAGAACGTCTTGTACTCAACCTTGTGGAATCCATTGCGGTCATTGTAGCTCCGCATGTCACTGAGGGCGCCAGCGAACTGCGGCATGATCTGGCCGCTGAGGACCACGGTTGCAATGCAGCCCGGCAGCCCCCTAAGCTCTGCATCATTCATCATTTGCAACTCTCCTAATCTCCTCAATCAAAGTGGTGTCTTTGACACGATAGCGCTGTACAGCTTTGCCTTGTTTGCGGACTCGCAGCCAATACACCTTATCATCCGGATCAATGTCGTAGTAGAGAACAAAGCCATCTGTGGATTTGATCGCAATACGCTTATGGTCTTGCATCAACCAACTCCACCATAATGGCACGCTTTGTGTTGGGGGGATACACCATGTGCCCACTTGGGATCACAATGTCAACAATGAGCTTCTCGCCAACCTGCATGTTCAGCAGCGCCTCTTCCAACTCAGGTGCCAACTGAGCTCCACCAAGCCTGCAGCGCAGCGTGCGAGCGCGTGGGTCAATGCTCTCCTGTAGCTGCGGATCCTCCAAGGGAGTGAGCTGCACATTAACCCAATCCCCCAGTTTGGCATACATCTGAGTCGGCGCATTGAGATCCTGCCACGCTCCATCCAGCCACTCTGTGGTGCGCTGATGGGGGTGGTAGCAGTGGGTAATCCGAGGCCATGCATCGCAATACTGTCGGATGTGCTTCCTCTCAGCGTGGATTGCGAGGGTGCGATCCTCACCTTGCCACATCCCACCTTCAGGCAGTGGGAGGCGTGGGTGATAGCTCACACGATCCAAAGCGGTGGTTTTAATCAACACACACGCCCCACCGCCAGCCACCCTGACCAACTCATTGTTGCCCAGCGCCTTACTGTATTCCGCCCATGTCATCCCCAGGCCATCTAGGCCATAGGGATGCGCTAGCCAACATTGCGGCAGTGGCGGCTCAGTCGGTGTCCATTGGGTCCAAAAGAGTGCATTGCAAATGTCAACCTTGCAGCTGTAAAGCGATTGCAGCGTGGTCGGCTCAAGCAGCAGATCAGAGTCAACCAGCAGCACATAATCAAATCCCTCAGCCTTTGCATAGTCTAGGAGGAGCTGCTTGCAACGGGCGAGGTGCTCAAAGGTTGATACATTCCAGCGGTGTGTAACGGCATCAACGCCATAGACAGCATCCACGGGGCGCGTGGGGGCGGGTAGGACGAGGCAGTCGTTGGGCCAAGATAGATCGCTATCGTCTGAGACGAAGACATACGACAACTCACAATTGTGCGGTGGCTTTAGAGTTCGGAGGGATCGGTAGTAGGCATCAAAGACAGCCTGCTGCTGCCGGACTGATGCGCCGATGAGGATGCGCGTTCGTGTGTTAGTCGCCATTGAGGAATGAATGGCAAGGGGAATGTGATGTATGATTCATCGTTGATGGAGCGGGCGTGGGTGATTTCGGCGGCTGACATCTGCTGCTCGGTGGATGCATACTGAGCCGCCTTAATTGGTCGATCAGTGGCCTCAGCGTAGCCATAGTGCAATATACCGTATTCCTGTGGGGCAATCAATACTCTTTGTGGCTGGTAGTTGATGGGCATATGGCCACAATGAATCCCCCGCTCATTCCACTGCCACTCCCCTCGGCGTGGATTGCGGATCATCCAGATGCGCGGGTTGTGGTGGGCTTGCCATGCGCCATCAACACGATACGCCGAGCTGCGCCAATCCCATAGGTCATAAAGGCGGAAGGCGATGGCATCCACATCCCGCGCCTGCAGGTCACATGGATTGGCAGCGGGGATCATATCAGCATCCAACCAGATCAGCCAATCGCATTTCGATTGCAACGCCGCATTCCACAACGCCACCCTGGGCACACTCTCATTACCCCACGCCTCAGCCTTTTGAACAGGCGGGACAATTGTGCAATCCTGCAACAACTCAGGTGTCGCATCAGTGGAGTGATCATCGTATGCAATGATCTCATCAGCCCATTGCCGCCAACAGGAAAAAGCGGACCGAAGATATCGATCCGCCTCATTCCTTACCATTGTTACAACCGCAACACTCATTACATCGCCTTTACTCTTTCCTTGAGTTGTGGCATGTTCTCAATCACCGCCAGCCTGACAGTGTGATCATTCTGCATATTCTTGATCTCCTTCACATCCGTTTTGATCTCTTTGATATCCTCTCTGGCGCCATTCAGTGCAGCCTTCAGGCCACCAAATGCCACCAGCCCAGTTCCGACGAGCTTGCCGATATCCAGCAGCGCGGCGGTCAGTTCAGGATCCATCATCATACTCCATAATAAGCGCTTTGTGCTTATTCGTCAAGGTGTGGGATCGGTGATGTATGGTACCCAGCGACCCGGTGCAACCTCATGCCAACCTGTTGTGGTTCCATTGTTTGCGCTGCCTGATGCCATGGTGATGGTGCCGCTGGATGCGGCTACATCGGTGCTCGCTGTAAACCAACTAAGCACACGATAACGCGGGCGATCTGTTGCAGACGAGAAGTTCGCCTGACAGCCAATTAGAAGAACATCACCTGATGCTGGGGTGATATTACCCCCAGTTCCAGTTGCTAGATTGCTTGAATTGACAAACGTGGTATTGGCGTCCGCGACTAGCACAAAAAAGATCTTCCCGCTATGCCCACGGTTGAAGTCGGTGATGCTGGTGGGAGCAGTGTTCGCTGTGCGGAACGCTGTCATGCTGAAGATATCAGGTGTTGTATCACCATCTGTGAATGCGCGTTGAAGCTCTAATGTGCTAGTGGATAGTTGGTCCTTGGAACTGAAGACCTTACCGTCACCCTCGTTTGTGACAAGCGCGGCTGCATTCAGGCCCTGAAGATCAACATACTTATTCCCAGTCTCATCCACGGTAACCGTGGTGTTTTTGAATGCATTATTCCGCCAGTTAATCGTGTTGACATTAACTAGACGGATCTCGGCAGGTGTACCATTGTTGCCGGTATTGTTTGTGACTGTGATGTTATTGCGGGTACGATCAACTGTCTGCCCATAAGAACCATTCAAGCTACCCACTTCAATCAGAACAGTGTTCGATTCAAAGATGTTCTCTGAGATGACAGTGCCGTCCGTTAAGCACATGACACCACGACAATTCGCATCATAGTCGTGGCCTTCAATTTGATTACCGCGAACTAAATGCTCAGCACCAGCAAGCAGGTAGATACCACCTGTGCCGCCTCCAGCTGTGCCGTTTTGTTTGATAGTCGAATCAATGACGCGGAATGTTTGCCCAGCGTTACCTTGGGCATCTACGGTTTCCGCAATGCCCCAACCTTTGTTTTGTCGCACATTGCAGTGGCTTACTGTGAAATTCTGTCCCCGTCCAGCCTGGAAACCAATACCGCCAGAACCGCGCACATAAACCCACTCCATCAGCCCATCAAGCGCGTAGTCAGCACGCAGCAGCGCATCTTCTGTGCCACTACCGTTGATACGGAAGTTGCGTAAGAGCAACCCGTTGATTACCGATCCACCTGATGTGTTATCATTAATGTAGAATGCGGTGCCGCTGGCCACGCCAGACTGTAGGATGCTGCCCCAACCAGAACCTACAATGTTGAGGTTATCAGCGCCATGATCAAGGCGGGTGTTGAATAGGAATCTGCCCTCGGGGACGTACATGACACCACCGCCAGCGGTGGCAATGGCGTTCAACGTAGCCTGCAACGCTGTGGCGTCGTCTGTAACACCATCACCCACGGCGCCATAGTCGAGGGGATTAAACCACCCCAGCCGTGTTATCAGCTTTTTGTTGAGGTTGGTCACATTGACCAAATCGCCTTCAGACCATGTCATGGATAACGCTCTGCTGTGAAGTTACTTGAGGTCACCGTGCTGTCCAGCCACACCACCACAGGCCGTGTACTGTCCAAACTCCAAGGTGTATGGTTGGTCGCCTTCGGCTCGAAATCCACGCCACCCCATTGGTCAATGATTGTGCCATATGGGATCCACAGATAACTGCGCACACTCGCTACACTGTAAGTCCCCAACCATGTTGTCGCGCTCCCACCAACTGTGGCTGCACTCCATGTGGTGCTGCTGCCACCGGCTGTAACACCACTCCATGTACCAGCGCTAGCGGTTTGTGAGGACCATGTGGTTGCTGAGCCCCCAGCTGTGATATTTGACCACGCCATTACCAACCCTTAGAGGGGTTGGATCCGCCACGATACCGCGACTTACGCATAGGCATGGAGGCACGCATGCCGCCTTGGATGGATTGGCGGCGGGCCTCGGTGTTCTTCAAGGACATTGCGTAACCAGCGTAGCGAGCGCGAGCCTGTGCCCCCTCCATGTCATTGCCTACAAACTCATGCAACAGCGCCTCAGCCAGATAGAGGACAGCTGGGCGCCATTCCGATGCCAACGAGGGGACAGAAGTTATGGATACCATATCAGTGGGGTAGCCCATATAGCGCAACTGGAGGCTATATGAACTATTCGGAGAAGGCCACAACTCCATCCAGTTGTTGAACAACACAAACTCCTGCGGCACACCATTAGGCGAGAAGCCAGCTTGGTCAGCGCGATCGGCAGAGATGCGCCTCAGTGTGCGGGCGCTGCCACCACCAGCTGTGGTCAGCCAGGAGACGTTGATAATCTCCAGGCAATTGGAGGGTAGCTCAATACGATTCTCTCCGCTGGTCGTTGAAGAGACCGTGAGCTGTTCCATAAGCGCAGAGGGTTGCGCTTGCGCCACCTCCTGATACGCCATGTTCACATAGAAGCTCACAGTCGAGGCGGCGATATCTGAACGCCTACCGATTCGTGCTGTAGCGTGCGACATGAAATCGCCAAGATTCCAGGCTGGCATAGCTTAATCCTCGGGCAAAACGTCGATAACTGCGCTGGCATTAAGCGTGACCACAATACCACTCGCATCATCGTTAAACGAAGTGGTACCCGGCGCTTGCTTGCTGAAATCAGCATCAAACACTGCAGACCCAGCGATCCCTGATAGGATTTGGGCTCGCAGGAATCCGCCTGTAATTACGCCCCCGCCTATAACCAATCCCTCGGAACTGTTGAAGATGCTTGTTGTAGCCCCTGCAAGTTGTGTGGTGCCAAGCTGTGTCCAAACGGGTGTGGCGAAGGGCGGACTGGTGTAGAACTTAACCTCAGCGTTGGCTGCACCGTTGTCTACATCCAGTGTAACACGGATCCACAACAAACCACCGCCGCCGACAATAGCACTAGCATCAACTGCAACACCAGGGCGCAGGGTTACTACTGTCCCAGAAGCGCCGTTGGTGCTCCAATCAAGTGTTGGATAGCCGCGAGTTGCGCTGGATTGTTCCATATAAAAGCGAAAAGCACGTTGATTACCTGTGGTGTTCCATTTGGTAATCAGCAGCTTATCCTGATCCTGGGGCGACCAATCAAGCAGAGAGCAAAGAACACGGATGTCAATATCGCCCGTAATATCTATTGCGGCGTTATCGGGTGTTGTGGCGATACCGCTGTTTGTGACGTACGCAAACATCTTACGCGAGCGTGCATAGCTACGCGCAAGTCCAGCAAATTGATAACGCCGCGCCACCCTCGACGCAAAGCGTGTACTCGCCAGATCAGTGTCTTTGCCAGCAATCCAGCGCCAGAGGCGCTTCATTTACCGCGACCTCTGCCAACCAGCGATGATTGCGTTGGTTGTCTCGGAGCGTTGACATTGCAGCCAGCGGAATCCTGAGTCAAGCGCGATCATACCAACGCCAACAACGGTTGTCAGCGTGGACCAGTTGGTTACAGCGGCATCCCTACCATTGTCATTACTGCCACGAATAGTGGTGGTGGACGGCGAGCCCAGAATCTGGATGGTCATGTTCTCCATGCCTTCCACATTATAGGTCTCGCTCGTCACACCACTCGCCGCCACGGTGCCAAACAGATCCCTCGTAATAGCCCAGCCCATATCAGTCTCCTAGGCTATTAGTTAGCGGGATAGTTGCCGAACTTCATCCGAGTCAGGCGGAAGATGGAGCTGGCGGTGGGCGTCACGCTGGTCAGCGTGCTGTTGATCGCCCACACACTCGCTTCACCACTTGTCGAGCCACTGGAGCAACACACATGCACATCGAGATTGGCAGCGGTACGGTGCCAGTTGGCATCGGGGGTGATGAACAACGCATCATTGCGCGACAGCCCCGAGAGCGCAACAGTGATGACACTGGACGACTCAAGCGGGGCGATGGCGCCGAAGCTGATGGCAGCGGTCTTGCTGCTGATGACTTGAACCACCTCGCCACCACCAACTTGCACACCAGCATCAGCATTAAACTGGCCACGCGCTGACACAGTGGATTGGAATGTAGTCGCACCGTTGAACGACGCGGTGGAGGTACCAGTCACTGCGCCAGAGAAAGCTGTAGCGCCAAACGCGGTAGAACCTGTGACAGATAGAACTGCACCAGTGTCGGCGGGGTCCATGTCGGCAATCGACTTCCCGCTGTTCCACCAACCAATCGACACACGGCTGAAAAGAGTAGGCTTAATCGGCATTTCTATTATGCTCCATTAGGCGGTCGCACCCGTTGCTCATTGGTTATTAGGCTGCGCCTGGATTTCATCTGAGACGCCTCGTTTGTTTAGCGTCTTTCCCATCTCCCACAACTTCTCAAACTCTGCAAGAGCTTGTCCATTTTGCCTGCGCCCAACACCTTGATTATATTTCTTAGCTATGGCGCAAAACTCTGCTGTTAGTTTAGCCTGCTCAACCTTAATCAGCAAATACGGGATAAGCTCGTTAACAACATCTGGCACCCTACTTGTTGTACAGCGCCACTTCCAAAGTAACTGTTGGTTGTCTTTACTTGCATTGGATTTGGCCTTATATCCACCAAATTTCTCAACCAACCAATCAATCAGCAGCTCTTTTGTGTTTGACACTTCAAGCGCTACACGATACCTATAACCACTACTGTTTTTCCCGCGAGCCTCTCGCCAGATGCCGATTGTACCTTCACCATCAATAATTCCAGCAGCGTAGGCTTTTTCTGTTTCCTGCAACATGGGGGCTCCTTAGAAAATGAGTTGATGCGAACACCAAAACATAATCTAAGGAGCCCTCCGTGTCAAGATGAGGCGCTATCCGTGTCTAAGCGACCCCATCAGTTCCATATACGCCTCTCCACTCACCGAAGCCCTTGGCGTAGGCATGACGCACCTTACGCTTCATGGTATCAGTGTCGAAGTCGGTCTCAGTGGCCGACTTGGTGCGGTAGCGCCACATGAAGTTCACATCGTGCTTATCGCACACAAGGAACCACGCTGTGGTGCTGGTGAGATACTCCCACTCAAGGATGTCGCTGATGTTGAACTTGTTCAGGACATTCTTGGTGTTCAGAGCGGTGCCCGGCTGGAGTTCAGCCGTGATCAGCTCCTGCGCGGTGATGATGAGGTCACTGGGCACAAGGAGGGTCTTGGGCGTATGAATACGCGGACGACCCCGATCATTCTTCCACTTGTGGACGGTGATGATGGCGTTGTGCAGCGCGCTGAGCGAGAGAGCCTCATCCGTCGCGGGACGGTTAGCCTGCACCGCACCTCCATCCAGCCGGGTGTGCGAAGTCGAGAACAGGGCCAGACCATCAAAGCCCGTGTTTGTCGTACCGAAGCCATTGTTGAACACGCTGGCAGCGGACGTCTCGATATCATCCCGAGCGGAATCCTTCAGATCCTCCTCAAAGCGCGTGACCTCATCGTACAGGTCATTCATCCACAGCCGCTCCTGCACCTTGTAGCCAAGGGCACGGACAGCGTAGGTGTACGCCTTGCTGATGGGCGAGATCGGATCATCATAGGTCACCGAGTCACCGTCAGGCTGGCTTTGCATGCTGCCAAAGCCCGCCATCTTCGCATCAGTAATGGTATTCTTATTCATATCGCGGACGTTCATCACGCGATCATACTTGGACGGTTGCGCCGGGAAGGCATCGTGCCAAATATTCGAGAGCTTGGGCTCCAGGAAGAGCGCAAACTCAGCAGCAGTAGATGCCATGGTTAGCTCCTGAAGCGCAGATAAGTGGGATCAATGATTCCACGCACACGCGACTTATTGGAATCAATCACATCATTCGAAGCGCCATTGGCGTCAACGATGAACAGCGGGGTGATCGCGGAAGTGGTCACCCGGAAGGTGGCTCCTGTGTACTCAAGGTCGCATCCCTCACCACGGCTAAACTGCGAGCCAGTGGTGCAATCAGACCACAGAACCGTATCCTGTGTCAGGACAAGGTAGGGGACCTGATTATCAATGCTCTCAAGCGAGCTGGCCATGGCGACACCAACGATGCTGGCGATAGCCGCACCGAGGGACTCCGAGCTGGTTTGCAGGCGAGAGAGGGACGAGCCCGAGGTGTACACAAGGAGGTCACCCTTAGAGAAGGCCGAGCCGGGCACACCAGTGCTATACCGCTCAGGCCCCGAGGCGTAATAAAGCATGTTAGCTCCTCATAGGGTTATGGTTGTTAACTGTCAACGTACTTAGCGCCGAGATTGGCGAGGTCATCGACCTCATCCCGATGGGCTTCCCACTTGATCTCCGGTCTATCCGGATTCGGGGACTCCATCTTATTAGCCTGGAACGCCGCCCTCTCAGCATCTTGGCGATCCTTATTCAGCCGAGCCTGCGCGTTGTCTACAAACGCGAGAGCAAGGTCTTCACGCCGAACACGCCCTTGCGTGTCAACGTAGGCAGTGGGAGGCATCCCATAGCCACGGTCTTTCAGTTCTTGGACGGTGATGAATTGGTATCCATCCAAAGCCCAACCCAGCATATCACGGTCACCAACCTCGCGGCCATCAACATGTGAGAGACGGATCCATTGTAGACGATCCATGGGGATGGGCTTTAGGCCATCACGCACGCGCAGCTCATTGGCGCGGCGTTGTTCGCTATAACCAGGGACATAGCTGCGATCCCAGCCTTGGTCATCCTGGCCACGGATTTGTGCAATGCGATCAGCGTCGAGGGTGGAGTCACCGAAGAGCAGAGGCTTAGCCATTACTTACGCGCCCCCAGTTCGGTGTACCAAGTGCCACCCTTCTCAGGGTCGATTTGCGTGTTGGATCCGGAGATCATGTCAGCATATTTGTCAAGGGTGAGATTCATGCGCTTCGCTGTTTCAACCACCTTGGCCTTGCCATACTGGGCAACCATCTTCTTGCCCAGCGCAGAGGTTTCAATCTTAGTCCAAGTCGCCTCATCGCCCTTCACAGGCGCACCATCACCACGCACGCCGCCACCTTCCAGACCAGTGCCAGCACCGGCAATTGCAGCGGCTCGCTCCTGGGCGATCTCGTCAATGTGATTGGAACGGGCCATCTTGGCGGCTTGGTCGTAGAGAGCTTGGGAGCGCATGTGGGCGGGGATGGGCGCGACCATGGTCTGCACCTCAGTCCACCACTTATCAGCAACATCCTTGTTCTGCGGATTGGCGCGGCTCAGGGTCTCAGCGGTTGCGGCAATGTTGTTGTAGATGGGCGCGGCAGCGGTGGCCAGCGTGTTGCCAACGCTGTTCTCCACGCTCTGAGCGAATTGACGCCGCCATTCGGCGGGGTCGGTCACCAGCAGGTTGTCATCAATCTGAACAGCAGGCTGAGCCACTTGTTGTTGCTCCATAGGTTGCGGCGATGATGCAGCATGTTGATACTGTATCGCCATAGTTAATTTATTCACAATGTCAATAGCCTCGGCTGGCGATTTGCCTACCAGAAGCGGATGACTATCGGCACCAAAGCGCTGAGTGCTAGTCTCTAGCGGTCCAGCTTGGGGTTCCGTAGAGGGCGGCGACTCGGCGTTGGGGGTTTCTACTTCCAGCTGTTGATCGGGCGGCATTATCTCTCTCTTGGGCCATGCGGTGGATGACTAGGGGGAGTTCGCGCATGGCGGCGAGCTGGCCCCTGAGGAAATGGAGTTGAGCGTTGTTGTTGATGTAGAGGAGGGAGTCAGCGCGGTTGGCGACTATGTTGTCAATGAGGCGGATGAGGGTATCCCACTCCTCATAGCTTTGCAGGCGCCTCAATGCGACGAGGTCGGCGTCTGTGAGGTCATAAGTTTGTGGCTTGGGTTGCTTCCCAGATCGCCACTCTGCCAACATCTGCGAGATGCGTTTGAACATTATGAGTTGAAAGTTAGCGGGGGGTGGAAGAGGGGTTGATGAACTCTGCGAATGTGGGTTTGGGCTTATCGTCGTTGGAGATGACCTCTATGACAGGCATAGCGGCGGCTGCACCAAACAATCCTTTCCAGGCGGCTTCAAAAGCCTGCTGAACTTGATCAGCTGGGATGTTGAGTTGGTGGTTGTTCTTAACGCGAATGCCGCCCACAAAGTCAGGCTTGAAGTCAAAGTTTTTCCTATAGATAGACAACACATGTCCAGCGATATCACGCAAGCCTTCCATGCCTAGTTTGTTTGATGTTGGGCCACCGGGATCGTAGTTAAGTGCTAGACTTTGATCACTATGCTGGCCAGCCAAATCAATCTCTAAGCGTGTGGATTGTGAACCTATGCTAGCCAACTCAGAGCGAACACTCACAGCAGCAACAATACCACCGTCAGCGTCTCGCACAGCGAAGTCTATACGAGGCAGCTCGCCACCCAATACCCTGGCAGCATCAGGTGTAAAACTGCCCATTGGAAAACCATTAAACGGATCGCCGTAGAACTCCTTTGTATGGCGATTGTCCAGCTCGGCAAACGCGGCAGGCAGTGTTTGCTCACTCTGATTATCATACAATCTTCGTGGGTATGGATCGTAATCAGTGCCAATACTGGTGCCTTCAATGGTGTATTGGCCACCTTTGATTGGCAGCGGTGCAGCCAGATCGCCAACGGTTTTAGGCGTGCCTCTGCGCAATGCGGCTGTCACCACAGCCTTCAACGGTTCCGGTGTACGCTTCAGTAGTGACCCCAACACATCTTCAGCCGCACCACCAACCTTCCCAACCCCTTTAGCAATAGGTCCCAACACATCCGGCCCCGGCTCAGCAGCCATCCCCAGCATCATCAGGGGGATCATCAGCTCGGCGCGTGGGTCAGTAGGAGGCCCAGCACCGCGCATCCCGGGGAAACCAGTGGTCATGCTTTGATCCATCGCTGACAACACATTCTGCAACCAATTGGGCACCGGCTTACCCTGCGGACTTGGCGCCGACGAGCCCATACCAGCAGCATCAACAGGCTGTGGCTTGGGCTGCATCGCGGCAGCTAGCAACGCCGTCTTTGGATCCGGTGTCTGTTGGTCAACAAATGGCATCAGACGAGGCCGAGTAGAGCCGCCATCTGCTCAGGCGCCTGCGCCATGGGGTTGGCAGCTTGTGGCCCACCTGCGGGAGCGCCGCCCATAGCAGCACCTTGAGCGCCAGCAGGATCCCCAGGCATCCCAGGCTGCATCGGAGGCTGCATACCAGCCTGAGCGTTGGGCAGATATTGATCCGGATTCTGCACATCATGCGACTCCAGCAACCTACGCTGCAGTTCGATGGTACCATTATAAGCAGCGGTCACAGTAGCCAACATCAGCTGCTGATCCCCAAGCATCTGCGCGTATTGCATCTGCTGGGGGTAGAACTGGCCCATGGTCTGCGCGAGGAACATCAGACTCTGCTTCTCAGCCTCTTTGTTCACCTGCGAGCTAGTGGCGGTCACGGTCATACCAAACTTGGCTTCGATGTCATGCACTGGTCCCTCAAGCACCCGCACAACCTTCTCACCATCCACTTGTCCCAGAGCCTCCACAGCGAACGCCTTCCACCGAGGATCAGTCTGCGAGATCTGCACAAGGTTCTGCAGAATGCGCACACCCATCTCCCCAAGCGACCCATCCTTGAGGTTGCCAAGGATCATGTCGAAGCGCTTTTTCCCTTCGGCCAGGATGCTCAGCGTGGTGGCAGCAGGGGTACGCGAGGGGACATTACTGACATCCCCTTGTCGCAATTCGCTGACGCCTGTACGCTGTTCTGACCACTGCCCAAACACTTGCAACAGGCTCAACGCTTGTGGGTTGGAGCGCCCCATCTGCACAGCCTTGAGATCCTCCCCGGGTCCCAGCGACCAGATCTTATATGGATAAATGGGCTCATCGGGTTGAATGTTCATCCCCTGCGGAGCGCCGATCATAATGGTATTTGACAACAGGGTATTGTCGATTACATTGTTGAGCACCCGCGTTGAAGCCAGCTGCGCCCACTCATCCAGATCCGCGATGCCCAGGCCATAGAATCCAAGGCCAGGGAGGAAGGGTTGGCCGCTGAAGGGACGCTTGCCGTGGAGTAGGGGGTTGGCAATGGCGCGCAACACTGTCCTGCTGGGTTGGTGCCACACAATCACTAGATCCTGCTGCAAACCCGTCGCATCCGGCGCGTAGCGCACATGGATCTCATGCAACGTAATGACACGATTCCTCCAGGGCTTATACTGGTCCTCACTCTGGATTGTCTCGCGGACCCGATTCTCCCCCATGTTATCCTCGGCCCACTCCATCACCTTCGCAGCATCATCTTTGTCATAAGCTGGCAACCAAGGCGACTCAGCGTTGATGCGCTCAGCGAACTGCTCCTTGGTCAGATAGAACTCTTGGGCAACCCACTGGGCTGCACCATTGGCGGCGTCAGGATCGATATCGTAGGAGCGCGCAGGGATGATGAACTGTTCAATGGGGATGTGCTGCACAACAGGCTGATGGCGAAGCACCGGGACCATCGCCCCCGTGCGATCCCGGACCATACGCCTATCATGGAGAATGTGATCCTTATAGACACAGGTGCCATGGATGATGAAGTCCAGCATCGCCTTCTGGTTCACCCGGCGCATTTTGATGTAGTTCTTCTCTACCCGGCTGAGGAACTCCTGAGTGGGCTTGGCGATCTCCACCGTGTCAGGCCGCTTCCCCACAGTGGACCAAAAGTCCTCTGGGACATGCAGGGTTTGCATGAAGTCGGCGTAGATGGGATCAACGTGCATGGCGGTGAGGGGCAGCTCTAGGTCGCTGGCTCCCACAAACGGCACATCCGCCACACCATCGCCCACCACCCTCGCACGCCACTGCACAATATCATTCTGCCACTTGAGCAGCAGAGGCTGGCGATCACCTTCAGTCTGCGCCATCTCGAAATGCATCCAGGCGCGGAAGTCCTCCTTCCGGTCCTTCCCCCATTTCACATTCTCAATTGCCATTATGCGTCCTGCTTGTCCTCATCCGCCGCCTTGGGCAGATCCTCAAACGCATCTTGGATAATCAGCTTGACCCAACGACGCCACTTGGTGCGCAGGTAGGCAACGATGCTGTTCATGTGGTTCCTTACTTGGGGGACTTGGCAATCGAGCTGGGAGCAGCCACACCGCTATGTACAGTGACGCCAGCAGGGCGGAACTTGGTGTTGCCCCCGCCACCCGACTTGGCATGCGAGCAGCGCATCTTCGTCCCATCCGCCTTCATGTTATCCGTCCCGCCCGCATCCTTGCCCTTTGCGTCAGCCAGCTTAACCGGCGAGTTGAGGTGCTTAGGCCCATTGGGCTCCATCTTCCGACCATCATTCTTATGAGCAGGCATTTTGACCACCCAGTTGAGATAAAGATTGCTGCAGCATGTCTAATATAATGTGATTGTCTAGACCAACCACCTGAGATATGGAGGCACCCGGCCTACAGGAATGCCACCAGCCAGACACAAGTTCTTAATGGTCAACTGTTCAGGGGTATTGAGGATGGTGGTGTTGGCGAGATCCTGTAGCTCATCCCCCCGCATCCCCATCATCGCATCCATGTGCCACACATAGTCGAACAACTCCATGATGCCACCCAGCCGCAGCGCCCGCCGAGTCGCCCATTGGTCCAGCGCGCTATAACAAGCGACCTCCACCTCATTCTTGCCCAACAGGATGATGCCAGCCTCCAGCTTCAGCTTATGCGCCATCAATGCAGCACACAGGTCAATCACCACAATGGGATGGGTCTTAGTGATCATCGCTTGCCCAGCTCAAAATGCACCAGATCCCTGAACTTCTCCTCCTCCAGATCCCAATCACTGTCCCAATCCCCACCAAAGCGGATGGGGATGCCCATTTGCGATGCAACCCCCTTCACAAACCCAGCGAAGTGGTAGAAGGATTTGATGTCATTCCATCTGATATGCGGCTTCTCATCAAAGTAAGGCGCCACATCCACCGCTAGGCTGGGCGAGGAGTTGTGTTTGCTTGTCGGCCAGGGAGTTTGTGAATTGCCCGCCTTCACCGCTGCATCTTGATCTGCCTTGTTGCGCTGCCCCACAATCACAACACAGTCATAATGCTTAACCACTTCATTAAAGAGTCGCTGTAAATCAGGGTGGGCGCTCAGCAGCTGCTTCTTACTATTCATCCCAAACATGCCACTACTCCTGTGTGCGGTAGCCGCGTCGGCGGCTGTATCTATCTTTGATTGCGCTCACCTTGTTCTTCATCTGTTCCCGCCTGTTGCGAGCCATCAACGGCTCCCGTGACGAATCCCGTGTCGCCAGTCTCTCCCACATGTCCTTCTGGAAGCTCAATGCATCCAATGAGTCACGCAGCTTGGTGAATGGGAAGCCCCTGTACTCATCCATGAAGTCCTGCTGTGTCGCCTTGTTGACATAGAAGAATCCCTTGCGGAAGTAGGGTTCCATGCCTCTGATCCGCGCATCCTTCTTGTTGGCTCCACCAGTCCTGTGCTCGTAGATCGGCAGCCTTCCAGGCACATTATACTGCTTCGCCAACAACTCCATCACATCCCCCAGCGCCTCCTGATACGCAACCGCCTCAATCACAATGTAGGCAGCTTTGTACTTGAGGTAGAAGGCCATGATACGCTCTGCAAGGCCTGTCGCTCCGACTCGTCCAGCCCAACTCTCAAGGAGGAAGAGTTGCTCTCCATTGGTTCCAACAACCGTAACAGCACTCCTAGCTGATCCGGTGGAATCTGAGATTGCGGGGTCAGCTGAGATGATGACTGTGAGATCCTTGACATGCTCATAGTGTGTCTGGCCATCCATGCCACGGTAGCGGATTTGCCTCCCCTGTGCCTCCCACTCAAACTCCTTCAGCCAATCCTCATTGAAGTCTGATGCTTCGCCCGCCCCAGGCTGCAAGAGGTATTGGGCCGCATAGAACACAGGGTCAATGGAACGAATCGACTCCAATGTCTCCAAGTCAAAACGCCGCATCTTAGGCGTACCCGGGAAATAAGGCTGCCCATCGGGGTCAACAGCGGGCATCTTGAAGATCGCCATCTGGCCACGCTGTTCAATGACGAGTTGCTGCTGCTCGCCAAATGGCAAGTCAATGGTCCATAGGTATTGTTGAACCTCCCCTTTCCCGAATTGCTCCACCACAAAATCATAACAATCCCCAACCCACCAAGGGGTGCCAATGAAGGTCAGGGGGTCGTAGAAGGGGTTTTTGAGCAGCGGCATGAGCCGCACAATCCAACGGTTGGCCTTCTCAATCTCGCTGAATGATCCGCTGCGCGCATTCTCCGCCGCATCCTGGGAGATCACATCGTCCACAATCCATTCATTCATGTGGACGCCAGTGACTGTAGCGCCCACACCAGCGGCCAGCACCGATGGATTGACAATGTCCCGCGAGCTACGCTCAATAATGATCTTGTCCGTCTTCCATGTGGTATCCTTGAACGACGCCGGGATACACTCAGGGAAGAGGATGCGGAGGAATTCGTTGCTCTCAAAGTTGGCCCTAATGGCACCGAGGAATGCGTTGGCGTTGTCTTGGCGCTCATTGGCAATCCCCACCGACCAATTGCGATCAGCAATCAAGCGCTGGGTGGTGCGGCCATTTGTGATGAGCCCGCTCTTCCCCCATCCACGCGCAACTTGAATGAGCTGAACGCGAGCGTTGTCCACCGCTGGGATACCAGTCTGCCTGCTTGCGAAGCGGCAGAGTGCCAAGTGAGCGCGGGGTGTCATCGGGATCTTATCCTCCAGCCCCAACACCTTCGCATTGAACCAATACAAATCAGTCTGCGCCCTCTTCCGCAGCTGATGCCACCTGGGCGAGCCAACCCTCAACTCCTCCTGGCCACCCTCCACCTTGTCAATCGTCTGTGTCATTCTTCACGCCTTCCCACCGCAAAATCGGCCAGCTATCCCCATTGCACTCTCTCATAATTGTCCACTGCTCCCACCATCCCACCCTCTGCACCTTGGCGGTCAAATGCCCAAAACCCTTCTTCAGCGGCATCTCCCCCATCCAATGCACAATGTAACAACCATATGTTTTATCCGCCTCTCTATCAACACGCTCCTGCAGTTTGATGACATAATCCGCCACATCCGACCCAGGCGGCATCATGTAGCCAATCGCTGCGCGCAGCGCGTCATCCATCATCTTCCACCACTTCAGCTTCCACATCAATCATTGTGTAGCTCTGTTTGACTTGGATGGCATCCAAATCCCCGCTCGACAAATTGATCATGATAGTCTGTGGACGATCATCCCGCTTGGTGGACTCAAGCGTGGGCTGCAATCCCACATCCTTCAACATACTATGAACAGTCTTATAATCCCGCGCCTGCTTAGCCCAATCCAACGCCACCAACCAATCCTCAAACATCCCCAGCTGTGCATTCTCCAGCAACATCTGAGTCAACCCTTTGATGGTGGTCAACTCTCTGATCTCTTGGATGGCCCGCTGCCCAGCAGGGGTACTCGCAATCTCTCTGATGGTATGCCCACTCTTCCCATGCTCCTCAGCAATCGCATCCCACGAGTCACCGTAGATCTCATGTTTCACAATCGCCAGCCGGTGCCACGGACGAAGCTCTTGCGGAGTTTGCGGAGGCTCCTTATCCTTTACCCTCGTCAGGGATTTCCTTCCTTCAACGTCCAGCTTTGACTCGAATTTCACCCCATGCTTTGCAGCGGCGTGCGCCCGGAAGGCGAGCTGGTTTTTGAACGGCTCCTCCCTTTGTGGCTCACAGAGCCGACAATTGAGGTCCAAGGGGATGTCGGCGATTGGATAAAGCTGTGGTTCCCTGTTAGAAGAGCCCATGCAAACCACCCTCACAAAAAGGAGGCTGCGAAGTGATGGAATGTGCAGTTGATGTGCAACGAGGGCAGAACCAGTCCTTGATTGGCCCTTTAGATTCCAGACTGAGCATCGCCGTTTGCCGATGCGGTCGATGCTCCATGGCCTTCGTGGCCTCTCGCCAGCTCACATCCCTGGCACTGTGTGGGTCGATCCGATCAGACACTACAAGCTCCACTGGTTAATGCGTTTATGATCACACCCACCAATATAACCATAACACTTCATGCAATGCAATAGCTACGAACAACTCCTGCTCGCTCACTACGAACAGGAGCCGATGTTGATCGCGCCGTTCATGCCGGTTGGGGGGCATTGTTTGCTGCATGGGAAGAGAGGGCTGGGCAAGACACAGTTCGCCCACACCCTGGCCATTGATGTCGCGCTGGGTCTCAAGTTCCTTGGCGACTACACCACTGCGCAGGGGACAGTGGCGTATGTGCAAGCCGACATGACACCGCAGTTGCAGACTGAGAGGGTGAAGATGCTGGACGCAGCCCTCGGCCTCCCCCGCAGCCTACCCTTCTACTACTTCACCCCAGAGGGACGCCTCGACTGTGTGGCTGCCGCGCAGGAGGGCGCAGAATGGGCTCAGAAGCTCCAAGATCTCAACCCCTCCCTGGTGGTGGTGGACACCCTCCGCAAGTCTCACAGCCTCGATGAGAACCATTCAGACACCCCCGTGGAGATCTACGGGGCGTGGCGCACCATCTGCGGCCCCAAGCCCACCATCCTCTACATCCACCATGACCGCAAGGATAATGAGTGGAGCGCACAGAACAAGGATGAGGCATTCCGTGGCACAGGAGCATGGATTGATGAAGCCGACCTGGGCATGCATCTTTGTAAAACACGGGGTGGGCTGCATCTGGAGTGGAGCAAATTGAGGACATGTGGTGAAGGCGAGGTTCAAACGGCTATCAACTTGAGGATGGACCCCGACAGCCTGTTGCTTATGGCGGATGATCCTGTTGAGGCTTATATTAAAGATGCCATGAGGCGCGGGTTGCCCAAGGCGCAGATTGTCTTGGAAGCTCAGAGCAAGGTGAGGTGGGGGGAAAGGGCCATGTCGCAGCCCACCGCTTACCGCAGGCTGAAGGACTACGATGGTAGAATTTCAAATTCTCAGACCGAAACCGCGTGATAAAGTCGTGATAAATTATCACCCCTCTGATAAAAAAAAGCGTTGTGCCAGCAAGGCGAAACCCGGTTTATCACTCTTTTTCTCATCCCTTATATAGAGAAGGTCAACTGATAAGAGAATGAGAGACAACAAAAAGGAATCTTTTTCGATGGTGGCGATGAACGAAGCGGCGAAGGCGAGTCTGGATTGGCTCGACCTCAAGCGCATGCGTCTGCAGCGCATTGAGCAGTATGAGCTCAGGATGCTGGCGTTGGTGGATGATGGGGAATTGGAGCGCGCAGCCTGTGTCGCCCAATGTGTTCTCGCACTTAGGAGTGGACTGTGATTCGCATCGCTACGTGGGACCTGGAGACTTCCGGCCTAGAGGGCGACGTGGGTCGCCTCCTGTGCGGCTCCATTCTGGATCATCAAACCGGTGAAATGACCAGCTATCGCAATGATAAGCTGAAGGGGGCCAAGAGGAAGAATATGGCTGATGACTTGGCGCTGGCGGTTGCAATCCGCAACAAGCTGGAGCACTACCACATCACCGTTGGGTGGTTCAGCAAGGGCTTTGATATCCCATTCTTGAACACCCGCCTCGTCAAAGGCGGCGAGCGCATGCTTGCGCCTCACATGCACTTGGACCCCATCTGGTTCTGCAAGGGCTGGCGGGGAATCAAACCGCGCTCGGCCAAGATGGCGGTGATGGCTGAGTTCTTCAATCTGCCTGAGAGGAAGCCAGGGGTAGATGTGGATGTGTGGATTGATGCGGCCCTCGGCGGGGACTCGGCGGCTATGGACATCTTGGTTGACCGCTGTGAGAGCGACGTGCGCATCACCGCCCAGCTCGCGGCTAAGATCTTGGATGCAGGGCTCATCAAGAACATCCAGATTTATCCCTGATGGCTACCAAACTGGACCATCGCCTTTACAATGTGAGATGGCGCATCCAAGCCCTGCAGGCTGCTGTGGAGGACATGGCCTGCGCCATCACAGACCTATGCGATGCCGCTGGCCTGCATTCCTCAGCCTGCCCACTCAGTGGTTGGAGCTATAAGCCAGGTAGTGGGGAAGCCACCCCAATTTGTGAGTGTGACGCACATGGAGATGCTAATGGCTAAGATTGCAACCAACACTCTTGTTTGTGTTGAATGGGTTGATGCTGCGTTTGATCTTGATGAGGAGCAGCACACCACCGCTTTGAAGACTGTTGGGTGGCTTGTTAAGGCAAATCGTAAGGTGGTGGTTGTGGCTGGGGAGACTGATGAAGGGTATAAGTATCAACGGTCCTTCACCACTATTCCAAGGAGTTTGATTGTGTCCATTAGGTTATTGCGTTATCAAGATGATCCCCCCTCCGCAGACTGAGGAGTTTGTGGTTGGCTACATAGTTGGCATCATCACAGCCGCCTGCACCGCCGCTTTGATATGCGAGCTGCTTGGTAGGTGGTATGCACACATTATCATCAAGAATAAGGATGAAGATGAAGAAGAAAGCTAAGGTGGGCTTGGTGATCAACATCATGGACGAAGATGACCAGCTGATCCACCGGGTTGGCCAGTGGATTGACCCTGCCACCAACCAATGGGACCGTGAAGCCATCATTACACAGTTGGTTGATGACCTGATGCCCGAGTTGGACGCCGCTTTGGATGACGCTTTTGCCTACAACCGAGCGTAATCATGATGACAACTGTTGATCTCTTTGCCCCAGGCGCTGCCGAGCAGCTGGCCGAGCTGATCCCTAAGTACTCAACAGGCCGTTGCATCCAATGCGGGGCCAATTGGGAGATCCGCCATGACGACTATGCCGTGTGCCCCTTCTGCGCCTCCTCATTCCACACTGCTTTCGTCAATTTCGATGGCACATTCGTGGAAATGGAAGGGGAGCGGCGACCATGATGTCAATAGCGGGCACATAAAGCGTCATTGTGTGCCTCAGATGGCACCAAAATGGTACCATCCCACCGGAGTCCCACTCTTTGGAGTGGGATTTCGTGCATTGGCTGGCAGGCTGGCCCACAAATCAGCCCCCAAGTGTTGCAAAATGCGGCGACTGTGGCATAATGCGAAACGCTAGCCCCCTGCTATCCCACCGATCTGTGTAGTGGAGGAGTCCCATACAATGGATGTTGCGAGTCGGAGTCCCCCCAGCGGGGGCGACGCCTACGCGCGCAGGTGTGCATAGGTATGCACGCCCACGCCACACGCGAAGCAAGCGGCGTGCCACGACTCGGCGGCCAAGCCTCAGGTTTCCGTCGACGGATTTTCGAGGTTTCGACGGATTTCCGTCATCGGCCAAGAATCGTGCCACGGCTCGCACCTTTCGACACAAGCTTGCAAATCGTTGCGGCGTAAGCACTTGCATCCTCCGACAACTGTCGATCTGCGCCCTGGCACCGGCCTTGCCCAAGCCTCGACCGAGCGGCCCCGACCGGGAGCCGCCCATGCTAGCAACCCGCGCAATGGGAGCCACACATGAGCATCCGCACCGCAGAGCCGACGAACGACGCCACCAAGGCGAACGACCCCCGCCCGCGCATCATCCCGACGTGGGAGCCGCAGGCGGACGGTAGGGTGGCTCTCATGTTCCCCAAGGAGTTCGCCGCCGCCCTGATCGCCGGGGAGATGCGCGACTCCTCGACCGGCAAGAGCGCCAGCCCCGTGGTCCTTCAGAAACCCAAGGCGCCGCTCGTCGTGGATCGGGAGGATGGTACGGAGGTCACATACGACCTGACCTGTGCGGTATTCACCAAGGCGCAGGCTGTGGCGTCGGTTCGCCTGTCGTGAGAGTCGCCATTCTGGTCGCCCTGGTCGCCGTCGTCCATGCGGTCGAGGATCGGATGATGGACGCGGGGCGCGAGCCGAACGCCGTGTTGGCCGGCCTGCGGGATCGTTCGTGGTGGGCGTTCGCTGTCGCTTGCCATGCCAGGGCTATGGCCGGTCTTCCGATCATCTACAGGGCAACGGATCTTCGGTAGCAGGTTCCCCCCGGCGCGGAAGGTGGCGCGCCAAGCCGGTTCGATTCCGGCGGGTGGCATATGAGCACAAGAGAGCACTACCAGAGCCCCGACGGGCTTCCCGCCGAACGGTGCGAACAGCGCCCGTTCTGCGCGGCTTGTGTTGCCTATGTGGCCCGGCGCGACGCGCGCATTGCTGCCAGGGCGCCGGCCAGGGCTGAGGCGCCAGGATGCGCCAGGGCCGCCGACAAGGCGCCAGCCGCCCCGCAGGCCGCCCCGCAGGCTGTCGAGCTTCCCAGGGGCCGTCGCGGCCTCCTAAGTGGCATCTCCGGCCCTCTCTCAACCCGCCGGGCTGGCGTGCGCCTCAGTATGCTCGGCGGCGCGCTGGCATGGCGCGTGGACGCACAGCCCCAAGATTTGCACCCCATGGAGTCGCGGGGCGCGCACGTTGCGCCCGCGCCTGTGCCCGCGACAGCCACACACGCAAGTGTCGAGCGCGAGGTGCGGGCGGATGCGGATGCGACCCACGCACCCACGCGCATGCACCTGACGCGCGGCATGATCGCGCGGGAGAGGGGCCTATGAGGAATACAATGCCAGGCCCACATAACACGTCGAACATAAGTTGTGGCACGGTGTGGGAAAGGTGTGATAGCTCACATGATGCTATCATGTTGCCGCATAATGTGTGTATTGTAATAACAGTATTAGAGAATGTGCTAGGCAAAAGTTGTGGCATAGAGGATATCGTGTATGGCCATGCTAATGCCAAAGATGTGGCATTGGAGTATCAGAAGAGGGGATGGTTGGTGCAACGCATAGGGAATGTTGTGCGACTCGTGAGGAGGCCATTGTGAGAGAACAAGCGGTGCAGATGGAGAGTTAAGCTGTAAGTATCGCCCCCGTCGTCTAAATGGGAGGGCTGCAAGGTAGCCAGCAGAGCATATGCTGCCAGCTGCTTTGTCGGACACCCTGTTCTCAACAGGGAGATCCAGGTTCGAATCCTGGTGGGGGTATTTCGGTAGCTGGGGTGGGCAAATGTGGAAAGGGCTGATAAGGTTCAACAGTGCTGACAACACTGGTAACCAAAGCAGCCGCCATTGTTGTCAGCAATGGAGCGAGTCGGCATTACCGGCTCACCCACCTCAGCTATGGCTTTTGTTATCGAACCGGCTGTACCCACAAAGCAGCACCTGTGGCCACAAGAGTGGGTACAGCTTGGCATTTAATGACCAAAAAGGAGGCAATATGACCAAAGAAGAGAAGCAGCTTGTGTGGTTCGTGATGCTGCTTTACATTTTGTCCCACTCTTGGCTGCTGGGGGCGTGAAATGCGTAAGTGGAAGCAGTTTTCGGATAAGGAGTTGAGTGAATTGAGGCCAATTCTTCACGCCCAGAGGCAGGAATTCTCGGATGATGGAATGCTGATGGGAGTTATTGCTGAGATTAACTTCCGTCTCGCGTTGAAGGATGCGGAGAGTGAGAGTTTGGAAGACGATGATGGCAGCCATTATGCCATGGATGAGAGATCATTCCCTTCTCCGATAAGGAATCACGAAGATTAGGAACGAGACTCCCCAATAGCTCAGTTGGTAGAGCGGCACACTTGTAATGTGCAGGCCACAGGTTCGAATCCTGTTTGGGGATTGCTGGGCCAACAAGGAGACAACATGCACCACAGTTGGAGGAGTCATTGGCAACGTGGTGGCCTCATTGCCACCATCGCCTATGTGCTGCACCTCAGCCTACATGTCTTCATGCCTGTGACTGTGGCTGTGGAAGCGGCGTTGGTGATTTGTTTGTGTGCGTGGTGCAGGATGAAAAGGCGTGCCAAGTAACAGCGTTGGATCACATTTGGGGGAAATGATGATCTCTGAGGAACGCAAGAAGGAGCTCATCGACGCTGAGGTTATGGCGTGCGATGGGGTGTTGGCGAAGTATGCCAAGCCGGAGGGGGTGGATTACCTGCGATGCACGACGCGAGAGTTTGTTGAGCATTGCTTTGAGAACAAGGCTGCGCTCATTGAACAGCTGGGTGGATGGCGGTGGCATGGTAATGTGGTGCTGCCGGAAATCCCGCCTGACGCGCGAGAGGTGGAGCATGTGTATCGTCAAGTGTACCACAAGCACACCAACTTCAGTGAGCGTAGTGAGGTGGAATTCTACGACAACTGTGAGTGGCCTAAGCAGCTGACGCAGAAGATAGCGCAAGAGAAGATGGTGATTCGGCTTTGCAATATGGCCAAGATGCCTTTGTTTGATAAGCATGGCTTGTGGTGCAGTTGTGAGAAGTGCAAGCCGTTTAAGACGTGGACCGCAGATCAGAACAATGAAGAGAGGGAGAGATGTGGTTATCACATCCTCGTCAGCGTGCGTAAAGGGCAGAGCATTGCGAGAGCAACTCTCGCACGGTTGACAGCGTTGAAGATGAGTGATGAGGTGATGGCGATGTGGAATGAGTTGTTTGAGGCGCTGGGGCAGCTGTGGGCAGCTAGTGGGGAACAGTGGGGAGCTAGTTTGTCCATTGCGCCCAGCAGCTTCCTGCGCCTTGGCCACTATAACGAAGGTGGAAGTTGCTATCGGTTTGGTGGGGAGCGCATGGATAGCAAGGGTATCCTCGCGCAGATGCCGAGGAGCTTTGTGGGGATGTTTTATCAGAATCCCGAGGAAGCTCCTGTTGGCGATGGTGCGAGGCATGGGAAGGTGAATGGGAGGTGCTGGGGACAGTTGGGATGCGCTGAGCGGCCTGGGTTGTTGATGAGCAATGTGTACAAGATCACCAAGACCAGGGCGTTGAAGGCGTTGGAGGGTGTGGTGAAGGATATGTTCAAGGTGGATGAGGTGCAGAGTGTGGCGATGCATGAGACATGCCACCATGATGCGCTCGCTGATAGCGACACTGTTTATGTCAATGGGGATGGCTTTGCTATCTCCATCAGCGAGGATGTGGATTGGCTGCCGAAGTGGATCGTGGCGCAAAACAGGCAGGTGGTCATTGAGGAGAGCTGGGTTGGTGGGAGGGGTGAGTGTCATGGTTGCGACAAGCGCGGTGAGGATATGTCGCAGTGTGCGAATTGTGGCAATCAGTTCTGCAATAATTGCTCCTTCTACGATGAGCAGGAGAGCTGCACTTATTGCACGGATTGCGCGAGTCCGCAGAATTGCACAGAGTCGAGTTGTTATGTGCAGGGCAGCACTGTTTCAATGCAGGAGCTTGCTGATGGCAGGTATGCCTGCTCTGATCACGTTGGGGAGTGTGTGACTTGTAATGAGATGTATTTGCAGAGCAAGTTGGCAGCTTGTAAAGAGTGTGGTGAGCCGGTGTGTGAGAGCTGTTTGTTAGACTGTGAGAAATGTGGGGATGTTTTCTGTGATGGTTGTTTGGGAGAGCATGAGGAGGCATGTAAGGAGAGGGACAAGGAAGAGGTGAAAAAGGTGAAGAAGATTGTTGTTCCGCCTGCGGTTGAATATGAGTTCAAGCTCATTTAGTTTGCATCACCGAGTGATGTTGTTGATGGGTGCTTTTGCAACTACTGCACCCAGGTGCGTGCCGCCACATTGCAGCCTGCGGAGTGATTATGGACCAAGTGGAACGTGAAGTTGAGGCGATGGTCGAGATTGAGGACATGATTGTGGCATCAGAGCTTGGGGTGCTGGCCAAGTTCTCAGGGTTGCCCAACGCTGTGTTCACCGAGGATATGGACTATGTCTTCATCCCCGGTAGCAGGGAGCCCCGCAATCGTGTCCTCTTCGTCGCCCATTGTGATACGGTGTGGGCCAAGCCGGTGGGGGAAAAGGATATCCAATGGCTTGGAAATATGCTTGTTGCGACATGGGCTAACAAGCAAGGGATTGGCGCGGATGATCGGGTGGGATGCGCGGCGGCTATGAGGGTGGCGCTACGCGGGGAGCACTCAGTGCTGATCACCACGGGGGAAGAGTGTGGTGCGGTGGGAGCGCAGGTGGCGCTGATGGAGATCAAGGCTGAGTTGAAGGAGCATGCATTTGCTCTACAGATTGACCGAAGGGGCGATCAAGAGATTGCGTTGTATAGTGGCGGGTTCTGTGATGAGTGGGAGGAGTGGTTGGAGGGGAGGTTTGTGGGATGGAACCAGACAATGGGGACATTCACGGATATCACGGTGTTGTGTGATGACCTTGGGATCTGTGGTGCCAATCTGGCAGCGGGTTACATCTACGAACACACTCAAAGGGAGACATTCTTCCTTGATGCGTGGTTCAGGACATGGGATGCGGTGGAGGCTTTGCTCAATCTGGAGAGCTATCCAGCGTATAAGCCTGATAAGGTGGTGTATGGTGGTGGCTTTGGTAGTATGAAATGGTGGAACACAACGCCATTGCCTAACTCTGGGTCGGTAAAGGTGGATGACTCAGATATGCCATGGTGGGAGACATATCATGATAATGATCAGTGTGTGATGTGTGATAAAGTGTTGATTGAGGAGGCCAGCGTGAAGAGCGGGATTTGCTATAGATGCCGCCTCCTGGCTGACACTCAGCTTGAGGAGCAATGGCCGGAGGAGATCATCTCGCAAGATGATGATATTACAAATGAGGAGTTGATGGAAAGGATGATGGATTGATGAAGCTCAATCGGATGGACAGCTGGGGGCACTTGAATCGCCCCAATTGCAAACAAACATTCAGCTTGGCTGTGTTTGTGCCTGAGAGCTTCGATGATCCGGCCATGATTGATCTGAAACCCGATCATAATAGGTACGACAGTCGCTTGTTATGGAAAATAGCAAGTGCGATACAAGGGAAAAGGAATTGATTGGTTGCCCCCTGGTGTAATGGCAGCACATGGCACTTTGGATGCCATGGTCAAGGTTCGAATCCTTGGGGGGCTATGTAGGGAACCACAAGCATCCAGGCTGTGAGCCAAGCAACCCTGCGCGGGTTGGTATGATGGAATGGCAAGGCTCATCCACATGTCAGAGTGTGGTGTGGTTATGGTGGAAGGGAGGGAGATGGGATGTTAACTCATAGTGGAAAGGACGATGAGAGTTGAAATGCAGCAGGTGAAGCGGTTGTTAACAGCTGATGGCAGGAAAGAGGCGAGGATTGTGAATATCCTCGGCTCAGATAAGAAGAGTGTGATTATGGATGGTGTGGCGTTGCCTATCCAGTGTAATATGCTGGAGTGGAAGGCGTTTGTTCGCCGCGTTAAGGCTGTGGATGATATCATCGCACCGAAGCGTAGGTTTTGTATCAAGGGTCAGATGGTGAAGAATCCTGGGATGTTTAAGAAAGTGTTGGAGTTTGGGGAAAAGGAGGGGGTGGTTAGTTGTCAAACAGTTTCAGATCGCCTTGGTTACGATGCGCGGACAGCGGGGGTAACCTTGGCGAAAATGGCTTCGAATGGTAGATTTAAAAGGGTTGGCAGGGGGGTTTATAAGTTTGTTGGGTATGCGATCACGAAGGGGGATTAGCATGAGAGAACAGGAAGCGATCCCAGCCAAGGAATTGGACCGGATCGTGGAAGACTTGACGCACGTTAGGGTGGCCGTGGCGATGGGCGGATGGGATGAGGTCAACGACGACTACCCGGAGCACACGGGCGGCCTAACCGCTCACGGATGCCGCTCGGTGGTGGACGCGATCGACTCCCTGCTCGCCCGTCTCCGCTCCCTACAGGTAGAGCAGGAGCCGGTAGCGTGGATGGTCGAGCGGCAGCGAATCGACACGGTGGGCGAATTGATGGACGAGTGGACGACGGCCTCCGTGTTCCACACTGAGATGGACGCCAGGAATTACGCGACGAGCCTGGACCGCAAGACTCCGCGTCGCATCCGTCCCCTCGTGTACGCGAGCCCGAGCCCCCGAGCCGCCGCTATCCAGCCCCCTGCTGATAGAGGTGCGCTGGAGGCGTTCGACCGGCTCGTCGGGGCGATCCCGCTGCACCTGCTGCCAGAGGTCCTCGTAAGAGCCGCGAAAGCCGACATCGCAACCGTCCGTTCCGCTCTCGCTCTCAAGGAGGACGACCGATGAGCGAGCCACTGGACCGTTGCGCGAGACGAATCGCGAGAGCGATGACGGACGCATCTACTAATTCTGCACCGACTAGTATCTCGTTAGTAGATGAGGACGCCCGGGATGGGCTGGAGGCGGAGTTGCGGTGGCTGGAGACGAACGTGGCGGCCTACTTCGACCAAGGAGGCCCCGATCCGCTCACCGACGTAGCAGCGCGAATCCGCCGACTCGTGGCCGCGCTGTCCCGCAGCATCACGACGCAGCCTATCTCGTATGACGAAGTCTGCAAGCGCGGCTTGACCGATGAAGCCTTCGCGCACATTGACTGCGGCATGGTCCGCAGCATCACGACCGCCGACGCTGGGCAGGAGGGTGCGTGGCGCGCTCGTTGGTTGCGGCTGCTGGAGCGGACGACCGAGCGGGGATGGGGCCCGACGCTGCTCTCCGCGATGGTGGACATCGAAGTTGAAATCCCGGCGCGCACGCCCTCCGAG
>Ga0181357_1000010_pt1 | contig 50505 bp, 64 predicted proteins | sample Fa13VDMM110DN_FD_130094 | JGI IMG/M metagenome (GOLD analysis project Ga0181357, IMG submission 130094) | Freshwater viral communities from Lake Michigan, USA - Fa13.VD.MM110.D.N | ecosystem: Environmental > Aquatic > Freshwater > Lake | place: USA: Michigan | collected 2013-09-24 | reverse complement strand
GCACACAATACGCGGGTCGGCCAGATTTTTTCGACCGAAGCGTGCCGCTTTGGTATCGCGCGCCTTGCGTCGTATACCCGCTGGTGGCTAACGCCATCTCGTCGAACACGGACTTGGTTATTGGTGAGACGCGCTGGCCTCGACTGACGAGCCGACCGAGTGAAGACGACGGATTTTTCGACGAAACAGGGTTGAACGAAAGCGAATCTGCAATTTTAGACAAGTTCGTCTACGAAGTGCAGCGGCAATGCCGGTTTCATGCAGCGATGCGAGAGGCGTTCACTGCGGCGCAGGGGTGCGGTTCAGCCGGATTGATCTTCGGAGTTCGCGAAGGGCATCTTTTCGTGGATTCGGTTAAGGCGCGCTGGTGCGAACCGGAGTTCGCGGCGGACGGGTCTGTTCAGCGACTTGTCATCGAATACCCGTATTACGCGACGTTCAAAGCGCGGAATACATGGAAGGTGGTGCCGAAGATGTACCGCCGAGAGATCGACGACACGAAAGACGTGACGTTCCGCTCCGAAAATATCTCTTCATCCGGTTGCGAGCCAATGTGGGAGGTGGAATCTTCGGTTGAACACGGGATGGGTTTCTGTCCTGTCGTTTGGTACCAATTTATGAGCGGATGTTCCGTCGTAGACAACCACGATGGGCACCCAATTCATGAGTTTTTGCTTGATGAGATCACCGCGCTAGACTTCGCATTGTCAATGAAGCACCGCGCAGCACTTTACGCGGGCGATCCTCAGTGGACTGAGGTCGGAGTCGAGCCAGGTTACGTCCCGACACAGCCAGGGGAGCTAGTTTCAGTGCCGTCTACGTCGATGGGCGGGCCAATCAGCGGAGACAATCGACCTACCGGCGAGTACCGAGCGCAGGTTTCGCAGAAGCAAGGCCGACGCAAGGGGCCAGGCGAGGTGTGGCAGTACGAATCACCAGACGTAAAGGTGCAACTGCACTCGCTCCCAGGTGACGCGCTCACGTCACTGGAGAATCACTGCATGGACCTGCGAATGAAGCTCGCAGAATCGCTGTCTGCGGTGTTCCTCGACGCGGATTCGATTAGAATGCGGGCAAGCGGGCTGTCAGGCAAAGCACTCGAAGTGGTCCGAGCACGACAAATCGACCGCTGCGAGCAGTATCGGGACGATTGCGGCTCGAAACTGCTTCTGCCTAGCATGCACATGCTGCTGCGAATTTGCCATACAATGGGAATGCGCGGGCAACTACGAATCGCAGGTATAAACACCGTCTTGCAGCTTTTGGGACGATCTTATGTGGAATCCGCCTAGTCTGTCTCTGATTTGGCCTTCGTTCTTCCGCCTAGACATGAACGAAGAGCAGCAAATGGTCACCACCGCAGCACTTGCGGTGCAGGCCAATCTCATCACGCGCAGGATGGCGCTCGATAAACTGCGAGCAGTGTACCCGTTCGAGAACATCGACGCGATTTCGGAGCAACTGGAAGAACAAGTCGAATCGAATGCTTCGCATAACGCCGAACATTTGCTCACCAAAGCAATGAAATCAGAGAATTTAGATGCCAAGTCTAGCAAGGGACAAGCAGCGAGCGAAAACGAGGAAGAGGCTTCTTGAGGCCGAAATCCTTCTTCTTTTGCTGTTAAGGCGCGCCGCGAACAATGGCGACATCGCATTCTTTACGCGGGCGCTTTATCGCGGCGAGAATGAACTGCGGAAACTTGGTCGGTCATCTGTCGAAGACGAACTAGCGACGAAAATCGGGCAAAAGACGGACGATGCTGCGCGTTCAACGACTCGCCCTACTGCTCGCCGAGCATCGCCCGAATCGACTACTCGCCCTACTACTCGCCGAGCATCACCTGAATCGACTACTCGCCCTACTACTCGCGCTACTGCTCGCCGAGACTTGTCTCGCGCGGCAAAAGTAGCAGCAGGTTTTCTGGCTTTCGTTAAAAGACGCACCAGTGTAGCCAAAGAATCTGCTGAAGATGCCGGTCAGCAAGCCGCTGCCGTGTTGCAACAGCAAGCGCAAGCGGCCATAGATAACAGGCTTAGGCAAATCGCAGCATTCGAGGCGATTAGGACATTTGAAGAAGCGCGTCGTGATACAGCAGAGCAGATAGCGGTAGAAAGAGGGCCTATCACCAGACGGTGGGACGCCACATTGGACTCAACGACGTGCACGTCCTGCCAAGGATTCGATGGACAAGAAGTCGAATTGGACGAAGAGTTCGCTGAAGGCGATCCTCCGCTGCATCCAAATTGTCGTTGCTCGATAGAATACAGATTTGATACATAGAGGCGTAATGAGGAATTGCCAGGTCTGCGGTCTTTGCGAAGACGTTTCGGATTCGTGCCTTGCGTGCGGCGAAGCCTCGTGGCTTTTTTCTGATGTTCCGGCAGACAAGCCAAAGAAGTCAGGCAAAAAGCAGCCTGCGCCAGAAGCGCCTGCGCCAGAAGCGACTGCACCAGAAGCACCTGCACCAGAAGCGCACGGCATTAGCGACGAAGAATTTGCCGGTGAACTCGCCTACGCCAGCGAGATGGAACTGCTTGCGCTGATCGGCGACGAGCAATTGAGCCCAGCGTGGCGCGATCTGGTTAACGCAGAAATCGTAAAGCGCGAAGCCAAGTGAGCAGCACCAACGATCCAAACGTGTTCGAGTTCGGCGAACAGTTCGTTTCGCGGGCTGTTCCTGTGGTAGCGCCCTCGGCAGTTAGCGCAGCAGAGCAGCTAGACGCAGACAGTATTCAAGTTGCGGCTAAACGAATGCCTGCTGTTTTGCAGCCAATGTCGGCAACGCAACTTGTTCGTGATTTGAAACATCGTTTGCGATACGTAGAGAACGAGATTAAATCACGGAAGACGCTTGAAGTAGAGCGCGACCAGATTCGGCGGCTGATCAAAGCCGCAAAACAAGACAAAGCAACGGTCCACGCAATCAAGCGGGCCGCAAGTTAGGGAGAGATTGATCATGGCTGTCATCGCTGGAACGATTCGTGGATTGACTTGTATTTCTCGCGTTTTCACGGGCTTCGGCTCGCGGGAATCTTGGCTCATTACCGCAGACTACGCTGCCTATTCTGGAGCAGCTGACACCGCTTCGCTCGTCGGCATCGGCGCAGCGATTGATGCGACTTGCCGCGACGGCAAGGCTTCGACGCTGCGGGCGGGTTCGTGCGCGTTCCCTGGTGCTGACACTGCCAAGCAGCTTGCGTTCCTGACCGGCACTGCCGTCCAGGCGCTCACGGTGTCGGGCGACAACTTCACCGGGCAACTCTCAGATGCCGCTGGAGCCGAACTTGCGGCATCGACCGCGCTCGACTGCGAGATGGGCATCATGGCGTTTGTTGACCGCGCCTGATAGAACGTAGACATGGCGAAGGGTAAGTTCAGCAATACCGTCGAGAAATCTCGCGTGAAGCTGGGCAAACCCATGCCTGGAGACGTCAAGAAGTTCAAGGTGTTCGTCAAGAACTCCAAGGGCAACGTCATCAAGGTAAATTTCGGCGACCCGAACATGGAAATCAAACGCGACAATCCTGCGCGCCGTCGTAATTTCCGCGCTCGCCACAACTGCGACACGGCCAGAGATCGCACCACTGCGCGTTTTTGGTCGTGTCGTATGTGGAGCACGAAGTCAGTTTCAAGTATCCTTCGAGGCAAGTGACTCATGTCGACCGCTGAGAAAACTAAGCCAAAGATGTGGAGCAACATCGTCGCTTCAGTCAAGGCTGGGTCAAAAAGCGGGAAACCAGGTCAGTGGTCTGCGAGAAAAGCGCAACTTGCGGTAGCTCGCTACAAGCAGGCAGGCGGCGGCTACGTGGGAGCGAAGAGCGCAAGCAACGCGCTGTCACGTTGGTCAAAGCAGAAGTGGCGCACAAAGAGTGGAAAGCCTTCGTTGCAAACCGGCGAGAGGTATTTGCCGGAAGCAGCAATCAAAAAGCTTTCGTCGAAAGAATACTCGGCGACAACGCGCGCAAAGCGCGAAGGCATGAAGCGGGGCGAACAGTTCGTCGCACAGCCTGAAAAGATCGCGCAGAAAACAAAACGCTTTCGATATATGATGGCGAAACGTAAAGGTGCAGCATGAATCAGCCTAAGCTCGGAACAGGAAAACGGTTCGCCGCTCTCACCAAGTCACTCGCCGCGAAGGGCACAGAAGACCCCGGCGCGCTCGCTGCCTACATCGGGCGGAAGAAGTTCGGAAAGAAGAAGTTCCAGAAGCTCGCAGCCAAAGGCCGAGCAGCTAAGTACTGAAAAGATTTCGCCCCCAAACTCCTCGCCTCGCCGAGCGTTATCGCGCGTAATGGAAAGAAGGGAATCGCATGTCACTGATTGAACACACTCCGACGACTGTCGAAAATCCAATGGTTGACGCTCTTACTCACACGCAGCCTGAAGCACCTGCGGCACCGATTGTGCCGACGCAGGTTGCCGATGTGCGTTTGACTAGCGCGCAATTAAAAGAGCGACTCGATGAGACGCGTGCTTCGGCAGAACGCCGTGTGCTCGCCGAGCTAGGTTTTGACGATCTCGGCAAGGCCAAGGCGATGCTAACTAAAGCCGCTCCTCGTAACGACGAGAAGTGGGCGCAATTGGAATCGACCGCTGCCCAGCAAGCCACCAAGTTAGCGGAGATGGAGTCTTTGCTAGCTTCCGTTACGAACGAGCGCGCTGTCGCGACGCTGGCTTCGTTGCCTGAGCAGGCACGGAAAGCCATCGAAGACGCTACGGACGACGACGAAGAGCGCATCGCTCTCGCAAAGGTATTGACTGCTGCTGGCGTGTCCAATCCGATCCAGGCATTGCCTGTCGTACAGCAGCCTGCTGTTTCGACTGCACCGCAGCGTTCTGCGCCTGCCGATTCAAGTGCTACTCCTCCAAATCGGAAACAGGAGTATGATCGCTTGAAGAAAATAAATCCTGTTGCTGCCGCGCACTATCTAAAAGCGTTCGGACGTGACATTTTCCCCGGCTGACTGGCATTCGGGGAACCCCCAATCTGTAGCAACTCATAACTAAGGATACACACAATGGCGGTTTCCCGCGTAACTCTTCCCGAAGAGTTTTTTGACATCACTTCGGCTGAACTCTTGGTTCAGCCTGAACCTCAGTACCCATACGCAAATCTGGTGCTGTCTGCGCTCGCCGCAGACCTCAACGTACCGGATGCGCTCGGTCTTCAACTTCCCGGTCGTTCGGTAGGCGGCGTCGGCGCTCCGTACAAGACTGCGGAAGAAGACCGATTGGCGCTCGCGATGGCTCTGCCCACCGAGGTTTTTGCGACCAAGGTGGATTTCATGGGCGGGCCAGGGCACACGCTGCGGTTCAACCGTCCGAAGTTCATCAACTCGACCTACACCGAGGCGTCGCGCGTCATCGGTACCGCGTCGAGCATCTCGACGACTCCTATCGAGGTGGCTTCCGAGCAGGTTTCGCTGACCATCAAGCGGTACGCCGGCCCGTTCGGCGCGAGCGCCGTGCAGCCCTACGCCATCGACTCGTTCGATGCGCAGATGGGTGTCCACAATCTGGCGAAGATCGTCGGCACGCACCTCAAGCGCGATTTCCATCGCTGGCTTGACAGCGTGTGGGTTTCCCTGTTCGACCTCGCGTCGACCAAGGTCTACCCCAACGGCTTTGCCGCCGACAACGACATCAGCATGAAAGGGCAGGCTCCGCTCTCCTACGAGCAGATCAGCCGCGTCAGTCGCTCGCAGGACGACGCCAACTTGCCCACGTTCTCGAACGGCAAGCGTCTTCTCGTCGTGTCGCCGACCGGCAAGAAGCAATTGAAGGATGATCCCCAGTTCGCGCGCTACGCCGAGTTCCACAAGGAAATGAATCCCTTGTTCCCCGGTTACTTTGCGTCGCTGCCTGAGTACGAGTGCGCCGTCTCGACGACGCTCTCGCAGCCTTTGAACAGCAGCAGCATCAAGGTGCACTACGGGCACGCAATCGCTCCCGGTGTCGCTCTCAGCGGCATGGGCGCACCGCCCGCAATCATGCCCGCCAGCGATGACAACTACGGCCAGCAAGCCAAGGTGATCTGGCTCGCGTTCCTCGCTTTCGGCTTGGCGGATAACCGCTTCGTCACGAGCGTTCGCTACTCGGAGGATAATTTCTGATGAGCTTTCCAGCGCGTTTCTTTCAAGGCGCTGCCGCAACCGGCACGTTTAACGGCATTCTTGCCGGCAGTGGTGTCGGCGGCACCGCGTATCCGACCAACGAGATTGCGCTCAACACGCTGTCTTGTTTGTTCACGGTGCTCGCCGAGACTAACACCGTCACCCTCGCCTGCCATTGGCAGGTGAGTCACGACAACTTGACGTTCTACGACATCAAGCCGAGCAACGGCGCGTCGTTCGTCGTTATCGCAACCGGCACAGGCGGCGCGGACGTCGCTGTCTCCGTGGTGCTCGAAGCGCCAAAGGGCGTTCTCGGCTGGGAGTACGTTCGTCCTGCGGTCAAGGTTGGCGGCGGCGGCGGCTCTGTGCTCGACACCTACTCGATGACCGTAGGCTACCGCAAATACAACGGGTTTAGCTGAGAGGTTAATTGTGGCCCTTCTCGATTCTGAAATCGCAAGATGCAAATACGAGTTGGGCTACAACTTGCTCACGATCTCCGCAGAGCCGTATATCGGTGTTGCCAGGATCTTCGAGCTAGTCATTCAACCAAATCTGCTGGCCGGTGCCATCACCACGAGTTCTACTGCGGTAACTGCTGTTGCGGCAGGAGCACTTGCTAATCCCGTAACGCTGACTCTGGCCAGCGTTACGGGGTTTTCTGTTGGTGACCGCATCATCGTCGATGTGGACGACCGGCAAGAATCCGCCACCGTCCGAACGATAGCGGGCGCTACTATTTCCGTTCTGCTCACCAAGCAGCACAGCGGAACTTACACGATTACCGTAGAACGCGGCGAGAGCATCATTCGCGAGATTCTGACGATACTTCGATCTATTACGGACAAGCTTAGCACCGCTGCTTTGCAGCAGGCGGGTATCGCTAAAGTCGATGAGATTGAATTTTTTTCCGGTGCGCTCGGCGTCCGTAGCGAGATTCAAAAGATACAGACGTACTGGCGGAACGAACTCGCTAGCGCACTCGGTGTCAGCAATCTGCGATCATCTGTAGGAAGCGAAATCGCGGTATACTGATGGCGACTTTTCGCGACTCCATTCTGCCGGCAGTCAATTCGATTCGCGCCATTCCAGGTAAGCTGGGCTGGCGTCCGTATTCGTTGACGATTGAGGTGCGAACGTGGAGCGGCGACGAAATCGGGGAAGGCGTTGAGACGGTCACGTCTACGCCAATCACCGAGCAGTACGGGCAACCGCCTAAGATTCGATGGCTAGATGCTGAGCAACTTGCTATCGGCGGCTACGAGAAGGGCACAATAACGGTTGGACCGATTACGCCAGCGTATCCCGGCGGCGGTGTTCTGACTTCGGTATTGTCACCCAGCAATCTGGCAAACAACACGGTTGTTCAGTACAAGCTTGTCGGACCAGCGTACCCTCAAGGCGCGTATTGCCGATTGGTCGGGTCCGACGACGATCTTGCTGGCCACTACATGCTGCGCCTCCAGCTATCGGGCACGCCATGAGCGACATCGACTTTTTGTACCAGCGTTTCGGGGATGTCCAGTTCCCGGTCGAGGATGTCCAAAATTCTCAGCTTTTCAGTGTATTAGACCCTGCTCGTGACAAGATGCTGGCCTTTTTCAAGGCTGCTATCAATCAGGAGATCGGCGGCAGCACGACGACGGTAGTCGCAACGAGCCCTTGGGGCATTGCGCGTGCGGGCACTGCGCTATCGTCCGTTCAGCCGGTTCAGGATGTCTGCTACTTGCAGCCCACCAGCGATTTGATGCGGGAAGCCAGCTGGGGAATGCCGCTGCTGTGCCTGTACCGCACGTCAGCAATTCACGAAGAGTACACGCTGTCGCAGGAAGTCATCAAAACGACTTGGGGGCTGGATTACATCCTGCCTCCGCTGCCAGCAGACGACCGTCGCAAGCTCGGCGGCGTATTGTCAGGACTTCGAGCACTTCTGACGCTTGCCGTTCGACGTCGTTCTCATCCCGCGTATCTCAACGGCGCTCTGCAATTCGGACAAGGGCACGGCGGGTTCGACGTTTTGCGGGTAGTGTCCAGCAACGAGGGACCAGTCGCGTTCTCTGACCGCGAAGGCGGCAATTTCTATTATGCGATGCACATGGAGATTGAAACTTCGGAGCTAGACCACCTGGCTGTTCAGTTTGTGCAGAAAACAGACGAGAACGGCAACGTGTTCATGGTACAGGACGCAAACTTCGTTCCGTCGTACACTACGTTCGACGGAGTAGATTTGAATTTCGGCGTAGGCGGCGACGGCGACGGCACGCTACCCGACGCAGTTCAGGCCAGAACCGACACCAATCCCGATCCAAATTACGGCAAGGTGAACGCATAGATATGCTCAACATCGGCATGATGAATGCGTCTCATCGCAGGTTCTCCGCTGCGCTCGATGCGATGGTAGCCAAGACGCTATCAGAGCAGAACAGCGTAGGCGTGGCAGAAGCCAGAAGCGAAATCCAAAGCGGACACGTTAAGACCGGCAAGCTGCTCCGAACGACCAAAGGGAAACTTTTTCGTCTCGGCTCGACTACCGTTTCACGCATTTCGACTACCGCAGAACATGCTAAGTACTTCGAGTCAGGAACAAAGAGGCACTGGATTTACCCTCGCCGTGCTCGATTCTTGCGATTTATCGGCAAACGAGACGGAGCAGTAGTTTACGCAAGACGCGTCGATCATCCAGGCAATCGCCCGTACTTCGTTTTGGGTGCTGCTTGGTGGAAGATGGCTGTCCGTACTGCTGCTATTCTTCGCGGCAACATGCAATACTTGGCGCAAACAAAGTTTAAGTGACACAGATGCTACCTATGACTCAAATTCTGAAATTCGTCGCACGCGAAAATCTGCTCGTCAGAATCCCAAATTCTGTTCAGTTTATCGGGCAAGCTCCGAACTACGTGAATCGTTCTAAGCAGGCATTGCCTGACGGTACGTGGGGTTATCCTGCGAACGCTGTCCCGTATGAAGTGCCTGCCAAGAGCAAAGACGCAGAACGAGTAATGTTGCTGACGAATCGCGATGCCGCATTGTGGCCCTTTGATGAGGAAACCGCTGCCGCATGTGATACCAAGTTTGTCGCTATCGAGTGGGTCGATGGCGAATGGGTTCCGATAAGGCAACCAGCCAAGCTGAAAAAAGTTGCTAACGAAGGCTGAGAGGTAATTACAGATGGCTTCCATTCCCATCACTGGTGTTCCGAGCACGTATCGCGTGCCGGGCGGATACACGGAAATTCTTTTTGCTCAAGGTCCGAGCACTGCTTCGGCCAAGGCGCGAGACGTCATTTTCGTCATGCCGAAAATGTACGCTTCGGGCTCTTACGCAGCGAACAAAGTGGTTCAGGTCCGCAACGAGCAGGAGGCCATCGAGGGCGCGGGCGCGGGTTCGCCCTTGCATCGAGCAATCCGCAAGTTCCTGCTGACCAACAACACTGCGAAAATCTACGCGCTTCCCTATTTGCCGTCATCTGGCATGGGTTCTGCGTCTGCGGATTTGGACGTGACGTTCTCTGCGACGGCGACTGCCGCAGGCGTCGCGACCGTGACCATTTGCGGAGTACCTTGCTCCATCGCCGTCAAAAGCGGCGATACTGCCACGACGCAGGCAGCGAACATGGTTGCGGTGATCAACGCGAATTTGCAGTTGCCCGTCACTGCGGGCAACGCAATGGGCGTCATCACGCTTGTCGCTAAAATCGCTGGTGCTTCGCAAAACGCGCACATTCGTGTCCGCGCCGAGGTGACGCCTGGTGCATCGCTTGCGTTGGCAACAGAGAACGCGAGCGATGTGGATGCGCTTGGCACCGGCACTGCTACTGTGGGCGTCGATGGCGCGGTGACTGAAGCCGTGAACTTGACCGCAGCACTGGCTGCGATTGCCAGCAGCCGCTACTACTACATGGTTTTCTCCGTTGAATCCGCAGCACACCTGCTCATCGCGAAAACCCACATCGCAACGAAGAGCCAGCCCATCCCCGGTCTTCGGTCGGTCGGCATGGCAGCTTCGCCGCTGGCTCTTGCCACGGTGGCGACGCTTGCGACGGGCTTGAACTACGAGCGATTGCAGTTGATTTGGCAGAGAAACAGCGAGGCTACTCGCGAAGAGATTGCTGCGAACATGGCGGCGATTCGGCAGAAGCGCGAGCAGCTGGACAGCGCGTACAACTTCGACGGCTACAACAACATTCAGGGCGACTGGCTCATTCCTGCATGTTTCCGCGATGCTGATCGCGCTAGCGGCTCGGATCAGAACGACGCGATTCTTGACGGAATCACCATCGTCGCTTCAAGCGATTCGGGTAGCTTCGTCGTGATGTCCTGCACGACTCGCAGCAAAGACGCAACGGGCAACAACGACGATTTCCGAGCCACCGAGACGCATCGCATCTCGGTCGCGGACGAGTTCGTGGACACCTTGCTGCTTCGCCACGCGTTGAACTTCGTGAACAAGAAGCTTACGTCTGACGAACTATTGCCGGACGGAAGCATCAACTTCAACCAACGGCTGTATCCTAACGTCATCACGCCGAGCAACTACGCGCCTTTTGTTAAGGCGCTGGTTGACGAGTTTGCCGGCCAGAGGCTTCAGAAGACGGCAGAGTCTAAAAACGGCCTTCGAGTTGTTCGCGATCCGAACAACGGAGGTCGACTTGAGGTCGGCCTGGACATCAACGCAGTCGATCTCTTCCACCAGATGACTGCGCGAATCGCAGAAATCAGCCCGGCCTGATAGGAGAAAACCATGGCAACTCTCGTAGACCACGCAAGACTGGTACTTTTCGTAGACGGCGCATACACTATCGAGGTCACCAGTATTCAGATAACCACGAACAGCGGACAGAATCGAGTAGACCTTCTCAACGAGGGCCTCGCAGGCTTCACGCCGGGTTCTGGCGACGTCTCGCTTCAGATTGGTTTTGCCGTTCCCAAGGGCGGGCAGGAATTTCCGTGGCAGCAGAGGTGCGCTACGGGTACGTACATCACGATGCAGGTCAAGATAGGCTCAGTTGACTACTTTGGCTTTGGCAAGTTGCTCGACGTATCCATCAACCAGACCGTGAACGCTTCCGTCGAAGGTACGGCGAACTGGCTTGGCGAACTGAAGGCAGTGCAGTAGTCTATCTTCGCCCTGCGACGACAAGTACGGCCAATAGCAAGGCCGCAGGGTGCAGCCTTGCGGCCTTTTTTCATTGAGAATACTATGGCATTCCCCCCGAACGAAGTAACTGCCACTGACCTGTTTCTCAAACTGAGCGCGTCCGCGCGACCGAGTGAAATCGTCGATTTTCCCCGACGCGATCCGTACACACGTCTGCCTATCGGTCAGATACGAATGCAGGTTCTAAACTTGGCCGAGTACGACGAAGCTCGCATCAAGGCGCAGTTCTGGATTGTCGACAAGAAGCGCATCGACAAGGCCCAGCTTGAAGGGCAGACCATCAAGGAAGTTCTCGGCGACCGCGTAGCGAAAGAATTGATCTCGATGGCGTGCCTTTCAGTCGAGCCTATCAAGGGCACCGAAGAGACGGGCTTTCCGCGATACCTGCGACATTTCCGCACAGCAGATGAAGTCGATGTGCTTTTAGCAGACGAGCTAGAGGCGCTTTGGATGACGCTTCAGATGATTCAACGGAAATGGGGTCCGTATGAAGGCAATATCGAAACCGCTGAACAAGCTACAGCGTGGATGAAGCGGCTGGTGGAGGGCGGCTCGACGCTCCCTTTAGGAGTGCTGGGCTGGCATCACTTGGTAGAATTGACCATGTTGTTATCGGAACGCGCATACACGCTTTCCGCCCTCCTGGGCACCCTGTCCTCGAACTTGCCCAGTGGTTTAGCTGCAAACCTCACGAGTTGGGATATTGGCAATTCCTCATATGGAAAGCTTCCTGCGAGTGCCATCGAGATTGGATTGCAAAGCACTGATTTAGCACTTGCTGAAAGCGATCCTGATTTCCACGCCAATGCATTTGACCGTGACGTATTAAAGCTCGCCGTCGAGTTGGCGGATAAACTGGCACCCACACTGCCAGACCGGCCCATCACGACAGACGAAGCTGCGCGGGCGTATAAAGAAATGTTCAAGGACAGAGGTTAGAAACTATGGCGACGCTACAATACGATTTCAAGGTCGTTGGACTTGCAGCAGTCTCGCAGGCATTCGCGTCGCTGGAGCGTCGAGCAAAAGACCACAACGACAAGATGGCCAGGATGTTCAGCGGTTCCGGTCCTGGGCGTGGTGGGTCCGTTACAGGAAGCACAGGAGGTTCTGCTTTGCGCGGTGGTGTTGCGGGTCCGCGTGCGGGTCCGCAGCAGGATTCTCACGTCCGCGAGTTCAATCGTATGCGAGCAGCGCGTATTAGGAACGACGCTGCGGTACTGCGGGAAGAGTCCACCAGAAATAAAAATTGGATCAATCTTAAGAATCGGCTGAACAATGATCGGCTGAGAGTAGAAGATCAACATGCAGACAAACAGATAAAGTCTGTTCGTCGCATGGAGCAAGCGAGAGTAAGAGAAGCGCAGAAATCAGCGAATGCCCGAGAGCGAATTTACCGATCACAACAAAAGTATGTTCGTAACCAAGTCTTAGGTTCAGTAGGAAGCTCAATCAATTCGCTAGGGCAGAGAGCATTCTCAGCAGTCACAACAGCCGGCACAGTAGGCGCGGGTGCGTACGTTGCAGCAGGACTTAACGCTGGACGTAATTCTTATAGAGCAGCGTCCGCACTTGCAACTCAATCGGTGCAAGCAAACAACAAAGCTCCACTACCGGACATCATGAAAGGCATCCTTGATACTTCTTCGGGTGTAGCAACAATGCACGGTGTCTCGCAGAGTAGCGTCGTAGAGCAGATGTTGGCATTTCACGGCAAGGCGGGCAACTTGGAAGCGGCAGAAAAGTTGTCCGACTTCATGACTAAATATTCAGAAGCCGGCAACGTAGATCCTGCCTTAACAGGCAATCTAGCAGGTTTCACTTACCAAAGAGCAAAAGCCAAGGGTGCGACGGACGACGAAGCAATTAAAACCACAAAAGCGATTATGGGTACGTTTATGTCCCAAGCAGCCGAAAGACAAATTGAACTCTCTGATTATGTTACAGGCGCACCGTCAGTATTGGCTTCTGCCAGTCAGGTAGGCGACTCAAAAGATTTCGCTAAGACCTTAGCCTCTGCTTCGGCCATAGCCCAAGCAGCACCCGGCGGCGGCGCGAACAGCGCAGCAGAAGCAGTAACATCGTTGGCTCGCTTGGTAGACTTTCTGGGAGACACGAAAGGTAAAGTCGAAAAAGCAACAGGTGTTAAGACAAAGTATGACATGAACGGTGTCCAACAAATCAGACCCTTTGAAGACGTAATACCTGAGTTGTATGCCGCGACAAACGCAGATCCTGTTTTACTGGATGATGTAGGAATCACTGTTCGGTCATCTCGTGCGTTCAAGGGCTATCGGGACACTTACATTAAAGGCAGAGATTCCCTAGGGAAAGACGCGTCAGAAGCAGACAGAAGACTGGCAGGCGCAAAGGCAGTTCGCGAAGAGATCATCGCATCGCAAAAACCTGGGACTTCTGAAGCAGCCATCACTGAGCAAGCAGCTTTCAGAAAAGAAGCAGACCCTTACGCAAAATTGGAAGCAGCTTTAACCAATCTCGCTACTAACGCCATCCCTCCTCTGACCGAAGCAGTAAAAAGCTTCAATCAATGGATGATTGATCATAAGCCTGGAATTGATAGCGTAGCAGAAACTGTGACAGACGTCGTTAATTTCGCTGGCGAGCACGGTCCAGTCGTCACAGGGGCAATGGTAGCTGGAGCTTACGCAACAGCTAAGATAGGTGGGGGTGCCTTGATTGACTATATCGGGGCCAAGCTAGCAGTGGCGCTAGGAATGAAGGCAGCGGGAGCCGCCGGAACAGCTGCGGCAGTGGAAGCCGGTGTAGCTGCTCCAGTGGTGGCGGGAACCGGCGCAGCACTAGCAGGCCCCGCGCTTGCTGCTACGGGGGCTGTTCTTGCTGCTGGATACAATCTCTACAAATTGGTGCAAGAGTATAAAGACTATGCGGCACCAGAATTTGGCCCTGATGGCAAGAAAGCATTTAACCCTGGTGAGACTGTTTCGGTCGAATACACTGACTTCGTTCCTCCGCGCGACCCCGTTGCTCCGCTCGGCCCAGTTGCTCCGGTAGACAAAACTTCTCCTATAGGCGCAAAGCTTGACACTGCGACAGCGGCGATGATAGCAGCAGCAACAGCGATGTCTGCATCTGCTGCTGCTCAGAACAAAGCCGCAGCGAGTTCACCGAATCGCGCCGACTCTCCGTCAACGGCTAGCGCAACTTCACCGGGTGGCAGACCATGACCGACGTATTCAAAGAACTCCCTCGGCTCATGTGGCGCGGTATCGAGGTGCCTGTGCTTGAGCGCAGCGTATCTTTCGAGCAGGAATACGCTCGGCACAAGTACGCCTACCGCGACAACGAATACTTGGAGTCGTTAGGACGAAAAAACTGGCGTTTCGAGTACACGATTCCCTTCCGCGAGGACATCACCAAGGGACCGTACAGGCATCTCTACATCGCCACATTCTCGGAGTTCCTTCAAGCGTGCAGAGATCGCAGCGTGGGCGACCTGCAAGACCCTGTTCTCGGACCTTACACGGCACGTTGCGAAAGCGTCTCTATCCGCACCGACATCAATCGACGAGACGGCGAAGACGTCCAAGTCGTGTTCGTAGATTCGCCGGCTCTAGACGACATCGAAGCGACGGGTTCTAACGCATCCGGCCAGGCAGGCTCGGTGAGGCAAGCGGTAGACTTTAACACGTTGACTTCGCCAGAAATTCTTTCGCCTTACGCTAACCCAGAAGATTTTGGCAAGCTTTCAGCTATAACAGATGGGTTCGATATTCTAGATCAAATTACCGGCAACATAGCAATGGCCGTCTCTTATGTGGACAGGGTAGACGCTGCGTTTGCTAGTTACGAGTCGAAGATTGACAAGATCATCGACGTGTTTGACGACATCAATAAACGAAGATTGTCTCCTGAAACCATGCCTTTTATTAGAAGCTGTATTCGGGCTAAAGACGCTGTTCAAAAACTGAAGTCCAAAAGTTTGAAGCAAAGTGCGCCCATCTTTTCCGACGTAACCATTGTAGACATGCCAGTGGTGGTGTTGGCGAATAAATACAACATTCCGCTCGATGATTTCTTGCGAATTAACCCCAAACTGCCCATGCCGCTTGTTCCGTCAGGGACGACCGTCAAATACTTCCAACGCGGGATTCTCTGATGGCGCAGTTAGATTCCGCAAAGCTAGTCGTCGAGCTTGACTTCGGCGATGGTCGGCTGCTTCTGAATGGCATCGAGGAGTACAGCATTGATTCGGCGTACATGACGAGCACGGATGCGTTTTCGTTTAAGATGTACGATCCGTCTTCCAAATATAATAGAAGTTTGGACTTGTCGCGGGTGATAATCAGCATCGACGGCACGACAATCCTCAGAGGTCGGATTGACGTAACCGAAATCGGAGGGGACACGGGTTCGTCTATTACTTGCCAGGGACGCGATTACATTTCGGACATGGTGGAATGTAATTTAGATCCTGCCGTAGCCTTGAGCGAACAGATGACGCTTGAGCAAGCCATAAAAATTGCCGCAGGTCCGGTCGGCATCTCCGAAGTGTCTTTCGACGCCGCGCGTTGGCGAAATGCCCGCGTAGGCGCGCAGGTAGAGACAACGGCAGGCACTCGGTCTTTTCAGAACGCTCCGTTGAAAGACTACAAAGCGAATCCAGGCGAGGGCATCTACGAGTTCCTGAATCGGCTCTGCGTCAGGTTTGGTTGCACGATGCAGCCGACGACCGAGTACAACACGATACTCCTAGACGCGCCTGACTACACGCAAGAGTCGTCTTACTACGTACGAAGAACGCTGGAAAACCCCAACAGCGCAACGAACGACATTCTTTCTGCTTCGGTTCGGCGAGATTATTCAAAGTTTCCGACTGTCGTCCTTGTCAGCGGCAAGACAGGTGGCGCATCCGAGGCTAGAACAACCATTGCTGCAAAGAGTCCAGCTGCAACCAACTTAGAGAAGTTTGAAATAGCACTCTTGCGGATCATTCAAGCCAATCTGCCCCCTAAAGTCTCAGCAGTCTCAGGGGAAGCGACTTCTGTTCCCGGCATCCAGCAGACGCTTGAAGCCCTTCTGCCGCCTGGGATGTCTTATTACACCGAGCGAATTGCGCCGCGATCAGGTTTCGTCCCGAAGTTTTCTATGTACCGCTTGATGTATCTGCGAGACAACTTGGCGAAGGACGCGAAGCAAGTTCAGAACATCGCGGCCAGGAAAGCTGCGGAGCGGTTCAAGGACAGCCTTCAGTATTCGATCACCTTGCAGGGGCATCGTGACCGCGTAACCAACCGCATGTACGCGGTGAACACGATAATCGGAGTCTACGATGAACTTTGCGACATCGAGGAGCGGCTCTGGATTGAGAAATGCACGTACACGTATTCGCCGGCAGAAGGCGCGAAGACGCATCTTGTTTGCTGGCGACCAGGCAGTTTCGCAATAGGAGCAGACCAATGAGTTTCGACATTTGCACCATCAACACGTCCCAGCTGGCAGAGAACAAGCTACCGCTGATCACAGCAAGCGTTCAGATCACAGGCGACGTTGACGACAACGAAAGCTTCGGGGAGGTCGCAAGCTTCCAAGCTCTCGGCGTAACGGCTCTTCCCGCAGCACCGACAAGCACAGGATCAGCGGAAGGCATCATCCTCCGCGACGTGGGCAACTTGAACGGCGCTATCGTCGGGGCTCGTGACGGTCGGTGCGCGTCGGTGGTAGCAGCAATGCAACCAGGCGACACGGTGCTGCATTCGTGCGATCCAAACGCGAAGGCGCAGGTGCGCGTTCATGCGAACAAGCAGATCGCACTGGTCACCGAGAGCAAAGACGAAAAGACGATGCTCTTGATGCTCGACGGAAAAAACGACAAAATCACCATCACAGCCTTCGGTGGGATTATCGAAATGACGCCAGAAGGGCTCAACATCGTCGCACCAGGAGGCAAGGCGTCGATCTTGATGAGTGAAGCGGGCGACATTCGTATTCACGGCAAAGTACAGATAGGAGGCAACGATCCTACGCATAACGTGCTGTGCGCACTCGGCTCGCTGCTGACGCCGTTCAAAGTGGCTCCGCTAGCAACGCCCGCCAACGTCGCCGCAGCCGTCTTCTTGCTTCAGGGTCTTCTCACCACGGCGACGAACGTCACGGCTAACGGCGCATGAGCGCGTGCAAGTTCGTCATCCCGCTACAGATCACGCTACCGCCTTTCCCTCCGCTGCCGTTCCCGCCGCTGCCGACGCTTTCGTTCAAGCTACCGGATTTGCCTTTCGGCATGAAACTTCCGCTGCCGGTGCTTCAGATCACGCTACCGCCGTTCCCTCCGCTGCCGTTACCGCCGCTGCCGACGCTTTCGTTCAAGCTACCGGATTTGCCTTTCGGCATCAAACTTCCGCTGCCGGTGCTCCAGATCACGCTACCGCCGTTTCCTCCGCTGCCGTTTCCTCCTTTGCCGTCGCTTTCGTTTGATATATCATGCCCACTGGACTGACATGGTAAGCGGCGCACCCATCGGCAGCACTCCCTTCGGCTTCGGCACGCCCGTGGCCGCACCGTTGCCTGCGACGCAAGGTCCGGCGCTTTCCCGGTTCATTGATTCGTATACCGGCGACTATTACATCGATCCGAAAGTCGGACAATTCGGGTCGATGCCGTCATTGAGGCAGCGCGTTTTGCTGATTGTGAACACCGAGATTGGAAGTTCGACGGCGCTTCCCGATTTGGGCATTGTACGACCTCGAAAAATCGACGAAAGCTATGTCGCGTCAACGCGTGCAGCCATTCGACACGCGTGCTATCGGCTTACCGACATCGAGAGAATCATGAAGATTCAAGACATTCTCGTAGACAAACAGACTGGCGGAAGAATTGCGGTCACGCTAATCTACAGCGATTTGACCGGGCAAACGGGTTTGCAGATTGTGACTAGCGTGATCTGACATGCCTACTCCTACAAACAAACTCTACACGCCGTCTTCTGCTGCTGAAATCCGCGACGATTTTCTTACGGACATTCGTATCGAAGCGCGCAAGTACGCCACCGAGGACGAGGTAGATCGAGTAACTCGGCCTGGTACCGATTGGTTCATCCTGGCGACGGCTGTCGGCAATCTAGGACTGCTGCAATACAGCAACATCGCAACAGCGGACTCGAACACCAGCGTGCTCTACGCTACAGGAAATAGCCTGGACGAGTGGCGTTCAACTTTCGGGTTGACTGAGATTTTACCTGCACCGTCGTCAGGTCGGCTAGTTGTTTCGCTGCAACCGGCAAACGCTGTCGTCAATTTCAACAATCACGAGTTCGTTCTGCCTAACGGCAAACGAGGCAAAGTCGCTGGCGTTGTCGTTGGTGTAACTGACCAGGGGGAAGTACCAGTCACGACCATCGACGCCGGAAGCGATTGCAATTTGGCTGCTAATAGCATTGTCCGCTTCGTGAGCCCTCCTCCCAACGTCAAGGCTCAAGCAAAAGTTTCGGTCAACTCTCCGCTTACGGGTGGTGCAGACAAAGAAACGGACGAACGGAAACGTGATCGAATCCTCAACAGGCTTCAGACAATTCCGGCAGGCGGAAACTGGGGATACGCAATCGAGCAGGCGATGAATGCGCTTGCTACGGTGCAGTACGCGTTCGCGTACCCTGCGCTGGGTGGACCGGCATCTGTGAAAATTGTTCTGGTCAAAGACATCGACCCAGCAACGTACGACTTTTCGCGGGTGCTTAGCACTCAGGCGACGTCGATTGTTCGCGACGCTTTGCATTCGACGATGCCCGACGACATTGAAATTGTCGTGGCTTCAGCGGCAGGACAGTCAAACGAAGTTGCTATTTCGGTTTCGTTGCCTGCTGCTTCGCAAGCTGGTGGCAATGGTAAGGGTTGGATTGATTCCGCTCCTTGGCCTTTGCTCACGGGTGGCCAAACAAGAGTCCAAATAACTGCGCTGTTTGCCGACCCACTGAAGATACAAGTGAACGCATTGACGCTAGTTGCGCCTATTCCCGGTAAGACGCACATCTCTTGGTGGTCCAGCGCCGATCAAGCATTCTACACAAAACTAGTTACCGGGGTAACTTTCATTGCGGTAGGCGTTTGGCATCTGTTTCTTGAGACTTCGCTGGTTGACCACAACGACACCGGATGCTTAGTTGGCGAGTTCATCAGCCCAGCAGCAGTCAATATGGCTGATTACGGTAAAACGTGGCAAAGCAGCATGCGCAGGCTAGGGCCAGGAGAGAATACTAACGATCCTAACCGCATCCCACGGGCTCTTCGCCGTCCTTTCATTCAAGACGCTTGGAATAGCGATTTGACTGTTCGGCAGTTAACAGAAATGATTGCCGCGCACGAAGAGATTTTAGATGCCGCTTGGAGTTATCGTCAGGCCACATCGCCGACTGTGCCGGTTGTCACATTATCTCCGCGTGTTTTTATGCCCAGTAACTTCGGGATATACAAGCTATGAGCATTACTCCTACTGGCAATCCTGCGTGGGTTAGGTCGAACGGGCATACCGCCTACGGCGGCAACGTAAACAAGACCAACTATCAGTCGGTCGGAACAATCAATCCCCGAACAGACCTCTCAGCAGAGAATCTGTGCCGTATTGCCGCCGATCTCGCGGCTGTTGCCCGTGTCAGCCCTTTTGCTGTCGTTACGTTCACTTGCGACGACACGACGCCTGCCGCGCCTACCGTTTCCAACTATTATGCGATGGCCGGTGCTGCACCCATCGCAACGCGAAACGGGAATGGCGATGTCACATTCGCATGGTCGGGTACGTACAACGACGACTACGGCGTCGCAGGTCGCGCCAACATCATTGGCGCGACGGCGACGGTGCAATCAGGAGCGGCTGTCCGAATTGCTACTGCCCAACTTTTGGACGCTAACGCTGACGGCATTTTTGAATCCGTTCGTGTGCGGGTTTTCGACAATGCTGCGGCAGCAGTCTCCAATCCAAAAGTCACGCTTTCCGTCTGGACTGGTTGAACGATGCCGCTTGGTGGATTCGCGCCGTGTCCGTTTCCGCTGGGAGGAACGTCTCTGGACGGTGTTACCTCCGAGCAACACGCGCGCATTTCAGCCGACTTGAAAGCGTGCGTAGGGACCGCGCCCTTCGCCGTCTTCTGCCACACGCTTGTTGGCGGATTATTGACACAGACGTACATCTCGCAGCACGGCAACGGAACAAGTGCCATGCCACTCACGTCTTCCGGCGGTCTAGGTATCTACAACATTGACTGGAACGTCAGCTATTCGGACGAATACGACAATTCCTACTCGACAAATATCCGGCAAGCTATCGCTTCCCATATCTGGACGGCGGCGAGCGTAGCACCAGCGTATTTCGTCGTGGCTATCAATTCTCCGACGTCTCTTACGTTACGTTCCTTCGACGCAGCCAACGCGCCTGTTAGCGCACATTACACGCTGGTGGTTTGGTAATGGCTAGCGACGTCACCGTAGTTCTGGAAGGCGAGCCTTCTTGGTCGCGTCAACGACGCATCGGACATTACGGTGCTGCGCTAGACAAAAACAACAGCGCAACCGAAGGTCGCTCGCCCTATGCGTGGGCGTTCTACCGAGAACTGCGGGCCGGTCGAGGCAGCGCATACCGCACGGTCTATGACGGCGGCTTAACAGGATTTGTCCACGCAGAAAACTTGGCTATCGCGCGAAGCGAATCGGCACGCTGGCGCGCAGGCGACAAGCTTGCGAACAACGCGCTGCCTGCGACTTGCGACGAATCGCTAGCTCGTTGGCTGGAAACATTAGCGGTCAATTCCTATCCAGGCGATACGCGGCAAGACATCCGGCAACGGTGCGCCGCAAAGTTCCGCTTGGCGATTGGGCCAACGGCGCGAGTTGTCGATGACGCTGTGGCGCAACTGCTCGGCGATGTTTTCGTCCGTTCTTGGCGTTTCGAGGGTGCCGATCTGGTTACGCCACCGACGCCCACTTTTTGGCCTGGTGTCTTTCCTGGCCCGGCAGGCTACGATCTCGGAGGCGGAACGTGGTTGTCTGCCAGAGCGTTTTACGTAGTAGAAGTTAAGCAGCCGGCGGGAATGTCTTTGCTCACGTTCATGGAATTGCTGAACGTGCATTTGTTCCAGCTTCTCGATCAAGTATTGCCTGCATGGGCGGCATTCGATTGGGCAATCGGGTTGAGCGAGAACGGTTTCCTCCTCGACATCTCAGACCTAGACTTTGACGGCATGATCACATAAGGAGTTCAGATGACTCTCGCAGACCCTACAGGTGGCCTGGGCTACAGCTTCGGGCAGAAGCTTCCGCACACGCACATGACAACCATCTCGGCGCAACAGCCGAACGCCATCGACGGCGTAAACGGCGGCACGTATACGTGCGCGAACATGCTGACTACGACGTTTAGCAAAGGACTCGATGTCACTGTTAATACGACTACGCCTGGAATGGGAACTGGTTTGTTCTTAAATGTCCACAACAACATTGAAATTGAAGACCTTACACCGCTTGGTAATTTGCGTACCTATTTCGGTGGTCAAGTTAGCACTACGTTGCTGAACGTCACCGGCAACTACCAGTCTCTTACTGCGGATACCAATCATACGATTACTGGCTTTATTGTACGTTCTACGTTCAACCCAACAAACCACCGAACGCTCACCATACCGGCATCACTCCCTCCGGGCTCGATTGTAATGCTGCGTATCGACAACGTGTCGGTTAGCAAAAACATTATCATCAAAGACGGGACAGCAGTGACCGTCGCAACGCTCGGTTCGGGAGCGGGTACTGATAATTGGATTCAGATTGGTGTCACCGATTTAGGGACAGGATTTTCTCTTGCTTGGGATGGCGGCGGCGGTTGGACGATTGCGGTCTGAATTATGACGATCACTCTGACGACGACCCCGCTGTACGCGCTGCCGAGTACCGCTGTGCCGCTCACCGCGACGGTGGACAACGCCGCGAATTTCGTGCGTCTTTGGTGCACCGACGCACCAATCGGTAGCGTTTACCGAAAGCTCCTCGATAAGACGCAAGCCACTCGAATTGAGATCACGCCACCGAATGCCCCAACTGCTGGCGGTATCTCGCCCGGTGTCGAGTTCCACGCGCAACTCGAAGTCGGCGGGCGGTACATCTTCGTCGGGCAGGAATTTACGCTCGGTGCGACGACCTACGGCGGCGGATTTTCCAATTCGGCTGACGCCTTTGATTCAGAAACGCAGATCGGAGCAGAACAAACGCTCTACGTCTACGTTGGCCAGCGCATGACGCATCGTCTCGGCGCAAGCTCCTGCGGAACAGCTACATTTCTGGTCCACGTTTGGGACAGCACCATTCGCAGCACTAGCCAGGACGTTCACGGCGTTCTGTCCCCGGCGATTGTGAATCCGTCTACGCCGCGCGCAGTTTCAGCGGCATCTTCAACCGACGTGCTGACGCAACTCGCGTTGTTCAAGAACGCGAATGTCTCGACGCTTTCGCCCAACTTGGCGACGTTGATTGCCGAGATGAAGGTAAAAATTCCGACGCACATGTCGAACACAGGCGGCGCGTTCCACGTCAATGTCACGACGCCGACACCTGACTCCGACAACAACTTAGAGATTACTTATCTGTCCAACAGATGTTCGACACCTAGTGGACTCGCCCGCGCTGCGTCCGTGCTGTACTCGCGGCTGCGGCAGCATCAATCCAACGGTGCGAGCGGTGCTAGTCGCTACCATTCTGATACGGATTTCACGAACGCCTTTCTTTGCGACGGCGGCGGAAGCGAATCCGACGCATCTCTCGGGTTCGCTGCGATTGCCGACGTTTACCGCGTCTACGAAGCGCACCGAGCAGATGCGACTTCCCACTCTTTGGCAGATGGGGTAAACAATCTGACGACAGCACTCGGGCCGCTGTTATCGTTACACGAAGCGTTTTTACGTGCGATGAGCACGCTTTCCCCTGCGAATGCCGGCGGAACGCAAGCGGCAGTCACTCGACTCAACGCCTACGGTTTCAGATTGGAGAGTTGAGACATGGCTGGCATTCTGGCAAATAGCGCATCCGAGACAATGCTTTCGGGAGATACCGCGACGAACAACGCACGCGCAGGCTACGTCGTGGGCGAACGGATTACGCTATCCGCGTTCCCGACTGGTACGACGTACGCGTGGGGAATGTCGAAGCCGGGCGGGTCGTCGAGCAGAAGCGACCTTTCCGACGCGACCGTAGCGAGTCCCGTTTTCGTACCGGACTACGCAGGAACGTGGACGATCACCTGCATCGTGGACAACACGACCTACGTTCTCCGGTTGACGGCGACGGCGGTCGCCATCACGAGCGTCGCGAACGCGCACCGATTCAGCCCAGTCTCGAACAACTCGGTGCCTTCCCCGGCCACGGGGCTGACGCTTTTCTGCTCTAGCGACGCTGCCGACCAGCTTCGAGCGAAGAACACGAGCGGTGCGGTGCGGTCGCTGGACGCCGTATCTTCTCGCACCGGCACGTTCGTCTTGGTCGCAGGAACCGCTACGATTGCCGACACGAGCGTCACGACGAGCACGGTAATCATTCCGAGTTGCACTACTGCTAGCAACCAAGGCGCACTTCGGTTTACGTTCAGCACAGGCGTCGGGATCACTGTTACGTCTGCCAACGGGGCAGATGCGAGCAACTACCGCTACGCGCTCATCGGATAATTATGGCGAACGCTTCAGCCCTTTTTCAGATCGACCCCGGCACGAGCGTCTACGGCACAGCGGGCGTCGCGCAGAATGCTGCGGTAGGCGCGATTGTCAACTGCCGTCTGGATTCGACCCTAGGAGTTGATAGCGTTCAGTGGCGGATTTTCGGCACGTCGGGCGTTGCGACTCCCGTTCTTACGACAAGCGGTAGCCCACCGGGGCAGATTGTCACGTTCACTCTGCCCGCGACTCTGGGCACTGCGTTCGGTATCGAGTGCAAGGTCAACGGCGGCACAGGTGCCAACTACGGCAATTCGACGTACGGCGACACGAAGACGAGCGCAGTCTACGTTTTGGGTGGAGCAGGTATCCGCCCGTTTTTTATCGGAGAATCGTTTGAATCCGACGTCACATTCGGCGTCGTACCGCGAGTCAATAACATGCTCGCAGTGCTCGGAGTCGGGACGAGAGTCCGCGCTGTATCGACGGCGAACGTAGCGAACCTTGCTGCTTTCAACGTCTCGACCAACACAGACGGCGTGACGCTCGTTGCAAACGACATCGTGCTCCTAGCGACGCAAACGACGGCGGCGCAGAACGGCCCTTACGTCGTCGGCGTAGTATCAGTCGGCGTCGCGCCGCTGACTCGCCCAGAGTGGTTTGCAACGGGAACGTCGATTCTGTCAGGTTTCCGGCTGGAAGTCGGCGGCGAAGGTACGGTCTTCAAGAACTCATCTTGGAAGGCGTTCGCCCCGTCGAGCGCGTTCGTCGTCGGAACGACGGACGGAAAGTTCTACCCGCTGACAGTTAACGGTTCTGGTATTCTGACGGCGGGCGCTCTGTCTATCACGACGGTTCCGATTTTCAGCGTAAAAACAAATGTTCGTGCAGCGCGAATAACGCCGTCTGGCACGGCGCTGACCGTGGAATACGCGATCAACGGCGCACCGACACCAGGCGTGATTGGCACAGGTAGCGCAACGGTCATCGCAGCAAAAGCAGACGGCACGCAGAATGCCGCCGACGTATCTACGGTCAACTGGACCGTCATAAACCAGGGTTAAAAATGAGCACCGTACATTCCCCCATTCCCGCTGGTCGCATTCCCGTCACGAACTATTTCTCTGATGTCCAGCAGGACGAAGGCGTCATCGCGTACGCCCCCTGTATCGTGAAGGAAATTCGCGTCACGAACGCGTCAGGCGCTACTCGGTATCTGCACTTGTTCAACACGACCGTGGTGCCTGCCGATGGTTCTATGCCGTCGCTCATTCCGATTCCTGTCCTGAACGGCGCGACTGTATCGATCACCTATCCTGAAGGCGGTCGGTACCTTTCGGCCGGGCTTTCTTGGTGCTCGTCGACAACGCAAGCGACAAAGACTCTCGGCGGTGCGGACTTCTGGCTCGAAGCAGATTTCGTGAACGCGAACTGAAAGGGCGACGACGATGCCAATTAGCCAACTACTCGGATCAGCTGTTGTCGTGAACGGCGGTTCGGCGCTCGGTGCCGATCTGACTATCGGCACACAAGACGCCTATTCGTTGGTGTTCATCACGAACAACACGGAACGTGCGCGCTTCACGTCAACCGGCGAATTTATCGTAACTGGTTCAATCACCACGATAAATTCCACCGTCGTCGACATCGCCGACCGCATTATCACGGTCAACAAATCGGCAGGCGCGAACGACCCGGTGCCGACGCTTATTACGGGCATCTCGGTTTATCGCGGTGCCGTTGCAAGTGTCGCTCGTGCCAAGTCGACGATGCTTTGGGACGAGGGCAACTCTCGCTGGAATCTCTGCCTCAACACCGGAGCAGACGAACTCACCATCGGCGCAGATCAGGCGCTAAAGCTCTCGGCGCTGACGGCATCGGGAAACATCGCGATGGCGACGAACAACACCACGTTCGTCGGGCGCAACGCGGCAAACAACGCAGACGTCGAAATCGTGCGCGTTAACACCAGCAATGCCGTCAGCTTTGCCGTGGGTGGCGCAGACATGGCGTTCGGGTCCGGCGCAATCGCGTGGAGCGGCGCGGCGAACAAGGCACTCAGCTTTACCGCGAGCGGCACGGGCACCGTGGACGTTCAGTCGGCGACCGGCGCGATCCGCATCGGCACGACGAACGCCGCGCGCACCATCAGCATCGGCACAGGTACGTTGGATCAAGCCATCGCGATTGGCAACGGCGCAGCCAACAACACCGTCGCCCTCGGCTCGGCGAACGGCACGTCGTCGCTCACGCTCGAAGCGGGTTCCGGCGCTATTGGTATTGGCGTGTCTGCGACCGCTCGTGCAATCAACATCGGAACCGGCGCAGCACCGCAGACAATTCAGATCGGAACCGGCGCGGCGCAGCAAGCAGTCGCGATTGGCAACACGTCGAACACAAACAGCGCGCTCACGCTGAACGCGGGCGCGACGGGGCAGATTACCGCGAACGCGCGAGTCAACGTCAAATCGGCGGCGGGCCTGTACGTCACAGACGCCTCGTCGAACGGTTTGCTGATCAATCAATCTAGCGCCACGGTGCAACAGATTGCAGTCACCGGCACCACGACGACGATTCGCGTGGCTGCTCCGCTGGAGTTGTCCGGCAACTTGACGGTGCTAGTAGACAAAACTCCGAATCTCGGCGCGGAAACCTTGCGGTTCAATACGCTGACGTCGCAGACCGTTGCGACGAAAACGCACGACGGGTTTACCGGCTCTCAAGCCTTCAAACAAACGGGCGCATTTCAGTGCACCGGATTTGCGGCGAACACTATCGCGACGATTGCCGTACCCGACTTCTGCTGCATGTGGATCGAAGCGAGCATCGTTGTGCGAGATATTGCGTCAGCTAACCGCGCAGCGTACGTCCGGCAAGCGTGCGTCCACCGCAACGGCGCAGGCGCGATCATTCTTACGGGTGTGCTTGGCCCTGCTACGGTTGAATCCGCTGGCGTCGCGGCAAGTTGGGACGCTACGATTGTTGTGAGCGGAAACAACGCGCTCGTCACGTTCACCAACGCGGCGGGCGCAACGACGTTGAACGTCGCAGCTACGATTCGATACCAGTCCGTCGTAGGCAACGCCTGATACGCACTCGCATCACAGGGACAATCTATGCCCGCAACGCTGAACGGCTTCGAGAATACGTTCACCGACTCGTTGGGCGCGTCGGTGATGACGACGTACGTCGACGGGGTTGCTGTGATGGCTTCCACGGCGACTTCGGTTGTCGTCAATCAGCGTGCGGTTTTTGCCAGTGCTGTGGTTCACGAAGGCACGCCCGTTCAGGGCGGTTCATCGTATTCTGTTGACGCAGACGACACGCGAATCGACTGCCAAACAGCGGAAGGCGCGATCAGTATCGTACTGCCGACCGCGTTGTCTGCCGAAGATCGCACGATCTCAATAATTGACATCGCAGGAAACGCCGCAACGAACAACGTGACGGTAACCGTCTCGGGCAGCGGTCTAATCAACGGCGCTTCGTCCTACGTCATCAGCACAAATTACGGCGCGGTGTCCATCGTCTCCGCGTCAAAAGCCTGGATTGTTGCGGATAAAGTGATCCAAACCGGCAACGCGGTGAGCATGAACATCACGCCAGCTGGGGCGATTGACGGCTCAAACAGAACTTTCACCGTCTCGGTTGCTTTTTCACAGATAACCCTCTACTTAAACGGCGTATATCAGACGCCGGGCGTCGATTACTCGGTTACCGGACCTACTACAATTCAGACCGTGCTCGCGCCCACTGGCGGGGGCGAGCCGGATGTTTTGCGCTGCGACATCATTCTCACCTGATCGGAAATACAATGGCACTTATTAAAGGGAAACAGCTAGGTACGGGCGCAAACGGCGTCCAGACAGCAAACCTGCAAGATTCGTCCGTCACGTCGGCGAAAATTAACGACGCGGCGATCATTGCCGCGAAACTTGCAGCAGGCTCAGTCGAAGCTGCTGCGCTCGCTTCGGCGAGCGTCTCGACGATCAAAATCCAAGACGCGGCGATCACGACCGCGAAGCTGAACGACGCTTCGATCACGACCGCGAAGCTCGCCAGCGGCGCGGTGGACAACGCCGCTCTCGCACTGCTTTCCGTCGCCACCGGCAACGTTCAAGACTCGGCGATCACGACCGCCAAGCTCAACGACGCTTCGGTTTCGACCGCGAAAATCATCGACGCGTCGATCACGACCGCCAAGATCAACGACGCTGCGGTCACGGGCGCGAAAATTCTCGACGGTGCGATTTCGTCCGCGAAGCTTGCGAGCGGCTCGGTCGACACTACGGCCCTCGATGCGAGCGCGGTCACTGCCGCCAAAATCGCAAGCAGCGCGGTTGGCACTGCCGCCATCGCGGCGAACGCTGTCACCAGCGCGAAGGTCGATTCGTCGATCATCGTCGCTAGCGGCGCGAACGCTTTCTCGGCTGCTCAGTCGATGGGCGGATTCAAGCTGACGAACGTCGGAATGCCGACGTCTGACGGCGACGCGGCGAACAAAGCCTACGTCGATTCGCTGGCGCAGGGATTAACCGATTTCAAACAATCGGTTCGCGCGGTCAGCACGACGGCGCTTTCCGGCACGTTCATGTCGAACACGCTCGTTGCCTCTGGCAACGGCGCGCTTTCGATTGACGGCGTGGCGATGGCCGCAGGCAACCGCGTCCTGTTGGCCGGGCAGTCTTCGGCTTCGCAAAACGGCATCTACACCGTCACCACGGCGGGTTCCGGCGCTAGTGCCTGGGCTCTTCTCCGCGCCACGGATGCGGATTCGTCCGCTGAAGTTACTGCCGGGATGTATATGTACGTCTCGGAGGGCACCAGCTACGCGAACAGCGCGTGGGTTCTCTCGACCGCCGACGTCATCGTTCTGAACACCACGGCGCTCGTGTTCGTTCAGTTCAGCGGCGCGGGCCAGCTGACTGCCGGCTCAGGTCTTTCCAAGAGCGGCAACACGCTCGACGTCAACGTAGACAGCACCACGATTGAGATCAGCAGCGACGCACTTCGCATCGCGGCTGGTGCTGCGGGTGCCGGTCTTACTGGCGGCGGCGGCTCGGCTCTCGCGGTCGGCGCGGGTGCTGGTATCTCGGTCAGTTCCGACGCGATTGCCGTGCTCTTCGGCGCGCTCGGCGACATCTCCGCTGCTGCTGCTGGTGGCTCCAAAGCCGCTGGCGTGCTCGACAGCGCGGCGCGCACCGACCACTCGCACAGTTTCCCGACTGCCGCTGCGGTGGCTGTTGGTTCGGCGAACGCTGAAGGATCGTCTGGTTCGTTCGCGCGTGCCGATCACGTCCACGCAGCCCCCTCAGAGTCGGGTGCCAACAAAGGCATGGCGGCTTCTGTCACGAGCGCCAACGGCGATGCCGCTTGCGCCACGGGCCTCTCTGCTGCGCCTGCTCTCAGCGGTTACGCTGCCGTGATGGTCAACGGTCTTCAATACGTTGTCGGCAACGGCGTGAAAACCAAGGACTGCTATTTCTCGGCAGACCTGGGTTCGACTGCCAAGGCGACCAACGCACTCGCCAGCGGCGACAAGCTCTACTGGAACGGCTCGATTGCCGGGTTCCAACTGGACGCGAGCGACGTTGTGGACTTCAACTTCATGGCGTTCTGATTGATGTTCTGATTGATGTTCTGATTCTTAAGCTAGCGGCTGCGTGGTTAGGCGCGCAGTCGCTAGCTTTTTTTGCTAGCGTGCTTTCCGAATGACCCGTCTAAGTTTGAAACAACTCGCGCAATCGGGAGCGTCCAACGGTCAGGTGCCAGGTTGGTCGTCAGCTGCGAACATGTGGGTGCCGACGACGGTATCGGCAGGCGGCGGCGGAGGCGGATACGCCACGGGCACGCGGCAAATTGTATCGTCGCCTGTTACCGGAGTGTTTACTGGCACGGCGCTAATGTTGAGTAACGATACCGCGCCGTTCAACACTGCCGGGACTCAATTCATGTCGGTGACGATTACGCCGCAAAGCGCAACAAGCTCGCTTATCGTTACGGCAAACGTCGGGCTTTACTACTTAAGCGCAGTTGGAACCGTTGTTTCTGCGTTGTTTCGCGATTCGTTCTCTGCTGCTATTGCGGCATCGAGTCAGGGCGTCGGCTCGTCGCTGGGCGTGAGTCAGCGAATAACCGTGATTGTTCCATCTAATTCGACCACTGCAACTACGTTCAAGCTCCGCATGGGGCCTGTCGCCGCATCGACGATGACGTTTAACGGTTTCAACGGGGGCAGGTATTTCGGTGGAGTCTGCGCAAGCGTTATGACGGTTGAGGAGTTTGGCGCGTGATTTATCTACCCCGCCCCGTCAACTGCGACGCAGACAGCTTGCACGCCCAAATATCAGCACTCGGTTTCGGTGCGTGTTGCATTGAATGGCGTGACGACGAACTCGGCTTCGGGTTCGATTGCGACCTCGGCGCGGACGACTTTGAATCGTTGCAGAACGTGGTCGCAGCGCACAACGGCACGTTAGCCATTGCCGCCCGCGAAGAGCGCGAAGCTAAAATTGCAGCAATCTCCGCTGCTAACACCGCTCTCGTTGAATCCGCGCGAGAGAAACGACTGCGCGGTGAGCAGATGACGCAGCCCGAACTCGCTGCGCTGATCGACTTGCTCATGTTCCCCGCATGATTTTCCATTCCGAAATCGGTTCAGATTTGGTACGTTGCCGCTATGCCGAACGAGATTTCAATCGACGATTCTTCTGCGGGGGAGTTGTCGCGGTTGCAACAAGACGTCGTTAGCAGCCAAGAAAAAGTGATGTCGCTTTTGGCAATCCTGACTGCGTATTCCGCTCTGCCATCCTCGTTGCTAGAACTCGTCCGAGCCATGTCGCAGGCTGTCTCCGCGCGAGACGAAAAAATCAAAAAAGTTGCTGCGCTAGGCGGCGTCGATCTCGATTCGTCGGACGAAGCTGAACGCTGGGGCTGGGATCAAAAAGAACGCGTGCTTCGGAGGGTCGCCTGATGCCCGCTGCACGCACTGTCCGAAGCATCCCAACCGAGCTAGTGAAGCTCCTCGACGACAAATTTGCCGCGCACGAGCACCGCTCGAATAGCGCAATTGTCAGTCTTCGGGAAAATCTCTCGGAGATGCTCCGAATTGAAGCGGAGAAAAACGAACTCAGGCACGCTGCGACGATGGCCCTTTTGACTGGGCACACCACAAAGATTGAAGTCCACGATTTGCGGATTGATCGCGTCGAGGAGAAAACAAAAGAGCTAGACGGTGATCGCAAACTTGCTACAGCTGACGTCAAACGCAGCGTGTTTGCGGTATTTATCGGAGCGACTCTTGCTCTGCTCGGTGCACTCGTGTCTCGTGCCTTTCGTGGTTGAATATGGAAAAGATTAACTGGAAAGCTTGGATTTCTGTCGTCATGTCCGCTTTTATCGGCGGCGTGATGGCGCACATTTCGGTCCCGCACGAGGGCCTCGGCGCGAAACAGATCGTTCTCGGTGCGCTCCTCGCTGGCGTGACCGCCGTCACGCATTTGTTCCAGCAGCCTAAACTGATGGTCGAAGAGCCCAAGGTCGAAGAGCCCAAGGTCGAAGAGCCCAAGGTCGAAGAGCCCAAGGTCGAAGAGCCAAAGGCGGAAGCGTGACAAGTCCAGTATCCACTTGCCTGGCGTTGCTCGCTGTTATCGGGCAGGCTTCCTGCCTGCCGCCGGCAGCAGTCAAAAATGTTGTCCAGTGCGCCAATCTTTACGACCAATGCGTTGAGTCGTCGTCAAGTCAGGCCGAGTATCTGAACTGCCGTTCAGGTGTTGACGTTACTTGTCTGGACAAGATGACCGAGGACCGACTTTGAGTTGGGAAGCTCTTTTGCCGGGTCTGGTCAATGCCGCTGCGGATTTGATCCTCCACGCACTCGACGAAAAAGCGGGCGTGGCCAAGTTGCGCGAACGCGCAGCAATTCTTGCGGCGAGGCTAGCTGCTGACAAGAAAGCTGCCGAGAAATTCGGGCCGAAGAAGCTCTGATTCTTGACGTAGCTGAGCCCTCCGTGGTTAGGTGTGCGCCATGTGGTGGTCCATATTTGTCACACCTACTCTTCCCGCTTGTCCGCAGGACATGACGTTCGCAACGGCTGCGGTCTGCATCGACCGTCTGCCGTTCCCTAACTACGCAGGAGAGGGTCCGCTTCTCGGGCTCTCTGCTGTCGTCGAGCCGTATCTGCGGCTAGATGGCGCGACCTGGGACGCCGAGACGCTTTGCGCCTCACGAGGTAAGCGCGTCTGCTCTTGGCACGAATGGCAATCTGCCTGCGACGGCACTGAGGCTGCTTCGTGTCCGGCTGTCGTGGCGTACATCGCGCCAGATTGGGGCAGAGTGGCCTATCGCGACCCGTTTGAACTGTTCAGGCTAGACCAGCACGCTACGCCTACGGCATTCCCCCAATGCGTAGGCAAAACTGGCGCGCAACTGATGGGAAACATTCAGGAGTGGGTGCAGCTTGGTAAGGGCGGATACGGACTCTCTCGCGGGTTCTGGTCACGCCCCGGCGGATGCCGCGAACTGAACAGAGTTCATGACGCTAAGTGGCACGACTACGCGACAGGAACGCGGTGCTGTCATGATCTGTAGTTGCAAGCATTGCTCTAAAAGGCACCAAGGTTTATCAATTATCGCCGCAGTTATCGCTGCCTCGGCTTTTATCTGGATACTGTCAACACTATGAACACTTTGACGATAGCTAAACTGTTTTCGTTGCTGATAAAAATTGCTCTGGTGGAGTCGCCGGACTTGCACAGCGGCAAGCACAATATTTATCTCGATGGCATAAACGAGATGTCTGGGATTTACTTGGACGTCGGCAAGGCCGGATTGCTTATTTCACCAGATGCCGACGCGGTGATTCTGTCGGCAATCGGTTACGAAGAGTCTCGCCATCGCCCCCAGTCGCCGGACGGCGATTGCTCGTATCTGCTCACCGGTACCAAGTGCCGGGCTTTCGGGCCGATGCAGATCAGCAAGGCCACGCCGAGCATCCTCGGGAACATTGATGCCAGTTGGAAGGGCGCGACACTGGAGCAGCTTCGCGATCCTGCGACCAACGTAAAAGCAGCCTATCGTTTGATGGTCTACTGGAAAGACCAGTGCAAGGGAGGTCCGGCGCAATGGCTCGGTGCTTGGTCTGCCGGAAGATGCTCGCTTCGGCCTATCCCGATGGGCCATCGGCGTTGTGCGCTAGCGCGCGCCTTGGGAGATGCTGCTGGCGTAGAGGTCACAGGATGCGATACTAAGTTGCACGACCGGCATACTGGCAGGTTGATTGCCGCACTGAAGAAGGACTGACGTGAAAGCTCGCGACTGGATCAAGGCGCACAAAGACGGCACGCTCATTTACGATTGGGCGGACCTTCGTCTGGAAGCCAACGGTCACGTCGCCGTGTTGCGGGTATCCTCGGATGCCGTTCGCGTGCGCCGAGATGGCGAACGAGTGCGGGAAACCGCAGGAGCGTTCGCCTATCAGAAACTTGCTGACGCTCTCGGAGCGTTGATGCCTACGGCAAAAATTCTCGAAGCGCGCCATCGAGCAGCCACGATTGTTCTCGAACCGATGGTCGCACCACTGGTCAAGCATGGCGGGACCGTTTCCAACGTGAGCCCTGAAGAGGCCTCCGAAGCCATTGACGTGGCAATTACCAAATCCACGGACGTCTGGTCGGGAGCGTGGTTGGTTTCCAACGTAGGGAAACAATTCGTTCTTGACCGCGCATGTAGCGAAAAAGTGGCGGTCAATCACGGTTTTATTGTTCCGATCTCCTTGTGCCGCAACGGACAATGGCGCGGAACTCCTACCGCCGAAAGCGTTTCGCAAGGCCCTGGCTGGCGGGTCATCCAGCGGCGAGGTACCGCGCACGGTTTCGGCGAAGCCAACGACCAAGACGACTATTCGCAGACCGTAATCCTCGTCGATGACGTTTGCGTACTCAATGGCGTGGAAGTTCCGACTTCCCGCCTTTACACCGAACTCGAATACGCGCCGCTGGTCCTGCACGATGGCCTGCCTCTGGCATGGTCGAGGCATCCTGGTGTGCCGAAATCTGTTGCCGCTGCTGCTGCTGCTGCTGCTGCGGTGTCGCCAGTTGTCGGCGCGGAGGAACGGGTGCCTGACACGCAGCCTGCTGGTGAGGAGGGTACCGTTTTTTTGAAAGCAGAGAAAACCCCGGCTAAACCCGAAGAGGTCTACTCCGCACTCGGCAAAGCTTGGCGCGCACAGCTTGGTACCGAGCCGAAACGCGAATCACTAATCGTCCTACTCGCGCAATGGGCGTTCGAGACTGGTCGCGGCAAGGCGATGTGGAACTACAATCTCGGCAACGCCAAGGGCAAACCGGGAGGAAGCAACGGGCGCAGCTGGACGTTCTTCGCCTGCAACGAAATGCTGCCGGTCGCTAACGCGAACGCACTTGTCGCGAAAGCCGGGCTGCGTCGGGACGGTGGGCCGGGCAACGATACTGTCATCACGTCGATTAAAGACGGCATCGCTACGGTCTGGTTCTATCCGTCGCATCCCGCCTGTTGTTTCCGCGCATTCCGCACGTTGGACGAAGGCACTGCCGATTATTTCGACATGCTTCGTAAACGCTTCGCTTCCGCATGGCCTGCCGTACTGGCTGGCGACGCTGCGCAATTCAGCCATCTGCTCAAAGTGGCTAGGTACTATACGGCAGACGAATCGCACTATACGCGCAGCCTTGTTTCGATATACAATGAAATGGCTAAAAAAGTAGGTTCGACGGTTTAGGTTTTCTGTTCTCGTTCGGGGCCCGCTGCGGTGTTGTCAAAGACGCTTCAGCGGGTTTTTTATTTGGCGTTCTTCGTCATCCATCGCTTGAGCGTTTCGAGCGTTCCCAGGCAACTTGCGCACAACAATCTGGTGCGGTTGTCGTCTGCTGTTGCTGCGCTCGTTTCTCGCGTACTTCGATGGCAGACGCTCCAAGCAGAGAGGGTGTGCGATTCAAATAGATGCGCTTCGTTCTGTGTCTGCCGCCAATGAAGCCGCTCAATGCGTGGGCTCATACTGGTTCTCCGTTCACGTTGACGCTCGCTCGCATCGGCACAACGACGTGCGCCACGTTTTGATGCTGCTCCACCGACGCGGTGCTCGTCCCGCATGCCGGGCAGGTTATCGACACTGCTGTCGTCTGGGCCAACGGTGGTTGCTTGTCGTCTTCCAGTACGACAATAGCGGGTCTGTGCGCCTGTAGCGAGGTTGTGTCGATGTGTATCTTGATCACTTGTTCATCTCCGCGTGGCCGATGCGTGCTTCGGCAATCTCGACGTATTCTGCGGATTGCTCGAAACCCACGAAATTAAAACCTTCCAGCATGCACGCAACGCCGGTCGAGCCACTGCCGGTGAACGGGTCAAGCACGATGCCGTTCGGCGGCGTCACGAGTCGGACAAGCCATTTCATTAGTTCTACGGGCTTCACGGTTGGATGCGCGTTGCGCACGACCGCATCTCGCTCCTTTCGCGAAGTCTTCGGGTGGTACCGAAAGCACGGGAAGAAGCGAGAAGCGCCGCCCGCATCGTCGTATTCCGCGCCTGTTTTGGTCATCCCCCAGCCGTCACCAGGATGAACAGAGCCGCGAGGTTTGCCTTTTTTCGACACGGACGAGCCGCTTTGCCGATCCATTTCGGCAACTGGGCAATCCTCGGCGCACTCGTCGTCGCAGTCTTCGGTGTGCGAAAGCAGGATGTTCGGTGGCCAGCGACCGATGGTGCTGGCGTCGTTGGCACCGGACAGATCACTGGCGTTCTTCCAGCTATTCTCCATCGAACCACCGCGAGCCTTGATTGCCTGCACTTGCGTAGCAAGCTTGGCGAAATCTGCTTCGGATGCGTAGCCGACGCGCGTTCCGTCGATGTTCATCGCCCCGGTACCGTGCTTCAACACATTCGCTGCGACGGTGCCGACAATCGGTTTCTTAGCCACAACCACCGGCTCGAAAGCGGGCTTCAGAGCGGTGCCCCAGCCGTGCCATGCCTCGCCCGCACCGGCCTTTTCTACGTTCTGCGACTTCGGAAATCCGCTGCCATAAATCCAAGACAGAGAATCGCGAATCGCAAAGCCCGCGTCTTCGATGGCGCAGGTCATCCGGTGGTAGGTCCGAGTGCCGCCGAAAGCGAGAAGATGCCCGCCCGGCTTCAGCACGCGCAGGCACTCGGCCCACATGGCTACGTTGTAAGCGATTCCCGAAGAATCCCACTGTTTGCCCATAAAACCAAGTTCGTAGGGCGGGTCGGTGACGATGGCGTCGATGCACTCGTCTGGCAAATCGCGAAGGAGTTCTCGGCAATCGCCTTGGAAGATTTCGTAGGTCATCGGCGCACAGTCATACTCGCTTCCTGAAAAAATTCCACGCCCGAAATTGGCGTAGGCTCTCCGTTGTCCTTCGCGCTGCCGCGCATCTCCGCTTCGATCTTCGCCGAGTCCGGCGAGCAAAATCGCACAGGCACCGCAGACTCATCGACAATGCGGAAGTGCCAAATCATACGCATCGACACGCCTTGCGGCATTGCCGCCGGCATCGAAGCAGCAAGAGCCGCTGTTGCAGCCTCGACGGTCGGGGCAGTTGCAGCCAAGGCTAGCGCCTCCTGCGCTCTCCTAGAACTTTCCAGCATGAACAAGGCTACGCGGGCCTTCAGCTTTTTTTCGGCAGCTTCAAGGGCGTCAAGCGCAGGTTTGAACCAACCGTTGATTGTCTTTACGGTGGCGTTTAGCGGTTGAGTAACCGATTTGCGCCGCTCGTCCAAATCCTTGGCTTTGGCTTTTACCTCTCGAAGCATGTCCGCTGCGAAGGCTGCGTCGTCGTCACACGACACGGTGAACGTGTCGAGTTCACATAACGTAGCCAACATATCTCGGTGCTCCGAGTCGATGTCGCCTGCCTGTTTACGATAGAGTGCTAATTCTGTTGTCATGGTGTTCTCGGTTCTCGGTTTTTAGTTCACAACGAGGTTTTTACACCCCGTAATATTTCCATCAGAGTCTCGGACGAGATCGCCGGGACTGGCTACGTCGTCTCGCGTAGGAACAGCCGCGCGCACGAGTCCTGAGACGAGGTACATCACACCGGGCAACGGATCGGGCAGGCCAACAACCGCGCCGTACGTCGCTCGGATTAGGACCGCGCCACCATGCCCGCCGAACAGAACGCTGGTAACCGCGCAGCGGGCCACAGCACCGGACGGTGGGATGGCAGCGAGTCCCACGATGTCGATTGGATGCGGGGTGAGATTGACGAACGTGTCGGTCATTGGTTGTTCCATGGATCGCACCATACGCGCCGCGAATAGGTGTGTCAAGTATGTCGCACCTGAAACCGCAGCAAGCGAGTGCAAGCGAGCGCATACGGGCGAACATCCGGCGCTAACGTGAACGGCGTCTAGGAGTGCAGCGGAATCGCCGAACGCAAACGACCGAGTAGCCGGTCGCACTGTCGAGTGCGGCCAAAAAGTCTCGCTTTACGTACGCTTCGTCCCGCGTTGCGTAGCGGTGGAGTTCGACGCCGTGGAACCGGACTTCCCACCGCTCCGATAGCAGAGTTCGCCGGTTGTTTTGGCCCGTCATCCTAGCTTTCGATTTGCTTCGCCGTCGAGAGGTCGCAGCGCAGTAGCCTCGGCCTCGCGTTCGATGATTAGCAAGCGTCGCAGTTTTGCCAGTGCGCGCTCTTCGATGTAGGCCACAAGTTGCCGCGAACAGCCTAATACTGCCGCGACTTCTGCTTGACTCATCGCGTAGTGATCGTCGTCTGGCACAAGCTGACCTCCGCAAGTCTAGCGCGTATTCTCCTTAGCGTCGAGGGTCTGACGCGACCGAAGGGCGACAGCAACTCGGCCAGTGTCTCGTCGGCGCAGCCCAAAAGTTTTGCGCATTCGCCGCGCACAGGCGACAGCGCAATGATCTGCCAACGCTCGGCTTCGGTCAGCCCGTCGCCGCTATCGCGGATTCGCGATGGCCTTACGCCAAGCGGGATCACCGACGCGCCTCGCGCAACGACAAGATTGCCTCAATTTCATTTCGGCGCGCCACGCAATCGCGGCATTGGTAGTCCGGTGAATCCTCAATAAACCAGCGTTGCCAGGCTTGGCGCACAACTCGGACGCAGACTGATCGCGTAGGATAAGCGTCGTCGAATAGATGCTCGCGCGTTTCCGGCGCAGACGCGCGACGCCACCACTGGAGTCTGGATAAACGGCTCACGTTAGCCCCCCAAGACGGTCGAGAGCCACCCAGCGCGATATGCCTCGACAGCGTGGAGCAACGCGCCAGCGGCGCGAAGCGTCTCGCCCTTTTGGCTAGCTAAGAGACACTGCGCGTCCACGATTTGGTGCAAATCGCCGCCGTCGCGATCTATCGCACGCGATCTATTTTCTACCCTGTGTAAATCTACCGATGAGTCGTAATACCGTTCGGCAGCTTCAATCAGTTCTTTGATTGCGTCAGATTCCATGGGTCGCACCCTACGCGCAGCGGATAGGTGTGTCAAGTATGTCGCACCTGTTAGCACGACGCGCAGCGCAGACTAGGCTCGCTGAAGGAACCACAGACCGAGCGCGACGGCATCCAGCATGTTGTGATCGAAGCCGTTCTGATTGGTTTTCGAGAACTTCCGCGCCTCGATTTCCAGCAGACGAAGCTCGCTCTCGTCTAGCAACTTGAGTACGCGGGCGTGATGGATTTCTTTGGGCACCTGCCCTTTCCACGTTCGAGGGAACGCCTCGATGATGTGGCATCCTGCCGCTCGGAAATGCCCACGGATTTCGCCTGCGGTAAGGGCGAGGTCCACGATGTCGTTCGGGTCGCCTTTCGATCTATGAGGATAGATGCGTGGAACCTCCATCACAAACGTCTGCTCGTGTCCGCTATGCCAGATTTGCGGGTATTTCCAATCTGAGAAAATTCCGCAGGCGGTCAATTTCTTGCCGGTGTATTGAGCCCAGCCCGACATTTTGCCGGGGTCGATGCAGGTTATCCTGTCAAAGATGGACATGCGCTTCGCAACTCCATTGATGATGCTTCACGCGTTTCCGCTTACGAATAGCAGTAGCTTGTTGACTGCAAGTCGAACACTGGTGCGGAACAATATGGCCTGGAGAACAACTGTAACCGAGAACTCTGCAATCCTCGCAACGCCACACGCCGACCGCCTCATCAAAAGATTTTCGCCATAAGTGAGCAAAATCTGTCAACGGGCATTTAGTCTTATTCTGCTTGCCGCGAAGCTCCATTAAAGCGATTGCGGCATTGTGCTTGGCTGCACGAGTTGTTGTCCCGCAACCATTCGGCTTTTTCGACGATACGGTGACCGCGAGAATCACGTTGTTTTCGTTTCGGATGTCGTAGTTTTTACCGCGTGTCTCCGCGAGAAATCTGCTTCGGCGCAACAGGTGCACTAAATCAGTATGCGTTTCGACCACGGTATCTTCACCGATGACCAAGAAAAACTGCGATAATTTCAACCGTCCCACGGTATCAGTCGTCCTCGTTCGTCGTACATCGGCTTTGCCTGCTTGCTCCACCGACGCATCAAGAGCGGTTCCGCTTTCGGTGGGACATCAGGCAGCAGCACGCTAGCACCATCTACCATCAGTTTGGCAAGTTCCGTCGCAGCCTCGTGCGCCTTTTCCTCTGGCGTCTCTATGATGATTTCGTCGTGCACGAAATTGACGATGCGACTCCCGAAGAGCGGTGAGTTCGTCTCGACGTAACAAGCTCTAGCGACTAGGAAACCTGCGTTCTTCGCAGCATCCGCAGCGAGCCCTTGGAACATCGAATTGCACGCCTCCGTGTACGACACGCCCCCTCGGAATCGACCCACGTAGATTTGTTCTATCGTTGGATTCAATTGCTGTTCGCAGATATTTCCGACCCAGTTGAAGTACTGCTGGAACTCGGGCCAAGACGCGAGCCACGAGCGTTTGAGGTTGTGCGCGTCTTGCTCTGATATGACCACGCCGTAGGTGGTCTTAGCGAAATCGCAGAACCGAGTAATCCCTAGACCCCCAGGAAACCCGAAGTTCGCCACCTTCGCTGTTTGCCTGGCGTCGTCCACGTCAGCGTCGCCGGCCTTCTTTCGCCGCATCGCATCGGCGTAAGAGATGTTCAAGATACGAGCGGCCATTTCCAAATGCGGGTCCATCCCGTCATTCAAAGCCTGCGCTAGTCTGGATTGCCCAAAGAGCGCAATGCAGACTTGCGCTACCGTCCTAAGCTCCATCTGTTCGTAGTCCGCTGCTGCAAAGACGTTGCCTGAGCGCGGTATAAAGCATTCGCGCATACCGCCCTTGCGCGGAAGATTTTGAATGTTCGGGCTACTCGATGTTCTGCCCGTTTCTAATAGTGTGTTAAACCGCGTTTGGATTGGTTTCGCCGCGCCTGCCTCTAGCAATGGCAAGTCTGTCGAAATCTGCTTGCCTAGTGATGAGAGTTTCGCGTACGCGAGCAGTACAGGATGGTCGAACTTTTCGCACGACCCCCTGTCCAACTTGACCGCGCCTTTCGGCGTCGTCTGTACTTGAATGCCCGCTTCCCTGCCCGCATCCAGCATCAACTTCGCAGCGGCCTTGGTGTTGCGCGAGCCGTCTTTTCTTACGACGCCAGCCGAGACGCAAATTGCGCGAACTTCAGCAATGTCTGCTTCAATTTGCGCTTTGAATCTTCGGACTCTCGCCGGGTCAGTCTTGAGCCCCCAAGCACTCGCGAGGTGCAGCCACCACGCGGCGCGCGCCTGCCGGTACTGGTCGCTTAAGAACGCTGCATCCGCTTCCTGTGATCGCCACACGTCGAATGTGGTAACCGCGTCGTCAATCGAGTATTGCCTAGCGCCTTCGGGCCAAGCTTCGAGCGGCAAATGGACAAGCGAAGCGTACCCCTGCCGCCAAGTTGTTTTGTCGAGGTCGATGTTCAGTCTGCGTTTGGCGACTGCCGCCAGCGAATATCCGTGCTTGACTGAAGACCCGTCAGGATTGGTGTATCCTCGGTGCACGCCGAGCGCGATATGCGACAGCTTCTCTCGCAACATCGTGTCTGTGATGCGGTCTGCTTGATACGCATCGAAGATGCTAGGCAAAAGTTCTGGCCATTTAGCAGCGAACACGGCCATGTCGTAGGCGGTGTTGTGCCCGACGATGACGTCACTGAAGCGCAGAAGCGCAGCTAATTTATCACGCGTATCGGGGGCATTGGCGTGCCACAATTCGCCCAAGCTTGTCGAGATGCAGACAAGCGGAGGAGCTAGCCGACCTGGCTCAATTAAAAACGTCTCAGAATCTACCGCAATCGGCATTGGGACACCTGTTTTCTGCCTCGATGGGGAGGCGGATAAAGCAGAAACCACAGCGCGCCGGTTAAAGCGCGCTGCGGATTATTTCTTAGTCAGTCAGCAGGTGCCCATTTGTGGGCCGTGAAGTCGAAACCTTTTTTGGTCTTCGTCAGAAACGTCCCGCACTTGACGGTCTGCCCGACGAGCGCGTTGTTCGTTTCGTTTTCCGTGGCGTCGTCCAGCAACGCCGACATGTTTTGCCCAATCTCCGCGTCAATCCCGGCTTTATCGCCGGGGTGAAATCCCGCCACCGCTGCCACGAAGGCTTTGATCGCAGGGAACGCGATGGTTCGGTCGGTCATTTTCTGGAACCAAGTAACCGACGATCCAATCGGATGTTCATCCAGGTTCGAGGCGAGCACGTTGAACTCAACGATGAACGCCAGACCCGATTTCAATGATTCTTTGGCCAGCGTCTTGGTGACCTTGAGCGTGCCCACAAATCCAGGGCTAATGTATTTGCCGCGCTCTGTGATTTCTGCTTTTTCGATGCCTTGAAAGATTCCCATTTTCGTATTCCTGTACTTGTTTCTTGCTTGTTGTTGTTTTTGTTTGACTACTTCCGCCAACGTGCGCCACCCAGGCTAGCGACTTCGGAAGAAGTAGGAAAATCGTAGTCGGCTACCAGCAACTTCTGCGGACTGCCGAGAGATGCCGCGACGTACTCAGCGTCACTGCGAGCCTGCCAGAACGCCTCGACGTGCTCAATAGAAAACCCTGCCACGTCGAACGAAACTTCGTCAGCCTCTTGCCCATCCCGGTGCGTTCGACCGAGCAACTGCTCCCATCGCTCGCCGTTCGGAGGAGGTGAGATGATGCAGTTCGAGTGCCACCCTTGCAGATTTAGTCCCTCTCGTCCAGCTTCAATTGACAAGATCATCGGCTTAGCTGTCGAATGTTTCTCCGCATCTCCGACGTTGCCGCTGCCGTAGTAAGCCGTGCCTGTCTCGGCAGACAGCCGTTTCGCGAACAGAACGTGCTCGGTCCACAAGATTCCAATTTCTGTGTTCAGCCAATTCTTGCAGTAGTCCACAACGCTGTTGTCCAGCCACACCAGCGTTGTGTTTGGCTTGAACGAATGCTTTACCGCATCCCAAGCAATAAGCTCTCTCGATGCGGGGAACTGGCGTTTGACTTGAAGTTCGCTGTCCAGCGCACGAGAATGCGAAAGCGTTTCTCGTACGAAAGCGCACCACGTTTTGCGGGCTTCCATCCACGCACGAGGCGGGCGAGGTTCCCACTTGTAATAGAATCCTAACGCGATTTCTCTTGCGTGCCGATACACCTGCAATGCGTCAGCCAACGGCCAACCGTCCGGTGTCTCCCAGTTTTTTCGTAGGTGCTCAAAAGCTCCGTCAATTGCTGCGCTTTTCGGCGGCTCTGCGCAACGCACAGTAATACTGGCATCCACGCTAGTCTCTTGCGTGGACACGACACCGCTCGTGTCGATGAGTCGTCGTCGGTACGCTCGCCTAGCCCACTCGCGTGGATTGGTAGGCCACATCTGGTTTTCTTCGGTGTTGCACAGGACGCGCAACGCACCAGGGTCGGCTCGTCGCAGCATTCCCTTCCGCTCATCGAGGGCGTCAGCCCAGAGTTCGAGATCGTTGTAGCCGTCCGGCAGGGGGACGTCCGTCTTGAGAGCCCAACGAATCAAGTGCGCGTAGTCGTGCAAGCTTCGCTTGGCGATAGTCCCCGACATCACAATCATCTTCGTTGTCGGATTCGCTTTCATGTAGCGAGCGACTCGCCGCGTTACCGCAGCCGATTTGTTTTTCAGCTTGTGCGCTTCGTCGCACACGATGACGTCGGGCTTGTGGCTATCTAGCGCATCAGCCGCTTGCGCTCGACCCAGCCACTCGTAAGTGATGATCCGCGTTTTCGGTATTAGCCAATGCTTCGACAACAAGGTCATGTCTCGTTGCGTTTTGGTTACAAGTTTCGCAGGGATTAGCAGCACTGGTCGTCGCGCTTCGGCGACCGATGCTGCTAGCAGAGAGATCAGCGTCTTGCCTGCGCCTACTCGGATTATCCCGAACAATCCGCCGCGAATGCCGATTTCAGCCAGAGCGATTCCTTGCACCGAGCGCAAGCTCATCGTTCCACCGGGAGTCTTGAGCAGTTGAGTTAACTGCTCTGTCATGTTTCCCGCATCTTCCTCCGACCATTGCCGGCGAGTGAGCGTCTCCACTCGTCGCAATTCGTCGTTTAGACGAACGGCATAGGCCGGGGAAGGTGCGAAAAAAATGCTCATGTTCAGCCCTGGACGATGTTCGTCGCGCAAGCCATCAAAACTTGCAGAACGTCGCGTACTTCCTGACTCGCAGTGTTCGCGATAATGCCGCCCTTCGGTCGGTTCGCGGCGAGGTCTTTAGCAAATCCCTCGCTGAAAATCGCCGGTCCCTTGCCGTAATCGGCAAGTTTATAGTGCGATTGACCCGTCTCAGCTGTGTACTCCAGCAGCACGCGAGCCAAACGCTCGCTTACGTGTTCCGCCGTTGCTCCCTTGACTGGTTGGCAATCGAGAAACAGCGTCCAGCCCGACGCCGCAGCAGCAACGGGAGCAGCAGCAACGGGAGCAGCGGCAGCGGCAGCGGCAGCGGCAGCGGCAGCGGCAGCGGCAGCGGCATTGACAGCAGCAACGGGAGCAGCAGCAACGGGAGCCGTCCACAGCATCCGGCCAGGCAGGGCGGCAACGGGAGCATCCGAAACGTGTTGTTGCTCATCCTTGCGCGGACGCCCACGGCCTCGCTTGAACGGCGCAGCCACCGCAGCGGAAACCTCGGCCAGTTGCTCTTCGATGTCCTGCACCACGTCAGGGGACGACTCAGGTTCAGCGTGCGGCAGCGTGGGTGGTGCGGCGGGCATCTCTGCCCTCGCCGCCTCGGGCGGGTTTACCGCGAGCGCCGCAGCCGCTCCTGACGGGTTGGTCGCCCCCGTGGCCTTTCGCGCCTGAAGACGTTGAAGAAACGAGTTGTGCTGGTTTTCTTGTGACATTGCGGATTGAACTTTCTGACGGGTTGTTAGGTTACAGTTAGCTTGAAAAGGACAGCCGCCGAACGCACCGCAAGCGGATGCGTTGTACGGCACGTCGACCGCAGAACATTCTGAACTCAGAATTTCCTGCATCTCGCGAGCACTGGCGACGGTGCGCGCTACTCGGGATTCAATGTCATCCCTGGTTACAGTGATTTTGACTGGCAATATTTGCGGTCGGGCTTTCCGCGTCGCGTACGTCCACTGCAATTGCACGGTATCCGTGGACATCTGGTCCATCAGTACGCGTGCGTAGAGTGTTGCCTGAACATCGTCCAACAAATCTTCCTCGGACTTCGCCCATTGCAAGTCGCTGGTAGTTTTGTGGTCGTAGATTGTTACGTCCTTGGATGGTCCGACTAGCACAAGGTCGATGAAACCCTGAAACGAAACATCCTCGAAACTCCAGACGAACCTGCGTTCTATGTTTTCTGATTCGACCGCTTGCGGAGGTGGCAGATAGGGAATCATCGCGTTGGCGATAACCGCAGCCTCTCCGACCGCAGGCAACTTTCGGTTAGTAAGCCAAGTCTCCAAGTGCAAATGCACCTGTGTTCCCATTTCCGCGTACTTGTTTGACGTACTAGGTAGTCCGTCTACCTTGTTCCATGCCCACTTTCGCGGGCACATTTCGTAAGACGACACTTGAGACGCCGAGAAAAGGTGCGGCTTGCTCACGCCAGCCCTTCTTGTTTCGGGTTTCTCAACTGCCAGCCTAGGCGCACTTTCCCGAACTCCCGCAGGGCACGAGTGCAGGCATCTGTGAACTCTTCGTCGTCGGCATCGTCACTCCACGAATGGGTGACCTCAATGCTTTGCCCTCGCAGAACAATGAGGCAGTTCCGCCCGGCAGTGAACGTGATGGACTCGACGCCTGCGGTCGTCGCAGCATGCCGAAAATCGAGGAATGTCATGTTCATTTTCTTGCTCGTTCTTGTTCGCGTTCTCGGTCGATTTGGATGCGCAGTCGATGCTTGCTGACCCAACGAAGCAGCGTTCTTCGGCAGATGCCTAGTGCTTTTGCTGCGTGGGTCGTGTTCCAGTTGTTCCGCCGGTACGCGGCGACGACCGTCTCTCGCACGGCATCGTCTAGGACTATCGCAATAGTCCGGTGCTTCCTAGGGTGCGACATGTTTGACGCACCCTAATGGTCTTCGGTCGGTTCGTCAAGATTTAATTCATCGCGAGCGTTTTCCGTTGTTTCTCGTCGATTTCTACCAGAGTCGTGTCTAGCTGCTTTCGGCTGAAGTACCCCGCGAAGTACGGACTGCTGCCAGCGGGCGCGAGGTCTTGGCAATCGGTTTCGACGACCATTCCGACAACGCAAGACTTTCCGTCCGAGTCTTCCGCAATTGCCCAGCAAACAATTTGCTCGAACACCACGTGTTCGCCGTCGTCGAACATTGCGAACCAATCGACGGCGGGCGTGACCGAAACGTATTCCCAGCTGCTCACAGGTCGAAGTCTCCGACCGTCATGATCCCCGGCTTCGTTCGGTGAGGAGGTGGTTTCGGGCGATGCGTCTCGAAAATGTCGAACTTGAGCCCAAGTACCAGCAGGCATTTTCTGAAAACTTGCTGGCTCATGCCCTCTTGTTTCAGGAGTGCGCGGATGCGGGATGGCGTCACGTCGAGCCTCCTGGCCAAATCGGATTTGGTCCAGCCAAGATCGCGCAAACGCTCAATCACAATATCGTTGAACGACGTGCCAAGTGTCGCGGCGTTCAGACCTTCTTCGTACTTCTCTTGATTTTCCATGTTGTTCACTCGCTCACTCCACGTACTACGGCTTTCGCGAACGCCACAAAAGCGTCCTGCGTCTCGTGCGACAATTGAGTCCAGATAGGCATTGGTTCACCGTCTGGGTATCGCCAGTTCAACTGCGTTGCGAACGCGTAGTACCCGTCTGTCGCAACGGAACCGTCTGCCTGACTTTCCTGTCTATCCAACATATCGTCTCGCTCCTTTTCCAATTTAGCCATGACCGCTGAAGCGGACTCCGCTAGATCAATTAGGGACAACTTATCCGTAGTGTCCCAGTGCAACGCATCCAGAATGGCGCGCACTTTTTCGCGCTCTACTTGAAAAGTAACAAGCATCGCGTCGAGTTCTTCTCCTCCTGGCATCTTCTGAGCCAATTCTCTGGCTTGCCACAATGTGTTGTTTGGGTCGTTCGGCTTAAACATGTCTTCGGTGCATCCAATCTGAAAGGTCTTGGTAGTTGTAGGGTTTTCCGTCAGCCATCGAACGCTGGAGTTCGCTGGTAGTGATTAGTTGATCTCCGTAGATGTGCAGTGCGTCTACAGATGTTGCTGCCAAAAGCGGCAATGCAATCTCGTTGTGCCGGTGGCACTCCCAAGGTTGCCAGCACGCGCAAAGAAGGATCAGATTCTCTTTCTTCGCCCGCTTGGCAATTGGTTCAAGCGCCTCTAGCGGTGCTTCAATCCAATCTTCGCTGCCCGCCATGAACGCCCGCCCGCCGAGCGTCTTGCCGTGCCGCTCGTAGCCGTCACCGAATGTTCGGGCCAAGTCCGCCGCCTTCCATCCCGCTTTGACCTGCCCCGAAGGACGGGCTCGTACGTCGATGATCTTCGCGCGAAGACGTTTGGCGAGTTCGCCGATGCGAGGATCGTAGCCAATGGTGAACAGCATCAGCCTGCTAGCCTAATGTTCTGGGTGAAAGCGCGCGGCGGGCCTTGTTGAGAAGCGCGATTGCGGTGCAGTGCAAGCGACGCGCTTCGCCAATAGTCTCGACGCCGATGTGCCCAAGCGCACCGGAGTCGCTGGACATTTCCATGCCCAACTTCTTGACTAGCTCGCGGCGTTTGAACGCCTCTTCGATTGCGTCGTCGATGTCGTTCGCCGCGTCGAGCAACATCTCAACGAGGAGCTTGTTCGGCACGGCCATCTTTGTGCCGCGAGAAAGAACAAGATGTTCGTCAACGATTGCTGCGACGGCATCAAGGTCGAACTCGTCTTCAGCGTAACGTCCGACAATTTCGATTTCGAGGAAGCTCGCTTGCGGTTCGGTGATTCGGACGAGCCTCATCGCGCACCTCGTGCGGCTTTGGCGTCGGCGATGTGCTCGGCCAACGTCTGCAAGTCTTCCACGACAGATTGAATCCGCTTGAGGCGGTCGCAGTGCTCGCTGACCGCTACGGCAATCGCGCCGTCGCCCTGCGGATAGTAGTCGCGCCCGTTCGGCGCGGTGCCTTCGACCTGCAACACTGCTGCGCGCAACGAGTCAAGAGCGTAGCGCGCGCTCTCTAGCAGGTACTCGGGCGAAGAGCCGTTGATGTGGATCGTGGGGAACATCATCGCGTGCCTCCTGAACTCATGGCTTGCAGCAATTCCTGCTTTTCCCCTTCGGAAACAGTCCAGAAGTGCTGACCGCACACCTTGACGATTTCCTTGTGGGCCGCAGCGCACGAAGCGCAGCACGACACGTCTCGGTGGGGGCACGCGAGGTCGCCCGACGTGCTCTCTCGGAACCCTTTGGCTGGGACTGCTTGGTGCGTTCGCTCGGTCTGCATGTAGAGGATGATAGTCACCCCGTTACAGAACACAAGTCTTTTAAGATACTTTTTTTCTTCGCTTGCTTGTTTCTGAATAATTCCGAGTACTTGCGCCGTAAAGTATTTTTTCGTTGCGAGCACTGAGCACATGAAACTTGCGTGTCGTACCGCGACTCGGTATACACGACGGCACCTATGACCGCATCCAAAATCAGCATCACGACGTGGCCGAGCCTGAACGCCAAGCTGCCAGGAGTTAGGTTAGACCTGACGCTTGACGAGTTGGTTGTTCATTTGGCTGAGCCTGCACAGTATCAAGGCAAGTGGAATCACCCTGGTTGGTCGCCTGGTGTGTTCGATCCGTGCCTGCGTAAAGCGGTGAACGTCAAAGAGATGTTTTTGTTGGGGCTTGATTACGACGGTGACAGTGGAGCGACCATCGACTCGGCTCTTGGTTTCTGGTCTGGTGCGAGAGGTTTTCTGTATACGACTAAAAGCCATTCACCTGCCCAGCACCGTTTCCGCGTGATGCTGCTGCTCAATCGTCCGGTTTCCGCCATCGAGTACAAGCGGTTGTGGTTGCTTGCCAACAGCATGTTGCTCGAATACGGGCACAAAATCGACGGGCAAGCGAAGGACGCCGCGCGATTCTGGTACGCGCCGGGGACCGACATCGGGACGCACGAACTGATCGACTTGCCGGGGGATGCTTTGGATGTCGAAGACTGGTTAGCGCAGGCACCGGAGATTGCCGCGACAATCTCCGCAGCTGATGGAGATGAAGCGGACGCCGCTCCAGAGATTGTCGCAAGTGCTCTGGCCTATCTATTGGCGATGCCGATTGCTGTGAGCGGTCGAGGCGGTCACCCCACGACGTTCCGCGCTGCCGTGACGATGGTTCGTGGGTTCGGTCTGTCTCGCCGACAAGCCACCGCGCTTCTGCTGAGCGACTACAATCCGCGCTGTCTTCCGCCTTGGCGCGACGAGGACATTCAGCACAAAGTCGAAGACGCTTACTCGAACTCGACGAAACCTTGGGGGTATTTGCGCTCGCGCCCTACGATCCGTTTGGGCGTTGACCTTTTCCGCGTGGTCGACGATGCGGTTGCGGCGCTCGCCCAAGCCAAAACTTTATACCAAACGACGGGCAAGCTTGTCCGCGTGGTGCGGGTTGAGGAGGCGGACGAGTCCTGCCTCGGCGCGACGACAGGCACGCCGCTCATCTGCCAGATGCCGCCGAGCGCCTTGCACGAGCATCTGACGGAGATAGCCCGATGGGAAGCTTGGGACAACCGCAGCCAAACGTGGGTGCCACGTGAGCCGTCCAAGAACGCCATCCAAGCGTTGAGCGACCGCATGGAATGGCCCGGTGTTCCGCCGATTGCGGGGATAACGGAGGTTCCAGTCATGCGTGTTGACGGGACTGTTCTGGATAAGCCGGGTTACGATGCGCGCACCGGCTATCTCTTTCTCAGTCAGGGACATTTCGAGCCGATAGCAGAATCCCCTTCCCTGATTGATGCGAGAAGTGCGCTTGCTGATCTGGCAGACGTCTTTAGGGATTTCCCTTTCAAGTCCGTCGCCGACCGCTACGTACCCATCGCGGCGCTTCTTACCCTCGTGGCTCGACCGGCTATCGTCGGCAACGTGCCGCTTATCTGTTTCGACGCGCCGCTCAAAGGCACCGGAAAAACGCTGTGTATCGACGCGGTTGGAACAATCGCTACGGGGCGTCCATCCTACAAAATTAGTTGGACAGGTGCCGAAGACGAACAAGAGAAGCAACTTAACAGCTACGCCAGACTCCGCGCGCCGCTGGTTAACTTCGACAACGCGAACACGCCGATTCGCGGTGCGGCGCTTGAACGTGTCCTGACTTCGCGAGGTCGCGTCGCGCTGCGTGTTCTCGGAAGTTCGACTATTGAAGAACACGTATGGAAAACGGTTATCTTCGTCTCAGGTAACCAACTGAAAATTGCGTCGGACATGACGCGCCGCTCGCTTCGTTGCAGAATGGTTCCAAGGCACGAACGCCCTAGTGAGAGGAGCCTGGATGTTTTCAGGCACGTTGACCTCCTTGCCTGGTGCCGAGATGAGCGCGAACGGCTCATCGACTCGGCGTTGACGTTGCTCCGCGCGTTCGTGGTCGCAGGTAAACCAAAGCAGAATCTCGGCAATCGCGGAGGGTTCGAGGAGTGGATCGAACTCATCGCAAACTCTATCGTGTGGGCCGGTGGACCCGACATTCTCGCTTGCTGGGATCATGAGGAAGACGATGACGACGTTCGCAGTGCCCACATCACGCTGCTTGATTGGTGGGTCGAACGGTGGCCCGATGGTGTCACGTCCAAGGAAGCACTGGCGGAACTCCAAGCACCGGCAACGAACTTGGCCACTGCCTCTCTCAGATCGGAAGTGCTCGATGCCGTCAAGGTGCTTTGCGGAATCTACGACATGAAAAATCTGGCCGCACGGGAACTCGGTTTCGCCCTTCGCGGATTACGCGAAGTGTATGTTGGTGGTAGGTATTTCGATGTCGGGCGTAGCTCAAACGCCGGCAAAGTTTGGGCCGTACATACCGCATTTACTGTCTAGCTCTGCGGTGGTGGCTGCGGTTGCTGCTGCTGAATGAACGCCTACCGTTGCTCGAACGGTAAGGCGTCCCCTCTACCTGGGTATTCGCCCG
>Ga0181357_1000006_pt1 | contig 52765 bp, 60 predicted proteins | sample Fa13VDMM110DN_FD_130094 | JGI IMG/M metagenome (GOLD analysis project Ga0181357, IMG submission 130094) | Freshwater viral communities from Lake Michigan, USA - Fa13.VD.MM110.D.N | ecosystem: Environmental > Aquatic > Freshwater > Lake | place: USA: Michigan | collected 2013-09-24 | reverse complement strand
GTCCGTATCCCAATTATTCGCGTCCTGCCAGTTCTGCGTTGCCGCTCCACCGTCCCATGTGATTGTAGCCATAGGTCAGGCAATAGTGAATCCGCCCACGAGCGAAACAAGGCACCACTTGCCACCCATGTAACGCAGTTTGAAGATGTAGGATTTGTTGTCCGTCAAAGTTTTCGGAAACGTCGCCGCGCTATCGCTCGCCCGCTGGATGTCCGCGTGGAAGTCCAACGTGAACCCGCCGCCGTCCTGCACCACAACCTCGATTTCACTCTCCGCCTCAACGGGCGTGCCGGTCGGCACCTGAAACTCTGCGTTCCCAGTGAGCACACAGTATTGCAGCGCCCCATCGTCCATATCGAGCGTCACGCTGCCGGTGGCGTTCCCAGCGTCGTATGGGGCTGTCGCGGTGACAACCCCGCCAGTTGCGTTCGCCGCTGCCGCCAGCGCCGCGGCTACGCCAGCCCCCGGTGTTACGCCCGCCCACGTCGTAAGATCAGCGTCGTATGCCTGCACGTCCGAGCCGATTGCCACCCCGAGATTCGTCCGCGCCGTCGCCGCGCTCTGCAAGTCCGAGAGGTTGTTTGCCTTGGCAAGATGGTTCGCCGGGACGATGAAGGTGATGATCGTCGTCTCGAATGTCCCGCCTGCCGCCACGTTGCACACCCATTGCGTGCCTGCATTGGCGGTGCCGATCTCCACGTTCACGATTGCACCCGGTAGCTCAGTCCAAGAGTCGAAGTCCGTTGCCCGTGTCAGCTTCCATTTCGTGGAGCCACTGCCAAGCGTTGTGAGAACGTAGATTCCGTTGTGTGCCGCCCCCAATCCGCCACCGTCCGCTTCGTTCTTCACGCCAATCCTGTCGCCCACCGCCGCAACGCTGCCGTCCACCGTGAGCGTGGAGTTAGCTCCTGATTCAATCGTCTTGCCAACACCCGTTCCTGCCGCCACGGGGCTGTTGGGCAGGATTGCGGCTGACATGAGCCGCACACTTGCCTTGTAGTCGGAGGAACCAGCCACTCCGTTCAAGTTGAATAATCCGGCAGAGGCGGTGAGTTTCATTATCGGTTACGATAGTTGCCTCATGCGGACGCACTCCCACTTACTGTTCACGGACGCCGTTCCCGTGTTCCGGGTTACACGAAGGTCTGACAGGTCTGTGATTCCGATGAACTCCTTGAATCCGCCATCTGGAATGGTGATTGGCGTTGTTCCATTACCCCTGTCAACGTCCAGCGAAACGCCAGTGTCATTGAACAGGGTTGCCGATATGCACGGATAGCCAGCGTGCGATGCCGCCGTGTCCGTCGCCGCCACGATGTTGACCGCTACCTCCCAAATGTTCTTGAGGCCAGCGATTCCCCGTAGGAGCGAGTTGTCGTCAGTGATTCCGCCAGTCATGGAGATGTCCTTTGGTTTGCTGATTGCCCGCCGCTCGCCAACACCGCAGCGAGACGGCGGGCTTCATCAGCAACGATGAATTAGAGGAGCACGCCAATCAGGTCGAGTTGCGCCTTCCAGATCAGGTCAGCAGCAGACTTCGCCGCCTCATAGGTGAGTGCCGTTGTGACATCCAGCAGGAGCGGAGCATCAACGGTGATGATGCTCTGCACGGTTCCGCCGCCAGCATTGAGGGCCGCAACGATGGCGAGAACATCAACGCGCAGTTCGTTGATGCGGGTCGTCGCCAGAATGTGCTCTGCTTCCGTTGGGTCTTGACCGCCAGTGATGTCGGCGAGGGCCGCACCAACAGAGGTTGCGTAGTTCGCAGCCCCGGCGAGCGGGCCGACCGCGAAATCGTGAACGTCATTCGCGGCATCCCCGTTTGTCGTGGACAGCGAAATGATGTTTGTCAGGTTTCCATTCGATGTCTTGAGACGGAACTTCGGGAAGTTCGCAATCACGCTGTCAACAGTTGAAGTCAGCGGAGTTGCAACACGGATGCGGAGCGTTGCGGCAAGCAGCTTGATACGCTGACCGATTGGCGGAACCCACAGTTCCTTCTCGTCCAATGTGCCCCCGGAAAGGGCTTCATTGAGGTCGAGCGGGTAGATTTGCTTGTGGACGAGGCGAGAGTTGCCCCAGTTGCGAGTTGTGCTAAATGACATGGCTTGTTTTCTTGTTTTTGGTTTTGTTTAACCCCCGGCAGGGTTTTCGGCCCTGCCGGGGATGGTTGTTGTTGGTGATTCAGTATCGTTTCCGATAATTAGGCAGCGCCTTGGCACACGTAGTTGTCGAGCACGCCCGGATCAACGTAGTCCGCGATGAGCGGGCAGTCCACCGTGGAGAGCGTCTTGCCGTTGGGCACGCGATGGAGAATCGAGTGCATGATGGTCGGATCGAGAATCTGAGCCGCGAGATGGAACTCCGCCTCAAAGAAGCCGAGCTTGCCCTTGCGGTTGGATTCCCAATCGGGACGACGCCATTTGAAGTTCCCGGCGTAGTCAATGGTTTCCATGCGAACCGAGCCGTAGCCGGTAAAGGCCGGGTCGGTGTATTTCACCATCGCATCAGGCACCCACACGCACGTAAGCCCGAAGTCAGCGGTCTTGTGCTCAGGATTCGGGATATACTTGTATCCGATCTCCGCTTCGACTTCCGTGTAACGCGGAACGCGCACCAAGCGCGGATACGTGTCGGGGTCGGCGGCGTCGTAAGCGCCAAGGGTGGCGTTGAACACACTGTCGGCATTGAACTTTGGAGCCGTGCTGTCGTAGGTGAGGGCGTAGTCGCCGATGACCTTGCGGACACCGAGCTTCGCTTCCGAGAGGTTCTTGTCGTAACCTGCCTCGGACGGATTGAAGCCGCCGACTTCGCGGGCGTTCCTCCACATGCGGCGTGCGATGCGGGAGTCGGGGATCACGACATCGAGGACGCGGGCACCCGCTTCCATGAAGTCAATCCGGTAGGACTCCTCCTCTGCCGCCAAGTCCAGCAGGCAGTCATCGAGCATGTCCACGGACAGTTCCGCGATGGTGTTCAGGTCTGCCGGGTCAATGTTGACGCGGAGATATTTGAGGTTGTAGCCGCCTTCGCCGGTTTCCTCGAACTCCTCAACCGTCCAACCGGAATCGGTTGTCTCGCCGCAGAACTCCGAATCCTCGTCCACCGTTCCGAGCCACTTGTGGCCGGAAGCGCCAAACCAGTTCGATTTCGTGAACTCCTCATGCACGGTGCGCGTGATGATGGCGTTCGTGTTTTCGATCTGCATGACCTCGTGTTCCGGCACCAACCGGCGCATCAAGTCTTCCACGCAAATCCAGTCCGTCTCCATTTCCTTCTTGAGCAGTTGCCAAGTGTAGGAGTCGGTGCCGGGGCGTTTGATCTTTTCCGGCTGGCTGTCGCAACCGTTCGCTTCGCAGCGTTCGCTCACGATCTTATACCACGGCTTGTCAGGATTGAAGTAGCCGCGCCCGAAGCGGAAGCCACGTTGAACCGTTCCACTGTTCGACGGCCACATTTTCATGGCCACGCGCTTCATGTAGGTTCCGGTCTGCGCGAGTTTCTTGACGTAGGTTTCGTTGAAGTGCTCGCGGCCTTCGCGGAAATAGGTATCGAGTTGTTCAGGGGCGGAGAAGTAGAGAACTTCTGAGTCTGATGGATTTGGCATCTGTTGTTTTCTTGAGTTGTTGGTTGAGTTTTGACCTTTCGGTTCCTGCGCTGGACTCAACCCGCAGCTTCGTTGCCATTGGCAACCTGTCCAGATGTCCTATCTTGAGGCCGGAAACTGCGCCTCGGTGGGGTTTCCCCCTAGTCCTGTGTGCCTGCTTTTACACCTTCCAGTAGAGGGGTCAACACTTTTTTTGACTTTTTTTATCGTATCCGATAATACTCAGTGAACTCCCGGTGGTGGAGCGAACTTCCTGTTGAACTCCTCGCGGGTTGGCTTCTTCTCTCCGCCGCTTGCCCCGCCAGAGGAACCCCCTCCTCCGCCTGCACCGCGAAGGGCCGCAATCGTTTCGTTCGCCTCCTTGAGCTTGTGACTCAGGACACTTGCGACGGCCACGGCTTTCCTGAACTGCGCGCCCTGCCTCAGTATCCTCACCGTTTGCACGCGATCCGCCTGCGGGGTGTAGGCGGCGCGGGCCAGCCTCTCATCCTCCGCTGTGTCCGCCTCAATCCCGATTTTCTTGGCTACCTCCGCGAAGTCCTCAAGTTCCGGCAGTCCGCCAACCTCAACCGAGTTGTAATCCGACTCCCATTGCTTCAAAAGCCTGTCTGACTGCCTCGCCATCTCCTGCTTGCGCTGCTCCGCAAGATACTCCCGCGAGCCTTCCGGGTTCGCCAGTGCCGCCTTCTGGCGTTTCATCAGGCCAAAGATTTCCTCCATTGTGCCAGAGAAGTTGGACTTCGCCATGCTCGGAAGCTCATCAATGACGGCATCGAGAAGTTCGTATGCCTCGCGCCGCGCTTCATTCGACTCCTCACCCTGAACGCTCAGGCTCTTGCCGAATGACTCCACGGCCTTTTGGAGAATCCCCGCCCTCTGCTTATCGTTTCCGATAATCGTTGAGATTTCCCTGAATCCAACCTCCAGCGGCTTGACGAACTTCTCCTGAAAGTCGTCGTCGTATTGGAGATCATACGCCGCTAGGCGTTTCTTGAGCGTAGGAAGCTCATCCAAGGCTTTGTTTGCCTGAACCAGCCTGCCCTCCGCCTCCTTGATCCGGGCCTCGTAGTCGGCTTCCTTGGCCGGGTTTGACGTGCCCTCCGCCTTCTTCGTAAGGTCGGCAATCTTGGCCTCAAGATCGGCCTTTTCCTTTTCCAGCGCGGATGCCTTCTGCTCTGCCGCCTGCTTCTCGCCAATCATCTTCTTGATGAATGGCTGCTTGGGTTCGCCCGTCGGTTCCTCACGCTTGATCTTTGGATTCACCAACTCCGGGGGAGGGGCGAATTGCTTGTTGAACTCATGCTTCGCCTCGTGCTTGGCGTCCGGCTGCTTTCCGCCTTCCGGCTGCTTGTCGAGTTCCGCCTGCTTTTCGAGGTCTTCCTCCACGTCATCAATTTGTGCGCTCATTGGATATTATATGGGTCTTCCTTGGTTGTTGTTGTTGCTGATGGATGCTCCGGGGAAAGGTCGGGGTCTTGGGCTGGCTCACTGTCAGTTGCGGCTTCCGGCACGGACGGATTCGCCAAGGCTTCTATTTCGTCCGCCAGCCATGCGACAGCGGACTCCCTGCCGGACTGCACAAGCGCGACGTGCTCGTGTGTGGCTGCGTTTGGATGCCGCGTCTCCCTGACCCGTTTTGCGAGATAGACAAGCAGGGACATATACCCGTCATGCCCATAGATAACAGAAGCGCATTGCTTCGCGTTGCTGATGTCCGATTTGTTCATGTCACTCCTTTGCTTTCTTTGACAGATTCCTCAATTCGGCCTCAGTCTTGGCGGTCTGAATTGCAATGTCAGTGGATGCCTTCTCCTTGCGCTCCTCAAGTTTCTGCTGTGCGAGCGCGGCCCTCTCCCCAAGTTTCAACTGTGTGCGCTGTTGCAAGCCCTCAAGTTCAATCTTCATCTTCGCCATCTTCATTTGAAGCTCCTGATTCTCCTCCTGCTCGCCGCCAGACATGGGAAAGAGTTTGAAGTATTCCCCGAAGACCTTGCCCAAGGCTCCCTGTATCTCGGAGACATTGCGGCGAAGACCGGCAACCGCCTCTTGAATTTCGTCCCTTGGATCAGCCGCGAGGTAGCGGAAATGAACCTCTGTGTGCCCGCCACCCATGATGCTCTTGGCCTGCAAATTGACAACCATTGATTCCGGCAGCTTCCGGCCATTCTTGATTGCATCCTCAAGAATCGGCACGATGCGGGCGATGTCCGCAAGGTGTCCGTGGACATGCTCCATGTGATTGTCAGAAGAAAGGACGGGAATGTTCTGCGGGTTCGCCGCCGGGTTCCCGAAGTCCTCGTTCTCGGAGCCAATCCTCACCTGTTCCGGCGTTACCTCTTTTGCTGGTTCGCGGATGAATCGGTGGACGTTCGCCCTACCAGCAACAGCCGCCACCCCATCCTCAATCGCCAGCCTTTGACCGTCATTCAGCGGTGTCATGCCGGTAAGCTGGATGATCTTGTCTGCCGCCATGATCCTGAACTGCGGGCTTCCGGCACCGACTAGGACGCTGGAATACAACATCACGTTCTTTGGCTCCCATGCCTCTTTTGGAACATCCTGAGAACTTAGTTCCTCCTCGAACTCATCGTAAATTTTCTTCGCCTCTGATGTTCCCTTGGACTTGCAAAACAACTCATACATCCTCCGCTGCCACGCCTCATCGCTCTTTGCGTATCTGCGAATATCCGTGGTCTTGAGTTGTGCGCTTTGCGCCGCATCCATGTTGACCTGAGTTGCCGTCAGCGCCTCCCCGCCAGCCGCCTTCTCCTGCACGCGCATCTCACCAAGGCTTGAACGCAAGTCCCCCATGATCCAGCGGTTCACAAGCATGGACTCCTCCAGCGGGAGTTGGAGCCTCTGCTGCGACATATTCAACCCATCAGGTAGGACAAGGTAGCTTTTCCATACCATCTCCCTCATTTTCTGTTCCGCCTGCGAATCCCCTCCCTGCAATAGAAGCATCATGTTCACCTTGACGCCCGTGGAGATGCGGTTCTTCACGTCGTCATCCTCGCGGCATTGAACATAGACATCCTCGCCCAAGGATTGAATCTCCCCTATCTCCACAGCGGAGCCATCATTGATAATCAGAAACAGAACGTCCTTGATGGACTCAGCGAAGTTCAACCGCTTGTAGAGAAAGCCGGACTTGCTTATCGTTTCCGATACTCTCGATTCCTGTTCCTTCGCCATCTCCTCACCGCCGCGCAGGATGATGAACTTGGAAACCTTGCCGCTGAACTCCGCGCAATAATACACAAACACGTCCACAAAGGAGCCGTCCTTTCCGCCAGTAACGGAGATGTCCCCGGATGCCACCTTTGTTGCAACCTCCTCCGGTGTCATGGTGTCAAGCTGGCCCGTGTGCTTGCGAATCGCTTCCAGAACCACCTTCCGGTTCCATCCCATCGTTTGCGCCGCTTCCGGGTTCTTCACCTTGTTGTAAAGCTCAAGGATTGAATACTTCTTGAGAATCAGCATCTCCGTGAAATTGGACAGGTCTAGTTTCGTCTCCGGTGGTAGGATGACGAAGTGCCTCTTGACGTGCTCAGTGAACCAGCCCTCCTCCGCGTCCGCTATCTCAACCCCCGCGCCAAGCAAAAGCATGTCATGGACATCCTGCTCGCTGTTTGTCGTATAGTCCCGCCACTTGGCAAGGGCATTGCCCCACGCAACACTGATGCAATCCTCCCATGTGGCACGCTTGGTAATATCGCCCTTCTTGAGCTTGAATGTCGCCGGGGTCTTGCGCTCTGTAATCAAGTCCACATAGGAGGTCTTGAAACTGTCAATCAGGAGCTTCTGTGCGCCCCAATTTACATTCGTCTCCTCCTTCCGCCCCTCCGCCACCAAGGTTGAGTATTCAGTGGGAGGGAACCGCTTGTATTGCTTGAGAACTCTGGCCCGCTTCTTGGCCTTGGGGAAATCATCGTCTTTTAGTTTCTGGCAAATCCGATAGCAAGTGGCGGCGTCCTTGATGCGCGTCTCTGGCGGCTTGCCGTCCTCGGAAATTGTCAACTTGTCGTTTGTTTTTGTGTCGTCCATTATCGTATCCGATAGTCAAGTTGCGCGATTTAGTTGATTCCGGCGTTTAGCGCAAGCAGAACATTTTCTGGCCCTGCTTTTGAGATTGGTTCCGGCAACCTTGTCCACCGCCCCGGCAACCGCATGAATCACGCGGGAAATCCTGTCACCGAGTCTCCTGCTATAACGACACAGGGAGTCAGGAATCCTCATGCAAATCGAGTCCTCCACAATCCACGCCAGATCATCAGGAACCTTCTCATCGTTTGCCAGCATGAAGTCGCCAACCATCACCACAAGACGATCAAGCGTTCCCGCCGTGATCTTCCGCCCGTTGTGAACGTAGAAGAATCCTCCGGGCGGTGATTCGTTGCGATGGTTGAGACGCATCTTGCAATCTAAACATCAAACGTGTAGCCATGTCAATATGAATCCAATCATCAGCAAACTTGGCATTGAACAAGGATGGCTCAACTACCCTTACTTGGACAAGCTGCCCCCGAAGTCCAACTATGGACTCCACATTCCCGAAGACATGGAGCAATACCACATTGAGCTTTACCTTTACGCATTCGGGGATGCCCTTGGCGCAGGCAGGGGCAAGTTCTTTCACATGATGAATGCCATCCGTCTTGGATGGGAAAAAGAGGTAGAAGTCATTGCCAATGGCTATCCCAATACCACATTCCTCCGAGTCATCTGGAATCTCTGCAATCGCGCAGACCTTGGAATCGCCGGTTCAGCATCCAGCGGAAAGACATATCCAGTTGGACTGTTCATGCTGAACGACTGGCGCTCCGCACCAAATATCACCCTCACCTTCGTTGGAACCACGTCGCTCTCCGCATCGGATGATCGTATTTGGGGCCAGATCGTGGCGAGGCACAAGGATTGCAAGTATCAGATCGGAGACTTGGTGGCGCACCGGCACGCAATAGCTTGGGGCGGAGAAAGCGGGGAAGACCGCGAGTTCAAGAACGCCATCAAAGCAATCGCCATTGAACAGGGTCTTGAGGGACAGAAGGCAATCGAGACAACAAGGGGAAGAAAGAATCCACGAGTTCGCTTGGTGTTTGATGAGTTGCCGGAAATGGGAACCTACTGCTCCGCCGCCCGCGTCAACCTTACCTCCAACCCGGACTTCCGATATGTCGGCATCGGAAACCCCTATGACTGGAACGATGCCCACGGGCAGCTATGCCAACCAAAGGATGGGATTGATTCCGTAAATGAGACAACCCTCGAATGGAAGACAAGAACCGGATATTGCATCTTCCTGAACGGGCAATGGTCGCCAAACTTTGATGCTCCCCCGGATGAGGAGCCATTCCCGTATCTCACAAACAGGCAATCACTGGCACGCATGGCTGAACTGTGCCACGGAAACACCGAGAGCATCGAATACTACCGGAACGCCATTGGCTTTTGGGTAAAGAGCGCAAACATGCTGAACGTGCTCAACCGGCAGCTTGTGACACAATACGAGTGCGATATGCCGTGCCGTTGGGCAACTCAGCGCAAGAAGCCGCTTGCCGCATTGGACGTTGGCTTTGTGGCTGGCGGGGACAAGTGCGTTGCGAACTTCGGACATCTCGGAGAGGAGTTTCGCGGGAGAACGATGCTGGAATGGAAGGCGACATCCACCTACCATTGCTCGGAAGGAGAGATATTTGAGCAAAGCATCGCAAAGCAGTTTGTGGATGAATGCGTGAAGCGTTCCGTGGAGCCGGACTGTGCGGGAATGGACATCTCCTCGGATGGTGGAAAGATTTACGCGGAGATCGTCCGCTACTGGTTGACCCTCAATCCGAATGCCCCATCATTCCATCCGATCAGCAGCATGGGGAAGGCTTCCGAAAGTATCGTTTCCGATAAAGACAAGAGGACTTGCCGGGAGGCTTACGACAGGAAGGTGACGGAACTATGGATGAGCGTCCGTGTCTGTGTGATGTCCTCCGTGATTCGCGGCTTCCCGGTTGAATCCGATGTAATGGAGCAATTCAGCAAGCGGCGTTACGCCATGAAAAAAGGAAACAAGACGGCCATTGAAACCAAGGGGGAGATGAAGTTGCGCCTTGGGAGAAGCCCGGACGATGCGGACTCATTTGTTTATCTCGTGGAGATGGCAAAGCGGCATGGGCTTGAACCGCTGGCACAGGAAACCTTGGACTCCATACTGAAAGACAAATACAGGCGCGATGGAGACAGGGTGGCCGCGCTTCTTTCCGGCAATCCCGTCAATGAACCAGCAGACTACGGCTCTGACGATTGGGGCGAACGGGATTAAGGATTTCGAGTGCCCCTTGTATCCTGCCAACGCACGAATGGCAGCACTCATCCATCTTGCGCCCGATTCCCTCCGAATAGATCGGGTCGCGCTTTGAACCTGAGATGAAATGCCGGAATCCAATCTGCCTTGCCCGCTCATCTGACTCGTGAAGGCTTTCCAGCAATGCGGCTGGCTCGATTCCACGGCCACGAAGAAACTCCCCAAGGAAGAATTGCTCGAATACGCAGCAAGCGAAATGCGGGCTGCATCCCTCCGCCTTTTCCGCAATTTGGAAAAAGTATCTGATTGCCGCATCCGCATAATCGCGTATCAATTCAGCATTGCAGCCACCGAAGACACCCATATTCCACGGCCTGCCCGGTCGCGCCCAATTTGAAGGAACCAGAGAGTCAAGAATCGGGCTGGCATAATGATCGGCTTCCGATTCCGGGCATTGCACATGAACCGGCTGGTGAAGAAACTCATCTGGCGGAGCCTTTAGCCATATCACATCAATGTCCGAGTGGTGAAATGGTTTCCCCATCAATCGGTATGCAAGCAGCTTCGCCAAGGCGTAGTATTTCTTGAATCCTTTCGGGACGGCACCGAAAGCCCCCTCGATAATTGCCGTGTATGGAAGTCGAAGCTGCTTCGCCGCCTCTTTTCCTGCATCGTCCGTGAACAACAGAACCTCCTTGAACCACCTTCGGAGATGGAATGCTGACAGGCACCAAATCTCCACTTCCTGTTTCGTCATTCGGAATCCCGGCACTTCCGTTGTGAGGGTCTGCACTGCAATCATAATCCGCCTCCAATCGCTTCACACGCAGGAACGATAATCGCCTCCGCAAGTGCCGTTGCCTCTGCCAGCGCCTTCGCCTCCGCGTCCGCAAGCGAGATCGTGCTGGATGCCCTTCGCCTCACGGTTGCGGTGATCTCCGAATCGTATTCACAGACAGCGGTGTAGGTCGCGTAGCCAATGAATCCAATCGGGGTTGGAACGACATACCTGCCGGGGACGTAAGAACAATGGGGCCAGTCTGGATTTTCCAAGCTCATAATTTGATGGTTTTTTTAGGACGACCGTTTTCAAGAACGTGACGCCAGATCAATGCCGCATCAGCATGACCGCTCGGAACTGGATTACCAAGATATTTTCCAGCCTCCTCCTGTAAATGCTTTTTCCAAAGCAGGAGCGTTTCGTGATCCTTGCGCTTTCCGTAACGCACCGTCCACTCAACTGGACGAATCAGAATCAATTCAATTCCGATTGCAGCCATGACGCCCTCCACCCTTCCAACTCCCCTCCCGAAATTGAACATGGAAGTAACCCCCTGCCCCGGCATCGCCGATACCGCCTCCGCAACCACGAAGTCAGTATCGGAAACGATAAATTTGGCAAGCATCGCCAAACCCTCCCGGCTGGATAAATCCGGCATGGGAAAGATGCGTGACGGCCTGCTCGCAAGCCCGTCCTCATCGCTGCCAACCGCTATCGCCCCATGCTTCCCGAAATCAATGGCGGCGAAGTTCATGGAAATAGGGGTAAAAAGCCCCGTATTCGCTTCGGAAGCCCCAAATGGCAGATTATCCCGCCCAAGCAGGAAAAACCCAGTGGCGGGCATTGTGGTGACGCAGAATGGCCCTCTGGTGGCTGTTTGGAGTGCATTTTAACCAAAAGGAGCCTCTGCGTTCCTTCTGCGGTAGGATTCCCACTCGAAAGACGCCTTTTCGTTGCATTCCGCGATCCTGTCAGTCAGTCGCTCACCAAGGGCTTCCGCGACGGTCTTGAAATTGAAGTTTGAGCACAGCACGGTCGGCTTGCCGCGATCATGGCGATAGGCAAGAATCTCATACAGCATCGGCTGCTCATCCGCCCCGCCTTCCGACAGTCCGATTTCGTCCACAACCAGAATCTTGCAATTCTTGTATTGGTTGTAGAAGTCATCCCGGTTGAGCTTGGTTCCATACGTGGCACGAAGTCCGCCAAGAAGCTCCCGCTGCGTGACAAACTTTCCGCCACCGAGCGTTTTGAACACCGCACTGGCAAGATGCGACTTGCCGGTTCCGGCAGTCCCGACCAGCACGAGGAATCCGCGAGCCTTGGCGACGAATCTCCGCGCTGCCGCCAAAGCTCCGTTCTGCTTGTCCTCGTAAATCTCGTAATTGTCGAACGTGGCATGTGAGACTCTTTCCGGCACCCCCATGTTGACAAATCGCCGGTTCTGTTTCAGCCGCTCAGATTCCTCATGGCACTTGGGGCAAATCTCCCGCACAAGCGCGAATCCAGAATCGCAGTGCCAGCTTGCAAGCGCGGTTGCCTCCAAATCCACGGCACGCTCACAGTCTGCGTGAATGGCGCAAGGCTCAAGGGCCGGATGCTCCGCGATCTTGGGTTCAAGGGACTTTTTGAAAGCGATGGTTCGCTCCTGCATTTGCCTGAGGCTTTCCACAACTTCCGGCAGGACTTCACCAATCGCCACCACGGAACTTGCCGGGGCAGGCGAAGGGCGAGACTTCCGCGCTTTCACGCGGGCCTCTAGTGCCGCTGCCTCTGCCTTGAGTTCTTCGCTGTTCATGTCAGAATGGTGATTTCTTGATGTCGTAATCCTCGGTCTTGGGATCGAAGTCTGTCTTATGTTTGCTCTTTTTGTCATAACGTCCAGCGTTTATTTTTTCAAAAGCGGCGGGGTCAAGAAACCAATCGAAGTCCGCACGCCACCCCCGATCATTATTTCCACGGCAGAATTGGGACGAGGCAACGCGATCAATCGCCGCCTTCCAGCCCGCCGCGAACGCAGGATCAGACAGACGGCGGCGGAGCCGCCCGGAGCGGGATGGGCTGATCTGTGAGACTGACACCAATCCAAGTTTCGAGTTCCAGTAATCCACGATGAGCTTCAATACGGCGGAGCCGTTCAGCTTCGCGGGAGCGGGAGGGTCGAACAGTTCCGGTTCCTCGCTATCGGAAACGATAAGTGGATTCGGGGCTTTGGGCGGTTCCCCCCTGTATTGTTCTGTCTCTGTGTCTGTGTCTGATTGCATTACCAAACCATTACATACCGTTACAGACCCGGTTTTGTTCTTTTTTCGGAATCTCGCCACCCTCTCGCGGTTGCTTTTCTTTGCCATCTCACGAGTGACAATATCTCTGTATTTATCAGAGTTGAGAATCATCCACCCTCCATTCACTCTTTCGATTCGCCTCCCCTCATGGTCGGGGTCAGATGAGTTTATGTCGGGGGATTGTAGTGTCTCAACCGCCTTCTCGCACGCCTCCAACCCAACTCTCGCCCTATGAGCCAGATTTGCCACACTAGCGAACTGCGCGAATCCATCCTCATCCATCACGGCTATAAATGTGAGCCATACAATTCGCGTCGTCTCCGGTTCAAGCCAGATTGAGGAATCAAGTATTTTTGTAAAGAGCTTGTTATACATTGGTAATGGTATGTAACAGATTTAGTATTACACTGTCAATGGTTAAGTTTCCGCACATCTTCCGTAACTGTTGCGCCATGTTACGCGCTGTCACGCTCATACCTCAGTTCCATCCGGCATAATCCCGTCCTTCTCTTTGTCCATTTCCGCAATCATGTCGGGCAGCTTGTCCATGACCTCGCCAACCTCCGCGTCCGCGCATCGCACTTGGCAGACTTGCGCCCCGTTCTCGAAAAACTCAATCCTCGCCCTAGCGCCATCGCTGAACACGACATATTGCTCCCCGGTCGGGTGCGTGTCCACGGTGCAACTCTCGCGGGAGGTCTGATCCTCATTGATGATCTCCATGATGAGACGGACATTCTTGCCGGTCTTCACGGAGACTCCCAAGGCGTGTAAAAGGATGTTGGCTGGAAAATCTTTCGACATCTGAAAATACTATCACAATGATTCTGTGTCGGGCAACAAGAAAAAATAAGTTGACCTAGTTGCTGACATCTGCTTTAATGGTGGCTCAATTATTTATGACAACTCCTATCGTATCCGATACACAATCAAAAGAAATAAACGAGCTTTGCACCGTCATGCACAACTTGGCGAAATCCAAAGGCTGGTGGGATGGGCCAAGGAACAAGTTTGAGCTTATCGCGCTGATGCACTCCGAACTGAGCGAGGCGGTGGAGTATCTACGCAAGAAAGAACAGCCCGCGATGGATGACAAGGTGCCTGAGTTGACCGGGGAGGCGGCTGAGATGGCAGATACAGTGATTCGCATTTTAGATTACTGCGGAGCATTTGGCATCAACCTTGGAGACGCCATCGCCAAAAAATACGCATACAACACAGGCAGACCATACAAGCACGGGAAACTCGCATGAAACAGCTAGACCTGATTCTGAAACGACGCATGACGGCTATCCGCAAGTTTGGATACTCCTCGGTCGTCCGCTCAACATTGGATGACATTGGAATTACCAAGACGGCGGAACAGAACGCCGTTATGACCGCCAAGTGCAAAACTCTCAAGCTCGCCCCGACCTTCGGGGTTCTGTGCATCGGCCTGCTGCCATCAAATGTGATCGAAGATAAGCAGGAGAATTGGGATGAGATTCACCGGCTTGGTCTTCACAAGAAAGCTCCACGCAAGAAACGCAAATGAATACCATTCTCTCAAGAGACTCCTATCCGATCTCGCTAATCAAACTACAACAGCTTCCGCCGCCAAAGTCTGGAAAGAAGTTCCATCCAATCAATCACTACGATTTCATTGACGCCTTCCTGTCTGGAATTATGATGCAGAATCCCGAATCGGAACAAACCATCGAAACGAACGACGACGGGGAGGTGATGGTGTCTGCCATGTGTGACATGGAGCACACGATTGATGTGTCGGTAATTGGCATCAACACCTACGCCGCCAACAAGCCAATCTCCCTTCTGTTTGGTGCTGGGATTACCAACGGTCGGGACATGCTCCACTTCCCCCACATGGAGATCACAAAGAAGAAGAACGAATCCACGCCAGAGTTCCTTGCAGGGATGCCAAAGATACTATCGGAAACGATAACCCGCGTGGACGAATTGAACAGGAACCGGAGCAATGCCTACTGCTCTGAGGAAGTCAGCAAGAAGGATTTCATCTACTTTGTTGCGGAGCTTATCGTGGAGGAAATGATTCCCGCCCACTGTCTGCAAGAGATTGTTCTGGAATGGCACCGAATCAGCATTGAGGAGCGGAAGCGGTGCAGCATCAACGCGGCGGCGCGAGCCATCCTGTTGCGAATGCCGATAGCGGTGATCGAATCCCACAAGACACGCTCAATGATTATTTTCGACAAGTTGGACAAGTGGGCGAAGTTCAAGCCCGCCGACTGCCTGAACCAGATGCTTCTGCCAGTATGAAAAGAACACCCTTGAAGCGAAAGACTCCGCTCAAACGCGGAGGACGACTACGGCAACGCTCCGCGAAGATGACCGTCAGGATGAATGGCGTGAAGGGCGAGTATGCGGAAGTATTCGGGAAGTCCCCATTCTGTGAATGCTGTCGCGTTCTGGTCGGTGACGGGGAACAGGCGGGAATGCGTCTCGCCACTGAACCCCATCATCCAAGGGGGCGAATCGGGGCGAACATCCACAACTTCATTCCAGTGTGCTCACAGTGCCACAATCGAATCCATGAAAATCCGAAGTGGGCAACAGAAAAAGGTCTTTTGATACCCGGACGATGAGTGATACATTTCCAACTTGGCAGGAGGCATTCAGGACGCAGGCATCGCTCTCATTGCGCGACCCGGCCTATCACACCTTCGCAAACCAACTCACCATGCAGAGCATTAAACCACCATCCTACGCCATGTGGTTCAGTGCCGGAAAACCAGCAAACCTAGAGGCGTTGAGGGAATACCATGCAAATAAAACCAAGACAAATGCCAGACGGAAGACCGGACATCAACGGAGCGATAAAAGCTCTCGGACAAAAGATGCTGGCGGAGGGAATCCGAATGGAGATCAAGCTCCGCCACCACCGATTGGGGCAGAAGGAAAGGGACAAGCAAAAGGAGAGGCTAAGGCACCAACTCCGCAAGCTCCGCGTCACCCCGAAAACCGCATTGGAAGCAGAAAGAAAAGCAAAGCAGGCCGAATACCATGAACAAGCATATCGCGGTTCGTAACTACCTGCCGGAAACCCGGCAATCCATCGTGCATAAGTTCTGCATTGGCGAGACGGAGGGTTACATCATCATCGGGCTTTACCCAAACGGACAACCGGGGGAGATATTCCTACAAGTCCAAAAGGAGGGGTCAACCATTGGTGCTCTCTGCGATGCTTGGGCAATCTCAATTTCAATGGCGCTCCAATACGGGGTTCCACTGGACAAGATATGCAAGAAATTCGAGCACACACGTTTTGAGCCATCCGGCCATTCAACAAACAAACACATCGGCCACGCCAGCAGCATCCTTGATTATGTATCCCGCTGGATCAGCCGCACCTTCATCAAGTAACATGCCAAAGTTCAAAAGCTATCTAGGAGACTGAGTGTATGCCGACTTTGACGGATTCGGGATTATCCTGACAACCGAGAACGGAGTCGAAACTACGAACACCATCTATCTTGAGCCGGAAGTGCTGATTGCGCTCAACCGCTACATGGAGAATCTCGAAAAGACCATCGAAAAACAGTCCACTATCGGAAACGATAATAAGGAGGGCACGAAATGAAATCCAGAGACATTCGCGACGCAGAAATCGGCAGGCTGCAAATCCGCCGCTATCCGTTGAGCCAGCGGAGCCTTGGCTTTGAAATCCGCTGGCGCTTTTTCTCGGTCAGCCTTGTGCGACTCAGAATTGAGTTGGTTTGGCTGGACAAAGGAGGCGCGAAATGAGCGACACACCGCGACCAATGGGAGGGACAGGTATGAACGCCGACAAACTCAGGGCGGAAATCGCCGACCTGTCCGCCGAGCGGAGCCAGCGCATCGCCGCACTGGAGGCGCAACTTGCCGCGCTCACCGCCGAGCGGGACGACTTGAAAAAACAACTGCGCGGCAGCGTGCATATCGGCAGCGTGGAATGCTTGGCGATGCTGGAAGCCTTCGGCTACGGCAAAGATGAACGATTCGGAAACACCGTCACCGGCATGGTGCAGGAAGTGTTGTGCAAGATGGGCGAGCTTCGGGACTCGCTCACCGCCGAGCGCGACGCCGCACTCCGCAAGCTGGTGGTGGCGCGGGAGGCGATGGAGAAGGCAGTTAATGTGCGCCACTTTGTCCACATGGACGGCAGTAAGTTTATTACCGATGCCCTCGAATCAACCAAACCAACACCATGAGCACCATGACCAACCTAGACGCACCCGACACACAAACATTCCGCGAGAAGCTGGAGCACCTGATGAACTGCAAGAACATGGAGAGCGGCAGCGACACGCCGGACTTCATTCTCGCGGAGTTCTTGGCTGACTCACTTGCGGCCTTCGACAAAGCCGTGAAGCGGCGGTCGGACTGGTATGCACCGCCACAGCCACAATGCGAGCCGCCACACACCGCATGACAATCAACCAAACCAACAACAGCATGACCATCGCCGACCACGCAGCCATCGTGCTGCAACAGATTGACGCCGCGATTGCGCTGGCGGAGAAGGCGCAAATCACAGAAATTGAAACCATGATGAAGCATGTAAGTATTAACATTGGCGATTGGCTCGATGTGCGGACACCAGAAATCGCCGCCTTCATCGCCGCCTGTGCCGGTGCCGCCGAATCGGGGTGGCGAAATACCGCAGATGAGATTGAGGCGCTACTGCCGATATTGCAAGGCGGATTCGACGCCATGCTGAGCAATTACGCGATCTCTCGCGCGGCTTCCATCATCGCGGCTTGGGGCACTCACAACACCGCATACAACCCGCCATAAACGAGCAGCGCGGCCCCAGCGCACGCGGCGAGGCGGTAGGGGAGCGGGAGGAAGCCGAGCATCCCGAATAGCCACATCGCGACCAGCCCCGCCACCACGCACCCCACAGGCCATTCTGCCCCACAATAATGCCCGCCAGCAGCTTTGTTTCCCCCAATAGACCAAACACCCCACCCCGCCCCTCCCAAAGCAACCTTGAGGCAATTTACACCACTCCAGGTGCATGTGTGTCAGCATACCAATTATCGTTTCCGATAAGGGTTCCATCGGAATGCCGGTCAGGGAAAGGATGCTTCTGCGAATCATCGTTTCAGGGAAGGATGCTTCCAAGAATCATCGCTTGGAAAGGGATGCTTCGCGAGGAAGGGTTTTTTTCACGAGCCGTATCTTCGACTACCTTACACCTATTCGCTCCCCGCCCCCTCCCCGCTAGCGGGTGCCCGTCTGTCAATGGGAAAAGGATGCTTCTTTCCTGCGCTTGGGAGTATCAGAAACGATACACAAGAAAGGTATTGCCGGAACCGGAAGGGATAAGGCATAATTTGGATAGTTCTTTGACAGCTTCAATCCAGTTGCGGCCCGCCGTCTCATCGCGGGCGCAAGTTTGGATGCGTTGCTTCTGTTTCGTGTCGCCTGCCTTCGCTTAGCGCATTCGTGCGGCCTGAGGGTTGGCAGGGAATCACGAAACAGAAAAATAAATGAAACCACAAAAGACAGAAAAATACATGAAACCACAAAAAACAAACACCAAGGCCGGGGCGAAAGCTCTGGCTATCATTCCAGCCGGGAAGCCGCTGGATTCACAAGTCGCTCCCGTTGCAGTCGCAACTGTGGGCAATGCTAAGCGCGTCAGCGACAGCGTAGCATTCGACAAGGAAGGGGAAGCCCGCGTTGCAAACGCAACACTGGCTTGCGCCCTCACGAAGGATGATGTGCGGGAGTATATCGCTGAGACATCCGTGCAGGCGGGCGGGGTGCTCGAAAGGGCTGCACGCACGCTCTACGCGCTGCGCGGCCATATCACGGGGGAAACCCTCCGGGATGCGTTCAAGGCGGCAGTCAATGCTGGCGCGAATAAAGACACGATTAAGAAGCTCCCGGCAATGGTGCTGCGAGCCCTGCCCTTGGCCGATGCGATGCGGGAAGCGTCCGGCATCATGCCGAGTCTGTCTGACGCCCACGCGCTCGCCAGCGCGCTTGAGCCGGTTGGAGTGCCGGAGGAAGACCGGCTGAAAGATGGTGAAAAGCGGAAGCTCCTAAAAGCGGCATCCGCTAACCTAGGCGGGAAGCTCCGGGACTGGATCGAATCGAAACGGGCGGCGGGTGACATCCCTACGCCCTTGCGCGGTTCCGCCAGCCACGCACCGATTCCGCAACTTGAACCGGGAAAGCCGGGTGCTGAATCCGCGGAAGCCGCTATGCGCGGTTCCGCGTATCTCGTCCCGATTGCGGGCAGCGAGCCGTTGCCATGCATCGTGTCGGGCGGGAAGCTGATCCTCCGTGACGCGGATGGCAAGTGGGCGGTCATCGTCGCTCCCCTCGAAGCGGCAGAGACATTGCCAGTGCTGGAAAAAGCGATTGGCGATGCGCTCGCCGTTCGTGCCCGTCGCAAGACGGACAAAGCAGACAAGGCGAGCGAATCAGCAAAACCGCTCCACGAAGCCACGACGGAAAAGCCGTTGTCACCGCAACCGTTGAACCGGATGCAATCGAAGAAATAACAGAAGCAACGCACCACATCCCCGTCTCTAATTCCGGAAGGAGTTAGGGGCGGGGATTCCTTTTGTACCGATCGCGCCTTGCCTTGTCCGATCCCGTCCCTCCCTGTCCTCTGTCCCTGTTGGTCTGGCCTTTCCCCTGTTCCTTCCCCCTTTGCTGGCTCCTTCCCTCTCTGCCTGTCTTCCTTTCTTCTCCCTGTGTATCGTTTCCGATAATCCCCTTCCCCCGCGTTACGGTTCAACCCTCTGCGGCTTCCTGCCCTGACTCCTCACCAATCCCTTCTTCACTCCCTTCCTCGTCCTCTGGCATCTCAAGGGGCGGGAGGAACCGCTGTCCTCCGGGCTTTCTTCCCCGATACTCACTCAGTATCTCATCGGGGGTTGCCCACATCCTGCTCTGTTGCGTCCCATCATCATCTTCCCCCTCTCCGCCTATCCCTTCTCCCGGCTCTGACCCTTCTGCGCTTTCCAGCCCCGGAATGGCCCCTATACCCTCCCCCTCCCCCTCTATATGCCCATTTGCTGCGCTTAGAATGCCCGTGGTGGCGTTTTTATCGCCTTCCAAGGGGTAGGTAGCGGACACTTGCTTTAAGCCCCGGATACGGGCTTGCGCCTGTGTTCCCAGCACGAGCATGAATGTCAGGCTCTTTTTGACCGGATTGTTTTCCTCCTTGTCGAGTTCCAGCGTCTTCCGGGCAATGTCGTCATACTTCTGCAAGATTTCCAGCCTTTCCCGCTGGTTTAGGACGCTGATCGGCTTTGATGCGATTACCGCCCGCTCACGATCGAGAACGTCGAGCATCGTACTCACATGCCTTTCCCTCACGTCGTCAAGCCGCGAGGCTACATCTCGTGGCAGCTTGCGGCGAACCATGAACTCGCGGGCTGCTGCCCTTTTCCGCGCCCAGCCATAGTGTGACACTTGTTTCTGGCAGTAGCTTTGCGACATTCCGGCGAACTCCGGTTGCTTGATGATCTCGGCAACCCCCATCCCTGCGAAGTATAATGCTTCAATCAAGTCCCAATTCCACTTGGCCGGCGCTCCTGTCATAGTATCGGAAACGATAGTCCCGGCACCGGATAAGGCAAGCAGAAAGTTACTCCTGAAAAAAGAAATGGATGCCAGAGAATTATATTGACATATCCATCTTTCTTGTGTAGAATGTATGCTCAGTCGGGGAGTGTCCCCGGCGAGTTCTTTCTAAATCCTAGAGCCGCAAGTGAGCGGCGCGATTATCGTTTCTGATACTGCCAGCGGCGGGGCGGTGTGGTGAGCTACCGGGGCAAGTGGAGGGAGTATCAGATTCGATAATCGCTGAAAGGTTTCTTTTACATCTATGGCCGGTTGACAATGGGCGATCTATTCCCCTGAGTCAGTAACGGCGAAGTTGTTTTAAGTGTTAAAGTGTGGAGGGGGCTGGGAAACCAGCCTCCTCAATTCAGTCAATCGTTCGTGCGCTGGGTGCATGGCGGTTGGCTGAATTGAGGACATTATCGTAACGATAATCCTCTCTCACCGCATGAGTGATGCGGAACACAAAACAAAACAAAACAACAACATGAAAATCAAATACACAGTCAATGCCGCTGGGCTTTGGTTGTCCTGCTCCTTGAAAGAGCGCGACTCAATGCTCAAGCGGATGCCGCTGATCGGAATTGACCGCATGGAGGCGGAAATCATTGAGAACGCCATCGCCTCAACAGCGTTGGTGTCGGTAGATTGTGAGCACACCGGGGATCATAGCGATGCCCCGATGCTCGCACTCACATCCCCCGCCAAGAAGGGATTGGCTCAACCCAACTTCGGTTGGTATGAGCACGGGCGGGAGATCATCCTTGCACGGTGGGGCTACACCAACACTCAACGCTCCTTCGCGGAGGTTCTCGCTGACTATTGCGCCTGCCTCTTTGAAGGCGGCAGCGCGACGGGAAAGGTCATCACTCAACGGCAACTGCTGAAAGGATTGGTATGACAAGGGCTAAACGCGAGTTGCTGGAAGTTCTCCGCGTCGCGGAGAACGCTATCATCAGCGGCAGACTCGTCGCCATTGGTCTGGATAACAATTCCAGAAGCCGTGGCTACGAGATAAACCGTGCCATCGTGAACGCAACGGAGCCGGGTCTTGCAGCGATTCGGCAGTATCGTTACGATAATCAGCGCCCAATAAATGGGGAACGTCCTATCAGGAGGAAACTACTCAAAGCTGTGGGTCTGTTCGGCTACCCAACGATGGTGGCGGGATCATGGGTCGAGGTTAGGACGGCATGGAATCAGCCGGACTATGAGAAAGACGGGCTGATCTTCCTGTCTCAAAAGGGACACCCGGATATACTGTCAAGCTGGACGGAGGGCTACGTGAACGAATGAAACCAGATCACTATTTCGTCGTCCTTATGGTTCTGATGGTCGGAACCATTGCTGCGCTTCTTGCTTACATCGTGAGCAATTGGCCGCGCAAATAGAGTGCTAGTGGAGTGAATCCAACCCTGCTGAGTATCGCTTCCGATACTCAGCAGCTTTGGGATCATTTGAGATGACCAACACAAAACACACAAACACAAACACAAAACACATGAAACTACAAAAGATCAAACAACCGTGGACGGCACCCGCCGTTCGCTTAATACTGGAAACGGCAGTCGAGGCTTCCCGCTTCACTGCCAACATCACGGAGAACCATGACGGTTCTTTGAAAATAAAGATGATCCGGTTGCGGACTCGCAAAGGGTATTGCGGCAACCATCCCAATGAATGCGTCATCAATCCCTTCATCGGGGAACAGAAGCACAAGGTCTGCCGCTTCCTCGAAGGGGCGGATTGGGTGGAGTTCAACGACATGATGAATGACGCGCTGGATAGGCACGCCATTTCCTGTGTCATCTTCTCCCGCCCGCTAGAGATCAAGAAGAAGCTAATGGTTCGCAAGGGGGTGATGAGACGGACGGCATACAACAGCGAACCGTTTTTCCGTGGCGGAATGCTGCGCGGCCACACATGGATCGGCGATGAGCCGGGCGTGTGGGCAGACTGCACCGGGCAAGCTCCCGTTGTCGCGGAGTTCCCCGAAGGAACGCCGGGAATCCACGCAACCGCTGGCTACAATGAGCACTAGAACCCTGCCGAGAAAGCGAACACGGGATGAGCTAGTCCTGTGGTTCCTGATTGAGCACAAGTCCGCCACATTGAAGCAGCTTGCCGAAGCATCCGGCTACCCGGAGGCATCGGTGAGCGCGTCATTGAGAGCACTGCGGGCAGTAGGAGGGTTCAACATTACAAAGGAGCACATTGGAAACTACGAGTGGCTTTACACAATCCACGACTAGACACGGGGCGGCGAGTATCAGAAACGATACTCGCCGCTCAAGTCTGGTGAAAACCGGAAACACAAAACAACACACAAATGCAAAAGACACAAACAAACAAGTTCCGCCTCGGATCATTCGAGGCGAAAATAGACTCACTGCTTCCCGATGGCGACAGCTTCGAGGTAAGGTTCTTTGAACTCTTGCCAGAATCGGAAGGCGGATGGTCGGTCAATGATTCGTGGCGCGCACAGCGCGACGGGGACAGGGAATCAACCATCTACCTACTACGGCACCGATGGGAGGTATTCAAAGCGAACTACCTTCCCCGTGCCCGTGTCAGTGACATCACGGACATTCAGTGGGAGGGCGATGACTGCAACCTTGAAGTGGACTGCACCGCATTCGCAGAGGTAAGGCTTCTGAAAGAATCGGAAGGGGGTGAGAAATAGAATGACCCTGAATGACATCCTGACAGACTTGGATGAGTGGGGAGTATTGGACAAGGACTGCGAAGTTGTGACGGCACGGCTCGCTTCCATGAACGTATCGCTGGAAAGCGAGATCATCCCAATGCGCCATCCAAAGCGCGAGCAGCTTGAAAAGCTGCGCGAACAGCACAGACCAACCCTCAATGGCTAGGCGATCCCAACATCAGCGGAGTATCGGAAACGATATTCCGTTGAATGGGGTTTCCAATTACGGAGACTTCCAAACACACAAACACAAAACATGAAAACGAAAACGATTAAAACCTACACGTTCGATGAGCTATCGGACGACGCAAAAGAGAAAGCCCGCGAGTGGTTCCGTCGCTCAAACGACGAGGACAACTTCTGGAGCGAATCCGTGATCGAGGAAGCCGTCCGCGAGGGCGAGCTAATGGGGATCAAGTTCAAAACTAGCGCCCGCAAGCCCCTTCCGGGCAAGCCTTGCATCTATTGGTCTGGCTTCTGGAGTCAGGGCGACGGAGCCTGCTTTGAGGGCACATGGCGCGCGAGCGACGTGAAGGCCGACAAGGTAGCGGATGGCTGGGGTCCAGACCCGGCTACCACGGAGATCAAGCGGATTGCCGCCGTCTTCGCGGAGATCGCCAAGAAGTTCCCATGCTCCAGCTTCAAGGTGGAGCACAGCGGGCATTACCAGCACGAGAACTGCACGGAGTTTGACTTCTCCATCACTGAGGATGAAACCGTGACAGATGCGGAAGTCGTGGAGGCGGAGGACGCATTGGAAGAAGTCGCCAAGGACTTCATGCGCTGGATTTACCGGCAACTGGAAAAGGAGTATGAGTATCGGAACTCCGATGAGTGCGTTGACGAAGACATCTGCACAAACGAGTATGCCTTCAATGAAAAAGGTGGAAGGACGGTGATCCTGTGAGCGCGTTCACGGAATCGGTTGAGCACAACCTGCATGGCGTGGAGTTCTTTTCGGTCGGGGCTTGCCCCGGCTGCGATGAGTGCGGCCTCGCGGAGTATGGTGATGCTGAGTCACGCGAAAGTCGCCACTACGAAACCGCGCGCGAGGGGGCGGATGAAGGTCACTTCTCATGGTCGCCATGCGATAGCTGCGGAAGCAGGCTTGGCGGCAATCGCTATCCAGCGCACGGATACATCTCCGGCCTTACGTCAGCGCAGGGTGAACGCACGCACGCTCACTTCAATGTATGCGTGGACTGCCTCCAGTATCACGCCAACGGGACGGAGCCTGACAAAAGCAGTTAGACCGTTGCCCTTCGGATTATCGTAACGATAGTCCGGGGGGCATAGGTCTGATTGGCAAATCTGCCAACGGAACGGGCATACAACCCGTGTCAGTAAAACACGAAAACACAAACAACATGAGCACAAACCTAATGACGGCGCACCAGCAATGGGCGAGCCGTCCTCAAGATCAGCGTTTCCAAACGCTGGAAGAACTGAGCCAAGCGGTGTCAGCACGCCGGATGCGTTCACGCGCCTCCGATGTGAAGATGACCGATGCAGCCTTCAATGTCACCGAGAACGGGGACATCGAACTCGTCGGTGTCACCCGCGCAACTCAACTCAGCCATTGGTCATTCGGGCAGACCGCCCGTTACCTTGGCGCACCTGCGGAATACCTTCGCGGACGCATCAAGGACAACCCTGAGTTGGTGAAGCGCAACCTCAACTACCTCGTAACCACGGTTGAATCCACCGGGAGCAATCCCTTGGCGAAACTGATGGTCGTGGACAGTGAAGGCGATGACTCGCCAACCCTGCAAGCCCTGACTTCGCCCACCTATGGGCGGATTTGGGATGCGGACGTGGCGGACTGCACCAAGCGGATCGTCGAGCAATCGGACGGGAAGTTCTACAACCCGAAGGCGTATCGCAACGGAGGGAACGGTTTCGCCGGTATCAATGGCCAGATCGAGAACTCCGGGCTTTACGCATCAGACCGTGACATCTTCATCTTTATGATTGATGGTGGCTCGGTGCTGGATGCGGGGCCAAGGGCGCAACTCAACCGTGGGTTCTTCATGTGGAACAGTGAGGTCGGCAGCGCAACCTTCGGGTTGACTACGTTCCTGTTCAACATGGTGTGCGGCAACCATATCATTTGGGGCGCACAGGACGTGAACGAGTTCACGGTGCGGCACACCAAGAATGGGCCGTATCGTTTCGATAGTCAGGCATATCCGATGCTCAAGGCATACGTGGAGTCCAGCGCAGAGCGGGACATCTCCGTGATCCGCCGCGCACAGGATACCATGATTCCCGCTGGCCTGACACAAGGCAAGCCGGACTTCGATCAGATCAAGACCTTCGCCCACCGGGGCGGGAACAAGTTCACGAAGTCGGAACTTGAGGGTGGCATCCATGCCGCCCTGCTGGAAGAAGGTGACTGCCGGACTGCATGGCAGTTGACGCAGGGATTGACTGCCCACGCCCGCACTTACGAGTGGGTTGATGCCCGCGTGGACTTGGAACGTCGCGCAGGCAAGATTCTGAACATGCTCAACTAGAGCCATCAGATGCGTGCCACCCGATTATCGGAAACGATAGTCGTGGTGGCACCAATCTGATCGCACAAAGCGATTGGAGAAACACACAAACAAACAACATGAGTAAAAAAACAAAAACAACTGAATACCAACCCAAGACCGGCTTCCCTTGCTCCTGCAAGCGCGGAGTCATGCGAGACAACTGTTCTGCGTGCGAAGGCACGGGGCGGCAGATTGACTTCGCAGCCATTCGCGCACGTAGCGCGAAGAAGGAGGCGGCATGTCGCTGAAACTATCCGGGTTCATGGCGAAAGCCTGCTCCTACGCACAGGAGCACATAGACGACCCGCAGGCGTGGCCAACAGAACCCACGCTGCGCGAGGATTACCTCCACTGCGTGTCGTTCCAGATGGCCTGCTTCTTCGCGCAGAATACGCGCGATGGAGGCGAGGGCGTGGACTGGGATGTGGTGATTGGGCCGCTCACGGAGCACCCGATGAAGTCGGAAGGGCAGTGGGAGATCATCATTGATGAAATCGCCAAGGAACTTGGTGGATGGAAGGAGGCGGCGGATGTATCCTGATCCTGACTACAAGATGATTGGCTACAATGCCAAGGGGACGGATGAGAACGGGAAGTCGTGCGAAGTGCGCTCATTCGTTCATGTGGAAAGACGGCTATCCCACATGACGGCGAAGGTGAAGGAGTTCGCAGTCGCGGACTGCCTGAAAAAGAACAAGTCCATGCGAGTATCGGAAGTGATACTCGTATGAACTACGTCGTCATCAAGCTCGGCAAATCCAAGTGGAAGATGCAGAGGTTTGTCGGGCGCAACAGTCTCGCGCAGGCGATCAAGTTTGCGGCTGACTACCGCAAGCGGCATCCGCTGGCGAAGGTTGAGGTCAAATGAAAGAAACCCTGTCGGGAAACCGGCAGGGTTTTTTCGTGCCCGGATCGGAAACGCAGAAAGCCCGCCATCCGTTTCCAGATGACGGGCTTTCGCGTTGCTGATACAGACTAGGCGTTAGGCTCGGTTTCCGCCTCAACGAACTCCTCAATGTCCGCCCACTTGGTTTCGCCCTTCCCGGTGTAGAAGGTGCGCCCGTGGATGATGCGCCCGCCGCTTCCCGCTGCTTTCTTGGCGTTCTTGAACCCCTTCGCCTGCCAGATTTCCCCGGCAGTGGTGACGCAGACGAAGCGTGCGCTGTCCAATTCATGCGGCAGTTCATCGCCGGTCGGCTTGCCCTGCATCCGGCGCACTTCCGTCCGCACGTCCACGGTGCCCCACTTGTTCTTTCGCGTGTCCTTGAGAAGCGCGAGTTGGCACTTGAGGTTGGCGTCGGAGTTGTCCGCGAGCTTGGCGTTGAAGATTTCGCGGAACGACGTGAACGGCAGGCCGTCACGCTCCTTCCCCGGCTCAACAGCGCGGCACACGCGGGCGAACCCGCTCACCGTGGAGTAGGCTTTCCCAACCTTGTCGCACACGAACATGGCGACGTTCTCTTGGTTGAGGTTCTCCAACTGGATGACGAGATCGCCGATTGCCCATTGCGTGGCGTTCTCCATTCCGAGTTGCAAGGCGAGCATGGCGGTGATTTCGCCGGGTGTCACCTTCCCTCGCGGGATGCACTGGTTCAGGTTCGCGCCGAAGTCGAACTTCTGCGTGAGCTTGGCGAGGGTTTCGCCGTCCTGATGCGCGAGTGCGTCGGTGACGATTGCGAGTTCCTGCCCGCGTTTCGCCTCCTCCACCTTTTTCTTCTCGGCCTCTGCCCTCACCGCCTCCTCCGCCGCCCCGTCAAGGGTGGCGTAGTCGTCCACGATGCGGTCATAGACCTTCTTGTATTCGATGGGCGCGTCGTCGGCGAGTTCCTGATCCTTCTCAACCATCTTGAGGATTTTCTCCACGTCATCCTTGCGGACGGTGGCGTTGTGCTTCTCGCTCTCCTCTTTCGAGACGAGGGAGATGTATTTGCTGCGTTTGAGTTCCCCGCCATTGACGAGGAAGATTTCTGCTGGTTTGCGTTTTGCCATATACTTGTGTTGCTGGTTTGTTTGTTTGTTTGTTTGTTGCTCCGGGGAAAATTATCGTTTCCGATACTTTACGAAGACCATCCCTTTGAAAGCTCTCTTTCCATGTCGAGGATTGCGAGGACTATCTCCCCGCTTGGTTCCGCCCATGCGTCTGCATCGGGATTGAACCAGCGATAGACTTGGAGCGTCCCGTATTTGGTATCGGGCAGCTTTCTCGCCTTCGGAAGATGCTGGTTCAAGTAGTTCCTGATGTAGCAGAGCGGAATATTCTTCTCGCTAAACATCTCCCTGACCCGCCAAAGCAGTGCCTTTGTCTTTGGGCTGGAAGTGGATGTTTTCTTGTTAGCCATTGGCTAGAATGTAAGCCCGTCCTCCTCGGCAGTCGGGTTGAGATCAACGTCATCCGGCGTGGTGGGCGTTTTCTTCTTGATCGGTTCCTTGGCTGGCGGTTTTGCCACTTGCAGGGCGAGGGCTTTGTATTCGTCGGTCTTGAGAATCTTCTCCTTGGTTCTCGGTGAGAGCCTGTCCAGATCGGCCTTGCTGAATGACTGCGGTTCCAGCGAGAAGAACACCGGCTCAACCGATGGTTCGCGCCTTGCCGTGCCCTTTGGCGGCGGGCTGATGCTGGCGATGTTCGCATAGGTGTTCTCGCCCTTCTCGGTGTGGACGACGTTCACCATCGCCATGACTCCGAGCAGCCCCTTCAAGTGGGCAAGCCCGTTCTTGCGGAATGGCTCCAACTGTTCATCCGTGAACTTCTTCCCGCGCCAAGATTCGAGAACCTTGCGGAGATTTGCCTTCTCGTGCAGCGAGACGGTGTGCTCCCCCATAACGACGAATGGGCGCTCCACTTCGTTCCCGTCCGCGTCCTCGTATTTGAGGATTTCGTCCGGCAACTCGAATGTGATGCGGAGCTTGCGCCCCGACTTTGCTTCTCCGAGATAAGTCCAATGCTGCGTCCCAAGATCAATGATCTGAGTGCAGATGGCGATGTGTGTTCCTGCTGGTGCTGGCTCGAATGTGATGCCTGCTGGTTTGTCGAATACTGAGTCTGACATATACGTGGTGTTTGTGTTGCTGATGCTGTTGTTGCTGATGTTTGGTGTTCTGGCGAGGGATTCAATATAGGCGAAAGCCGCTTAAACCGTCAATATCTTTCTTGGTTATCGGTTACGATAATTCCTCATCTTGGTCTTCAACCGGCACGATTGTTGCCACATGCTCCTTGTAGAAAGAGCAGAAGCCGCGCACTTCGCAGAAGTCCACGCAACGCTTGTTCACTCCGGGCCTGTGCTCCGTGACGAACTGCCGGGGTTTCTTCTTTGCATTTTCCTCCTGCTGCTTCTCCCGCTCATACGCCTCCGCCGATTGCCTGTCATCAAACAGGCGGTCGGCTTTCTTGTTGTCGGCTTTCTTGACTGCCCACTTCTCGCCGGAATACCACCGCTCTGCCGGTGTGCAGACTGGCAACTCATCGTCCGCAAGATTCTCCGCCGCCTGATGCTCAAGAATCCTCGCGCTGGCGTAGTCCCGGCATTGCTGCTGGCTCCAGATCGGAATTGGTTTCACGAGCACTTGATTCTCCGGGTAGCCGGAACTCAGTGCTTTCATCTTTGACCAATCCCTCAGGATCGCCACGATCTGAACCCTGCCAACCGGGAACCCGGCCTCACGGTAGAGCATGGCGTTGAGATTCAACTGTGCCGTCCATTCGTCCTTCTCGCCAAGCATGAAGGCGAACGCGCTTGTGATCTTGTAGTCCGAAAGGACTCCATCAATCCCGTTGACATGGCTCTCATACACGTCCGTCTGGCCCGTGAGTTCCCATCCGTTGAGTTTGATTCCCAGCCGCTCCTCTGTGAGCGTCTGGTGCCCGACCGCCCGCTCAAGGACTGTATGCACGGCCTGTCCGAGCAGGCTGAACACCCTGCTGCTGCAATCTTGGGTGATTTCCTTTCCGTGCCGCTTGCGTAACTGGCGGATGCGTGGCGGGCCGATGAGTGCGGTAACGGTGATGTCGCCCTTCGGGGTGTAGCTGTCGTTGCACAGCGCCCGATACATCGGCTCCGGTAGATTCTGGTGATTCGTAATCATGGCTGATTATCGGTTACGATACCCAAATCTTGAGTGCGCGTTGAGCCAGCCCCTTGCAGTGCAAGGCCATCGTGTCAATGTCACTGTCGGAGCGTGGACTTTTGCTGACAATCATCTGAGTGAAGATTGCGGTTGCCACTTGGACAACCGGGTTGACTGCCGGGACTGTCGGCTTGTCATCCATCTTCTGCATTGCCAGTTCCAGTTCATCCATCTTCTGCACCGTCTGTTCCAATTCAGCAATATACTTCACGAGCCTCGCGTTGCTTTCCGCGAGGGTCTTGTTCTTCTTGTTCTGGCTCTCAAGTTGCGCTGTCACTTCGCTGAGTTCCACTTCGATCTGTTCCTTTGTTTTGTCCATGTGATTCGTCTGGTTCAGTGGTTGCGGATTGCGATGATGCCCTCCTCGGCGATGAGAATGTAGAAGTCTTCCCCCTCCTTGAGCTTGATAAGCGGGAACTCCGGGTGAATGACGACGCTCGCGCCGATTGGCACGGTGAGCGGAATCAGGTGTCCGGTCTGGTTCATTCTTCCCGGCCCCTTGGCCACGACGATTGCCCGTTTCGCATCATGGTTCTGCTTGGCGATTTCCGGAACGATGATCCCGCCTTCGGTCTTGGCGGGGTTGCTGATCCTGATGACTACCGTATCGCGCAATGGCGTGAACGGGATGGGGAATTGGCTCCCCGGCTTGATGTCTTCCATATTGGTGTTTTTTTGACTGTGTTGGTGTTTTGTTTGGTGTTCCGGGGAAAGTATCGGTTTGCTTATTCTGACGCTACCTTGGGCATTCTTGGCTCAAGGAATGGCCATCTGGCTATCAACTGTCAAGCCCGTTGGCTTGCATGTCCCTGATCTCCGGGCCTGCGGACTGATCCAGTCCATTCGGCATAAAACCATCCGGCGTGAGCATGTCGGCGATGATTGCCGGTGTCGCACCGGAAACCATGACCTCACTATCGTATCCGATAAGTTCAATCGTGGTGGCGTTGACTTGCAGATGGCAACCTTCGCGGTCTGGCTCCCCCTTGCCGTATTTGATGATGATTGCGCTCTGGATGGTTTCCAGTGCTTCCCTGATTTGAGTTTTTGTCATGTTTAGAGTTTGTGTGCTTGTTTGAGTTTCTTCCCTTTTTGGGAAGGTTGTTTGAGATATGCGATGAGCGCCGGGTTTGGCACTATCGCCAAGATTCTGCCAGACGGCCCGCGCTCGCACTCGAATGGGGGACATGACGCCTTGGTAAGCCTCATGCAGAGAGTGGTTGGCTTGATGCGTGCCAGCCTCGCAAGCTCCGATGGGGATGCCGCGTCCCTCCACTTCTTGAGCAGGAGGACTTGGTAGCCACGGACTTGAAGGTATTCGATTGCGAAGGCGATATGCGCCGCTTCGATTTGTTGGTTTGTCATACGCCTGCCGCATCTTCTCCAACAGGAACGGCAATCGGAATTGGCGTTGCTGGCGGGGCAATCAACGCCTTGGCCATTTCATCCAGCGTTTCGAGGAGTTCCTTTGCCACTGCCTCGCGTTCCTCATCCCACAATTTCTGCGGGTATCCAGAAGGCACGCCATCCTTTGCGGCAATGCCCAACAGGTGGCGCATTACCCGCTTGGCGGCGGCTCCGTCATTTCCGCCAGTCCAGCGGTTGTAGTAATTTGGGGGGATTCCAATTTCCCGAAATGCCTCCGCCACCTTACGCTCAAATACCGCAATGCGAGCGTTCACGCGCTCCGAGGCTCGGTTGGTGATGATTTGATTGAATTTGTCCGATGTCATGGTTGTGTTGGTTTGTGTGTTGCTGATGGTGTTTGATGTTCCGTCACCCCCTCCCCGGAAAGACAAAAACCGGGAAGGGGGCCACACGAAACAGTGACTAAATACTACATGAACCCCCTGAAACCGTCAATATCTTTCTTGCATCACAAGGATTATCGGAAACGATAGTGGCATTACTCCTCCGACTTCACGACGATCTCTCCACTCCTGATTGCGTCAATCACTTCCAGCTTGAGCGCAGTCGCCTCCGCCTTGATGAACTCCTCCTTCTCCGCCCTTGTATTCATCTGTGAAAGCTCCGGCATTGATTCCGCGATCATCTCCTTGATGCGCGGGCCTGCGATCTCCACCACCTTGCGCCGCTCCTCTGGCGTGATGAGCCTGTCGCCAATCTTCCAGTTACCACCAAAGCCGGGAGGGGTGATGTTGTTGTGTGCAAGGAATCGAATCACCGGGTCTTCCGTTTGCTCGAATGTGACGAAGCGCGAGCCAAGCAATCCACCCTTGTTTGTGATTGGCTCCCCGAATCGGTTCAATCGGACATTCAGACTGTTCCTTGCGAACGGAATCTCCTTGAGAATTGCCTGCCTCAAACCCTCTGATTGCTGGATTTCCGGGTTCAACCAATACTTGTCAATCTGCTTGGTGAGATTCCCAAATGGAGTCATCATGGTTCCCGCCGTCCTTCCAAGGAACGCTTGGAACTTTCTTTCCCCGTGCGGGGAGTCAATTGCACTGATGAGATCAGACAGACCGGAAAGGAACGATTGGCTGAATGTGACGTTGAGCATGGACAGAATCGTGTGACCGCTCAGGAGGTCGCCCGTCACTTCGCCAGCCTTCAATCCCTTTCTTCCCTCATCGCGCTTCCCGTCGAAGATTGCCCCGATTGCACCAAGCGCCACGCTCATGGGGCTTGTGAGATAGGAGTAATAGGCATCACCGATCTTCACAGTGTATGGCTTGCCTCCACGCTCATAGAACAACTCCCGCGCATCCTGATCCGCTGGCCCGCGCCCGAAGATGGCGAACTCCGGGTCGTCTTCGTCCGCGTGCTGTGCGGCCTTGGCGAACAATGCCACCAACCCGACCGTCCCCGCTGCCGCACGGATGAATCTCTCCGACTTCACCGCCTCCATCGCCGTGCCCACTCCGCGCACGTTCCAATCCGAATCTCCTTTTATGCCGCGAATGGCGCGAATGAACCCCCAAGGGGTGAAATCAAGCGAGCGATTCGTCACGTTCGCAACCACCCGCGTAAATGGCACCACGAGCTTCAATAATCCAACGTGCTTGCTGGTGTTCGCTATTCCGGTTGCAATCTTTCCAAGCGGGCCTTTGACCTCGTTATTGAATGTGGTTTCCAACGCTATTTCGTGCGCGTCCACCCATGCAATAAACTTGTCGTCGTCTCCACCAATCCTCGCTTCCTCGTAAAGCTCAACCGCCCTGACCTCCTGCAATCTCGCAAAGTCCTTCTCGTCCTCTGTCATGCCACGCCCGATAAGCTCATTTCTCGCCGCCGTCTTTGCAGCATCCCACTGATCCTGCGTGCCCATGTGGACTCCCTTGGATGCCGCCACCACGTTCTGGCTCATCTTGTAGAATGCAACGTCAACCGACATCATCGCCCTGCCAACCCACTTCATCAGATTGGCGTATTTCCCGACAGCCTTGTATCCAAGGCTGCTGTCGCGCTCCAGATCAAGCGATGGGTCGAAGGCTTCCAAGGGATTCATTATTTGCAGCTTGTCCTCCAGCTTGCCAATGGTGACACCAGTAAGGAATGTGCTCTTTGCCTTCTGCCATCCTCCCCGCGTGAAACCAAGATACACCGCACGAAGAATCTGCGCCGTCCTGTGTGGATTGGCAATGTTACGGGCAAGCGCAACCCCGACTTCCGCGAGGAAGCTGAATGCGTTTCCGATTGCATTCACAATCTGAGTCGAAAGGCCGGAAAGCATGTGCGAGTAGTAGAGCGCATAAACCATCTCCGACATGCTGACACCCTTTTCCGCCTTGATGTAGTTAATCATCCTGACCTTGTGCTCTCGCTGCTCCGATGAATCCTTCGGGGCGAGCGCAATCTTGTCACCATACTCCTTGAGCCTTTCCGCCACTTCCGGGCTGTATGCAGGCAACCCAAACTTCTCCGCCAAGATGTTGTAGGTTTCCGGGTCTGTCAGCGTGCCAGTGTGAATGTGCTTTAGAATCCTGTCCGCAATGTCAGTTACATTACGAACCGTTGCTGGAAGTCCGCGCTCCTTGAGCCGGTCAATGATCTTCTGCCTTTCCTTTGGAAGCTGCTCCCTCAATGCCTTGCTCCATAGCTCCGCAATCTCCGTGGCCATCGGCATCTCGGCAGTGTCAGGAAGCCCGATGGTATCCTTGAGGTATTCCAAGAATGTCTGGTCTATGTTGTGGAGATTCCGGTCATACTCCCCGGCAAGCTGCTTGAGGGATTTCCCTATGCTCTTGAGGCCGGAACGCACCCCGCGCTCCCCTCCATAGAACCTTGTGCGAACATCCTTCACCCGGTCATCGAATGCCTCCTCAATGTCATTTGCAAGCCTCTCGGCCTGACTGTCGTTCAAGTCCGGCATCGCCTCCATGATCCCGTCCACGATCGCCTGCCGCGCATCCTCCGTCCTGCCGTAGTGCTGGCGAACCAGCTTGGCCGCATTGATGCTAAGACGGGAACTCATGGACTTGACCGCCCGCTGAACCAGCCCCGCATCCCAAGCGCGGGAACGAAGCGATTCCTCAATGCCGCGAAGATCGGCAACCACTCCATTGTCTGTTGCTGACTGTGCCATTGCATCAATGAGGCGCGTCACGAAATCCGAATACATCTCCTCGCTATTGACGACCAAGGAGAGCTTCGCCAGCGGGTCGCTCTTGAACTTCTTGTCCTTGATGAGTCCGGCCTCTTTCAGTCTCGCCCTTATCGTTTCCGATAACGCCCTCACAACCATGTCCTCCCTGCTGCGTGGAGTTGCCTGTTTGTTGGCGTTGCCCCAATCAATCTCATTCAGGATTGAGCGCATCGCCGCGTCAGCATAGAACTCCGATTCGCTGTCAGAAAAGCTCTCGGCAGACCCGGCTAGGACGTGTTTCAGCCAAGCAACCAAATCCCTGCCCCTTGCGTAAGTCCGATAGGCGTTCTTCTTGAACTTCGGGGAATTGATTCGCCTCTGCAATCGCTTCATCAAAAGAATCGCCTCGCCACGGGATAGCACCTTCTTTGCAACCTTGTCCCGAAGCTCGCCCGCCAACTCGCGCACTGCACTGACAATCTGCTGCCCGCGCTTCCGCGCCCTATTGCCGCCCATCTTCTCGCCCAAGTCTCCCATCATGCCAGCCATGTAATCCTGAACCACCTTCCCGCCGTCCACAAACTCATCCATCATGTGCTCGCTCTGGATTGCCTGCCCCATTCCAAGATTGTATTCGAGACGCAGATTGTAGAGCGCACGGTGCGTCTCGGTGATTGCCGCATTCTGCCGGAACTTGCCAGCCGATCTCCTGCCGTATCTGATCTTGTCGCCAAGCGCACTGAGCCGGTTCAAAAGCTGCCCCATGACGGCGTGCGCGAACGACAGCGGGCTTGCGTCATCCGGCGTTTCCCTTGCCGCATCCAAGATGCCGTTTGTAAGAACGGCGCGGGCGGCTTTGTAGGTTCCACCGTTATCCTCAATCCACTTCGCTGCTGCCGTGTGTGTTTGCGGATTGCTCTGCTGCTGGTATTTAGCCTCCACTCCCTCCACTTCCACATGCCTGTTGAAATGCGCGTGCCTCTTGATTGCTCCCGGCTCGAAAAGCGCATCCTCTGGAAATTGCAGATGGGAGGCTTCCCGAATTGACTCATCCGCCGAATCCAAGTCCTCAAGGTCTTTGTCGCTGATGGACTCGGCAGACCCGGCGATTTCATTACTGCCGGTGTCTCCCCACTCTGAGGGTCTTTTCTTTTGCCCCGGCGAAAGCGGATCGGCGGTCTTGATTTGATTCGGACGGAAGGCAACGTAGGTTACTGCGTCATCCTGTGTCACCCCATCCCATTTCCCGTGATCGTATTTGATTCCATCGAACCCGCGCTTCTTTAGCTCAATCACCGTGTCAAGCTCATGCCCAAGGCCAAGGCCAGCCAGACCGCCAGCCGCACGATATTCGTCATAATTCGCGGGGTTCCTGATATTCAGATACGCCTCCATGACGCGGCCCCTCTCGCTCCCCTTGTAGCCAGCCCATTGCCTTGCGTAAATCTTGGCCAGCGAGCTTCCGGCACTGAAATGGAATCCGAATCCGAATCCTGCGCGGGTGATCTTGTCCCTGTCGAATGCCGGGAAGAAATCATCCTGCGTGCCGTGATAAACCGGGCCTGTGTCGTATCCGCTGGCGATCAGTATTCTCACGCGCATTGCCTTTAGCTCATCCCACTTGCCGGGGTTCGCTTCGCGCCAGTTGGCGATGTCGCGGGCCGTCATCACTTCCGGCAGTTCTTTGGTAAGCTCATCGAAACGGATGTCATTCGCGGAGCCTGCGATGTCAGTATCGGTTACGATAGTTTCATTCTGACTCTTTGGAAATCCAATCAATTCGTATTTCGATTTTCCGATCACACCCATCAACCTGTCGAAACCCTCCCCCGTAAATGGCTCGCTCAACTTTCTGCCGCGACTAGAGAGCGCAATCATGCTGCTTCCGGCATTCCGAATTGACCAATACTCAGGCTCATTGTTTGCCGCAACCGGCACGCGCTCAAGAACGCTAACGGAACCGTCCGAAATATACCGATCAAACTGTTCTTGGCGCATCAAAAACTCATGCAAGTCGCCATCCTTGGAAATAGCAAACAATGAAACAAGTTCCTTGCTTTGTTCCGATGCACCAGCATACCAAAACGAATCGTAATCACTCGGATTCTCTGCGAAATCATGTTCAAATTGTTCGCCGCCTTCCCCATGCACGAACTTCAACTTCCCTTCATACTCAAGAGCACCCTGCTTAATATCCAGCCTCTTAAATCCATAACCCTCCATCTCCAGACGGGTCTTGCGAACCTCATCAACCTCATTCGCCCTAAGCATCTTGCGGAAGTCACCGGCACGCACCGCGCCACGAAGCTGCCTGCCGGACTTATCAACAAACCGAAGCCCAACTGTCTTCTGGCTGGCATCACTTAAATTTCTATACCAAACTGAATTTATATTCCTCAAGTCCAGCGGAACGACAATCTCCGATCCATTTTCAGGATCACTGCCAATCAAGGGAAGAATGCGATTTTCCTCTGCCACATTTCCTGCATTCACATCAATGAATGACATATCCGATCTGCCATTGCTAACGCGAGCCTTGACTATATCACGCTCGGACTTCCGCTTTAGTTCATCGGCGGCTTGCGACGAATCATCTTCCGATGCCTCGCCAAACCATAGACCTTCCGGCAGGCTTGATGCCTCAAGAGGCTCGGCAGACCCGGCAATGTCAGTATCGGTTACGATAATCTCATCTGATCCTCGTCCTCCTTGCTTGCCGGAAACTTCTGGATTTCCTCCACTGGCGGATTGGTCACGTAAATCCCCACGAAGCACGCCGGTTCCACCAGCACTCTCGGCTCCAGCGACAGCCCGTTGAATCCAAGAATCTGAACTTCCGCCGCTTCCAGCGCCCTCACTATCCTCTCCAATTCCACTGCCTCGCGGAGCGATGGCCGCTGACTGCCCTGACTGTTTTTTGGTGTTGATGTCCCCAAGGAATCCGTGGCCATACTTTGACGAGCCTCCTGCAACTTGTTCTGCCACCAGCTTAATATGGAATGCCCCGTCTCGATAGAGTTTCTCAGAGCGAGCCGCCATTGCCGATAAATCTCCGATCCTAGAAGCGAGAAGTAGCTGGAATCTTTGGGCCATCCTCGTTCTGAACTGTCGCGGGACGACAAGCTCGGCGTTGTTGTAGTTGTAGATAAAATAGGAGTCATCGGCTTGTTTCCATTTGTGGTTTAGTTCGTGGCAGATTGAGATTTCAAGATTCGCCCCAAGAAGAATGCCACGGCTATTCAAATCGTCAAACTTCTCACGCATTTCCGGCGTCAGATTCACCGGAAGCTCTGGCTTCATAACAGGATTCACCGCATAGAAGTCAGCCTCATTTCTTATTAGCTCCTTGTCCGAAAAACTATCTGTTACTCGAAACCCAAACATAGGGTCGAATGTAATTGCAATCTGCGGCCTAAATCCGAAATACTTATTCCACTCATCGGCGTATTCCGCGAATAGCGGCTCCAACTCAGCCAATGCCTGCCCGTAGTCCGCAATAAACTCATCCATGAGCTTCTGAGTTGCATCGTCGGAAGCGGGTCTTGTTACAAGTCTTACCGAGTTGTTGCCGCTCCTCAGTGTCGGCATTCCTAGAATCGCCTTTTTCAATGCGCTCTTGGATTCCTTAGAATGCGCCTGCGACAATGACATCCCATATTCGGAAACCATTTTGTCTATTTGGTCTTGATATTCGTCATCCAAACCAAAGCGATTCCTCACAAACGGATACGCACCCTTCTTGGGATCACCCGTCTTGATAAAGTCCACGTAGATGTCAAATGACTTCCCCTTCTCGAACTTAACATCCTTAAACGAGTGTGCAAATCCACCGCTTGTAATCTGCAATGGAATGCCTTTATTCGCAACCACGAAACCCGGTTCCATAGTAGTATCGTTTGCGACAAGAAACATTCTAACAACATTTCCCTTTCCCAAATCCTTCTGCACAAAAACCATCCCATCCATCGTGTAGCGAATGGCTTCTTCAATCGTCTTCCTTGATGAATAAACTTCGTCCGGATCGGCTTTAGGAGGAAGATCGTCAAGATTCGTTGTATCGTGATTAAACCGCCAAACACGCGCCTCAACATCCACGGTATCGCTGATAAAGGAAGTCACGAAATTCCCAACAAGATATGTCATTTGAGCAGAAGAATCCTTCCCCTTCCATCTGAAACCCGGATACTTCAAAAATTCCCCGCCCATCCGCAATCGCATTACCGTTCCGCGCCCCTGACTTGGAACTACCTGATAGTTCGCCTTCGATTCACCCCATTGAACATTGGTTCCACCGAATACTATTCTGTTCGCCCCGTCGTCAGTGTAACCAGCAATCGTCAATGGATAAGTCATGTATCCTAGCTTCGCCCTGCCGAATTGCCCCGAATCATCAGCACCCTTGGTTGTCTCGCCAAGTGTAATGAATGGCCCCTTGAATATCTCCTCCGACATTCCCGTGCCGTTATCTGTAACCGTAATCACAACGTCATCCGTCGCATGGGTTCCTGTCTTTACATAGACCTCCGCAGTGACCTTCCCCCTCTCCCCGGTTTTCTTGGCCTGCTTTCTGGCGGCATCAATGGCGTTCTGCATGATCTCAGCGAACGTCTGATAGTCCGGCATAACTCCCAGCGCATCCGCCGCAAGCATGGTTTGGGCTTTCTTTAACGCATCACTGTTTTTCGCAGTCAACGAAATCCCGGCCTGCTTGGATTCGAGCGCATCATCCAAAAAGTCATTGGCGGCACCGGAAATCTCAGCCCCCGGTTCGCTTGTGTCGTCATCCCTGATTACATCCTGCTGCCACTTCTGTAATTCTGGAACGCCAAGCGCATCAGCAACCGCCTCCTCCAAATTCTCCAGCGTAACAATCGCATCGGAAGCGTGCTGCATCTCCAATCCAACCAATCCCACAAACTGCTGGAACAAGTCCGCATCCTCCTTTCCCGCAATGATACTTTCAACCACACTCGACTTTACCAATTCAAGTTCCCTGCCAATGGCCTTCTTGTTATCGGAAACGATAGTGCCGCCTGCCTGCGCTGGATTTGGTGCGCTGGCTTTCGGGGCTGGCTTGGCCTTGCCTTTCACTTCACGCACAAACGGGCCTTTACCATCATTGATTGGATTGGGAATGGCCTCGATATTGAGTTCCAACTTATCTGAGATTGCCTTGACGAACTCAATGAACCCGTCCGCAAGATCGTCATCCCATTCATGCCCTTCTTCAAAGTGTCCGTCCCCGACAAGCCCCATTGCATGGGCGATGTGATCCTTGAAACTCTGGAATGCGTTTTCCGTGTTCTTCAAATACTCCTCCTTTACGGAATCGGCGAACTGCGGGTCTGCCGTTGAGATCGCACTCGCACCCTCTGTCCAAGCATCAATCAATTCGTTCAGCTTGGCAATGACCTTTGGGTGCTTTCTGTTGCCGCCCTGATCCTGAATCTCCTGCAATAGTTCCTTGCCTAATTCCTTAGGGGTCTTTTTTGGTTGTGGCTCCTCTGCCTTCGGTGTGACCTTTTTGCCGACCTTTATCTTGCCCTTTATCTTGTTGATGACGGATGTATCAGCAACGAAAACCGAGTATAGCTTCGATCCATCCGGTCTGGTTGTCTCCAATACGGCACTGTCGTATCCGCCTTTCACAAGAGCGTCAGCTATTCCATCATAAGGCCCGGAACCACCAAACGCATCCCTCCATTCTTCCGCATCGTGATAAATCATTGGATTCTTTACCGCTAGGGTTGCCCCAACGACAGGCCCATAAGTCTCAGCGAAAGACAAACTAGTACTCCAGAATCTACCGCTCTGATTTGTGCCGCGCTGCCCCATATACATTACCCGCCGGGTAACACCGTTAATAACCCTCTTGATAATCTTGGCACCATCTTTGATAATGTCCTCAATGCTGGTTCCCTTGGTTTTCTTCGGCTCGACCTTGGCCTTAACCTTTGGCGTTGCCACGAATCCATCGGTCTGCTTTGAGATCACTCCCTTCTGGATATTCTCCCCCTGTCCGGGTGGGGCAAGCACTCCGTAGTTGTCCAAGAACTCATTGACCGCATCAAAGGTTCTCTTGAATGACGGCGGGGCGGTCTTTGGGTTGATGAGCCGGAGGATGCCAGCCCTCCATTGCTTTAGAATCTCAAACAGCTTCTTGAGCAACTTGCCACCCTTGCTTGATGCCGCAAGCGCCTCAACGTCCTCGGACAGCTTGCCGGTTCTCGCCCTCTCCAATGCGGCACGAAGGAACTCCTCGCCGATCATCTTGAGGGAGTTTTTGTTCTGCCGCATTGAAGCAAGACCGGCCTTGAGATTCTTCAATCCTTCCGGTTTGAAGTAGGCACCAAAGAATCCCTCAAGTGCGGAGTCTGTGCTTGCGCCCGCCACCGACAGTCCAAGATCACTCATCCTGCCGGAATAGAACTCCCTGAACGATTCCTTCTTTCCGCCCTTTGCCCACTCCTGCATCATTGATGCCGCAACCCCGGCATGGATGCCTTCATGCTCCGCCAGCTTGCGGGATTCCACCGGGGATTTATTCACTGTCTTCGGAATGAGGATGAACATTCCGGCTTCATTCATTCCAAATCCAAACTTCTGCCCACTGAATGTTGCTCCTGTTGCGTCCTTTGACCTGCCAGAGTTTATTTCAACCTTGATGTCGTAGGCCGCGAGCATTGGCATGAACTCCTCAAGTCCGCTTGCAATCGCGTTGCGCTGCTGCTCGTCATCCACTTGCGCGAGGGTTTCCGATACCTCCTCGCGCTTTGCGGTTTGAAGTCTATCGGAAACGATAATCGTCCTCGGTGCCACTTGGGTTCTGAATGGAAGCGTAGAAAGCGCAGTCTGCCCCGTGTCGTCCTCAACCGACATCTCTGCCACAATTTCCTGCATCCTTCTGCTTGCATTGGGGTCTTCCGCGAATCCAGCCGGGTTCTCACCCCTCTGCTTCATCAGATTGGCCATTTCCTCCTCCAAGGATGCCCGCCTTGACGTTTTTCCTGCCGAAGCGGGCGTAGGTGCCACTTTGGGGGGCAAGGCTGATGGCGGGGCTGCAACAGGCGGTTTCGGAGTGAAGGTTCCGGGTTCCTTGATGATCTGGCTGTGAGCGGTGCCTTCCGATTCCGCGATCTGCCCGCTGGCCTTTCCAATTCCAAGCGCCTCGCCCCTCGTGACGAATCTTTCCACGCCATCAGCGCCCTTCACGATGAATCCACCGTCCCTGTTCAAATCAGGGATGTCCCCAAGCAGCATCTCATCCTTGTGCTTGTTGAAAATGTCCGCATGGGAATCCATTGGATTGTCACCACGGTAGTCCTTTCCGCCGATCCTGATTGCAGTCCCGACTATCGTTTCAGCCGGTTTATCCGTGGCGGGAGGTAGCAGCGATTCCAACTGGCCCTTCACAACCGCCTTCTCCTCGTCTGTCAGGTTATTGTCCTTCTCCAATTCCGAAAGGGCTTTCGTGACTTTCGCCCCTGCGGGCTTGCCGGTGACGTTCAGGACGGCCTCACGTTTGCCGCCTTTGTCCGCCTTCACTCCCCATGCGATACTAGCTTCTTCCTCTTTATCGGAAACGATAGCCTCATCACTGCCAAGCAGGGAGTCATACAAAGCGTCCCTCTGCTTTTCCAGTTCCGCCAGTCTCACCAAGTCCTCCGGGGTTGCCTTGCTTCCAGAAGGGTCATTGACCCTGCCCTCGATCAAATCAATCTCGTCACTCAACTTCCCAATTTCCGCCTCAATCTTCGGGTCAACCTCCGGCGCGTTTGCCGCAATCTTCTCCTCTGCGTCCTGCGTGATGCCGTCCGCTTCCGATTGAATCTTCCTGTCAGGATGTGTGAAGTATTGATGCGCGGGGCGGATGCTTCCAAGTCCGCCCAATGCCGCGCCAACCGTTCCCTCGCGGATTCTCTTGTTCCAATCCAAGGGGTTGAAGCGCGAGTCTCCGCTTGCCGCCCTGCTCGCCGCGTCCTCCCAAGCTCCCTGAACCATCTCCGTGCCGCCCTCAATCAATGGACTCAGGACAATTGCCTTTGCCAAGTCGCCCGTCTTGTGAACCTGACCCGCCTTCAATGGCTTGAGAATCCTGTCCATGATGAACTTGTCAGACAGGAAATCAATCACACCAGCCGGGGCTGTCATCAATCCGGCCTCGTGTGCCTTCTCGATGTCCCCGGTTGCCTCCAGAACTTGGTCGAAGCTCTGCTTGTATTCCAGCCCCATGCTGCCCGCCAGCGCCGCCGCGCCAGCCGCCACCTTTTTATTCACGCTTGCGATGCGCCCAATCAATCCGCCTGCCTGATAGGTGGCCCCGAATCCAATCAGGTTTCCAAGTCCGCTTGCGGCATCGCTCCACCAATCCCCATCCATGTTTGGGTTTTCGGCGAAGTATCCCCGGACATCATCCGCCCACCCCTTGAGCTTGTCCGCTGCCGCGTTGTCGCCACCGCCCACTGCCCGAACTACACCCTCCACACCCTCAATGCCCGTATTGATTGCGGACTCAGCCGTGCGCCGCATCTTATCCCCAAACCATCCTGTGTCCGCTCCAATGGCAAGACGCTTCTCGCGGTCGTATTGAGCCGCAACTTGGGATGGCGGGATGCCCTTGATTCTCGCCATCGCCAGCGCCGCCTTCTCCTGCTCGGCAAGCATCTTGAATTTCGTGTCCTCATCCCCAAGCGCGAAGGCTTCCGTGCGCTTGAATTGCTCGATTGGAACGTAGGTGGAAGCCTGCCGCCCAATGGCCGCAACATTCGATTCTATCGCTTCCAGTGCGCCCGGATTCTCCGCAACCAGAATCTTCTCATACTCATCGCTTGAAATATATTCGCTCATCGCTTTATGCTCGGAAGCAACGCAGAAGGTAGCGATTCCGTCCTTGGTTTTTGCGTGCTATATCCTTCGGACAAATACTGCACGGTTGGCTTTCCGTCCTTCATTACGATTCGCGGCTTTCTGCCGTCAAGCATACCCTCAATAACCTTCTCCGCCTCCCTCGCATCCAGACCTATTCCACTCAGGGCGGAAATGATCTTGGGCTTCTCTTTGTCAATCTTCTCAGTGCTCGCTTTCACGCCACGCGCATACTTCGCATTAGCGGACGCATCCAGATTCATACGCTGAATCGAAATGAACTCGGTTGATTTTTCGATCACCGCCTGCGCCGCCTCGATCTTATTGCGCTGCTCAACATTCGCCATCTCCCTTATATCAGGATTATCCTTGGTGAACCTTCTTGATAACGGAGCCTCCTCGATTGCCTTGCTGGACTCAACCACCTTCTCCATGCTCTTGAGCGCGGCCTTTTCCTTTTTGGAGTATCCTTTCTCCCAAACCATCTGAACGTCTATTCCGTCCCTCTTGAGGCTGTTCCGCGCCTCCTCGATTCGGCGAACCCCCTCCTCGAATGATGCCTTGCGGACTGACTTCTCAGCCACGGGAACGGAAGCGTCGTATGGTTGCCCTGTCGGGGACTTCAATTCCGCCATCTGCTCCAATTTCCTGCCACTGGAACTCACAAAGGTTTGCTTGATGCTTGTCGCTGACTTGCCGATTGGCTCCTCCTCCACGTCAACCGTGTGACCGGCCCGCCTTTCCGCCACGTAGAACTCAGCGCCCTTTCCATACGAGTTCACGATTGCAAGCCCCTCGTGGAGCATGTCCGTGTTCTTCACGTATTCCTTGGACTTCGCCTTTTGCGTCTCGGTCAATCCAGTTTCCGATGAGATGCCACCCGCACCAACCTTGTAAAGCACGCCCTCCTTTGAATCGTCCTTCTCGATGACCGCCGACACCGCCTTGTCTGGACTCGCCACATAGACTTTATCGGAAACGATACTGGCGTAGGTGTTCTTATAAACTTCCTCACTCACTGTTTCCGCGAGATCGCCAGCGCCGGACAGTTCCATGAACGCCGCCATTTCATCCGCCTTCGTTGCGGCCATGCTCTCCGCAAGTTTCGGGATGTCGTATTTTCTATTGATGGATTCCTCCTGCTGCCATGACACGGGCTTTCCGTCCTGACCTGTTAGAATCTGCATTTGCGATGCGGATTGCTGCGCTCCATTCTGAACGGCTGATGGTAGCTGCTGGCCCGGAACCCCCGCCTCGCCTTGCGCCCCCGACTGCAATGGGTCTGTTGCTGGAAGTGGAGGCTCAGAGTATTTCCGCCCGCCCTGTCTCGAAACTGAACCCTGCCCCGGCAACGGAGGGAGAATGTCATTTGGATTGATTGATGGCGGCGGGGCGTCCGTGGCTCCACCTTGCGGCGGCGGAGCGCCCGGAATGATTCCGATGTTTCCGTTTGGAAGCAGCATCGTCTGGCTCTTTGCCGCTGCTCCGGTTGCTGGCCCGTGGACATCGCGCCAGTTCTGGTTTGCCTGCGCTGCGTTCTGACCCGCGATCCTTGTCAGGTTGTCATCGCGGCTCATGCGCTCCCTCGCCTGTTGCAATTCCAAGGACAGCTTCTCCTGATAGTGCGCCGCTGTGATGGCCTTGGCGATTTCGTCCGCCTCCTGTGCGCTCTTGAGAAGGAGTGGGTTGGTGACGCTAAGGCTCCTTGCCTCCGCAACGTCATCCCATCCGCCCATGTCTCCCTGACTCAACCGGCGGTATCCCTGTGCGTAGCTCTTGCCAATGCGCGGGCCAAGCAATCCGGCCTCCGTCTTTATTGCCATCTCATCAATCCCGTCCATGATGGACTTGCCGGAAGCGAGAAGCATCCGGCTTGTCGCATCCGTGATCGCACCCGTCATTGCGGGGTTTTTGAAGTCTATGTAGCCGATTCCTGCCATGTGCTATGCCTTTGTGTAGCCGGTTGACGGGTTGTAGGAAAAGCCTTTCACTGCCCCGGCATTTGGGACTGCCGCCTGCTGCCTGCCGCCATAGGCCGTGATCGCACTGCTGGCGATTCCCGCCAATGCCTGCGCCTGCTTTGCGTCCGCCTGTGCGTTGAGCGCCGCCACTTGCGTAGCGTCGTTCCTCATTCCCAATGCCTGCGGGTTTGGCATCGCATCGCTCCGCTCCTTGTTGACTTCCGAAGTATAGATGCTCTCCGCCTGATGCACCTTGAGCGCATCCGAGCTTGCCGCGTATCCATACTTGGCCTTGATGAAGTCCATGATTGAGCCGAAAGCCTCCTCCGGTTTCGTAACGAAGCTGTCGGCGAGCTTCATCCAAGTCGGCCCCAACTGCAATGCCTGTCCCGGCAGGTCAATGGCACCAATCTTTCCGATGGAACGGGCGAAGTCATCCTTGTATCCAGTCCCGGCCCCCGCTGTGCCTCCGCTCTTTTCGGCAATACTTCGCATCACTGAATCCTTCACGTCATCCGGCACGTCGCCAGCCATCCATCGGCTCAATGTTCCGCCAGCGCCAGCCATGATGCTCTTGAATCCCGGCATCAGCCTCTCGCGCTGCTTGATTCCGTAGTTGGTTGACCTCTTTGCTGCATCAATGGATGCCGGGAGCATTTGGTTGATATACCGATTCTTGTCCGCTGCCGGGTCGAATACTGTTTGATCCACAGGCATGTAGGAAGGCATGTCCGTGCTGCGTCCATAGATGTCCGCTCCGCTTCCGCCTGCTGACGCCGCTTTCTCAGCCGCTTTCTTTTGCGCCTGCACCGAATACACTGTTGCCCCTGCCGCTATTACTGCTGCTGCGATTGCTCCCATTATTTCGTTCTTGTGCAAATTTCCGCCCATGCCCACAGGCGGGATTCAATGAATAAGAGTGGAGCAACGACGCGAGGCATTCCCAAGGCTATGGCGCACGCCGCTGTATAGCAACCCGGATTTGGGAAAATCTTCAATCCGTGGAAGTGAACCGCCTCCGTCAATAGCATCACCCTTTCCGCAACCATTGGGCTGACCACTGCCAGTTGATTGCGAACCGCCACCCACAGTTCGCCCGGCTCCGTCTCGAATGAGTTTCCGAAACCCGGAACCTTGCCGCCTGTTGCGATGATACTGGAAACCAATTCAGCGGGATTATCAGAAACGATAGTGTCGTATATCTCCACCACCGGGGCGTGCCGTCCACCAATGCCCATGATTGCCGCGCACACCGCATTTCCAATGTCGTCGCTTCCGTGAAAGGCGTTGATGGCATTGATGGTTGAACAGCTTGGGTTTTGAGCCGCTGCCGTGTGTGCCACGACAAGCCTGCCCATCAACTCTGCCTCCTCTTTCGTAAGTGACTTATTTTCTCGCCAAAAGCAGTTCATTATACATTTCCTTTAGTCTTGTGGTTTCTCCGTCTGTCTGCCGGATGTGAAGCGTGAGCATCTTCACGGCATGTCGGTAAGGGAACTCCTCGCCGCCTGTCACATGATCCCATAGCACCCGCAGTCCGTCCATTGTGAGAAGCGCGTCGAAGTGCATTTCGAGATGCCTGTCCTCAAGTCCGCGCAGTTTCGCATTCATGCCGCGAATCAATGGAACCAAGTCCGAGTGCTCGCAACCAACCATTCCCGCCGTCTTGTCGGTGACTATGTTTGGGTCGCGCAAGATCGTCACCAGCGCATCCGGCTCCAACTCATCAATGATGTTGTCAACGTCGCAAATCGCCGATGGGTCGGATACGCCGGAAATCTGGCAGTCCTGCGATCTCACCGTCCTGCCGTATTCCTCCGCACTCCCAACATCTTTCATCAGATCGTGCAGGCAGTTCACCCTGCCCGTTGTCAGGAAGCACGAAAGCCAGCCAGACATACTTTTCGGAAGCGTGAGGATCAGGAAGGTTCTCATTGGAAGATGGGTTGCTGTGGGTTAAATCCGGCAAACTTGATTGGTGAACCAAGGAATGGTTTCTGTGAAGCCTCCTCCGCAAGAAGGATGGCGCGGGCGTTCTGCATCTCTGCCGCGAACTTCTCAGTGTCCCCGGCACGACGGGCCTTGATTGCCTGCATTGCGGAAATTATCGCGTCCGTGTCGAACTCCACCAATTCCGTGTCGTCGCGCAGATCGAAATACTTTGTCTTCCCAAAGATGTAGATTGTTTCCCCGGCCTGAACCGATGGAATCCTGATTCTCTGAACCGATGGATTGAGGTCGAATGGCGAGTAGTTCCCAAGCGATGATTCCGTTGCGTCCGCGTAAAGCGCAAGCACACGGACACGTCCGATTGTCAGCGGCTTCACGCATGACAGAATCTTGGATGAAAGCCTTGCATCCAAGGAGTAGGGTTCGTGGGCTTCCGAGAGTGTGATTGTATGATGCTGCTTGGTGCCGTATTCATCGAACACCGCAAACACAAGGCTCTTTCCCGCATCCTCCTCGCGCTCTGGAACCAGCTTGATTCTGAATGGCGTTTCCGTGGGGTCTGTGTAGGTCGGGAATCTACCCTGCGGAAGAATCCCATCGGAGCAATCGGATCGGATGGATGAGCCGGTCGGGGCGCACGACAGGGAACCGAAGGAGCCTTCCCCGAAGTCAAATCCCCTGCTTAGTGTGTAGAGCTTCTTCCATGATGAGACGTGGGTTGGAATGGCGATGACATTATCGTTTCCGATAACAGCGCAATCGTGCGACTCGGTTCCCTGCCAGTTGCCAAGTTTCCAAAGGAACCGCCTTGCGTCGTTCAGGCGCTTCAAAACCTCCGCACTGTCCTTGCACTTGCCCCCCTCACCCGCGAATGGGGCGATGTCCTCACGAATATCCGCTACGGTGAAATCTTTCATGGGGCGTATGGGATGATTAGAACTTCCACGTCAATCGTTCCAGTCAGGTCTTCCAAAACAAGCGTGACCTCGGAAGATGTCTTCGCCGCATTATCGAAGAACCATGTGATCTCGTCGCTTCCAGTTCCCGTTTTCCAGAAACAAGTCGCCACGCCATAGTTGGTATCCCCAACATCCTCGAAACTGAATATGTGGGTTCCGTTACCGATACCATTCAGCCGCACCCTGCGGATTGGCTTGATGGCATCCTCAAAGTTCTGCTCCAAGTCCTCAAGTCTTTGCTGGAAGTTGGCAAGGTCGAACTGATCCTCCGCCGATGTTGGGTAGTTCTGGATTGATGCACCGGCAAGCAGTTCAAGGATGGCGCGGGCAAGCTCGGTCTTGGATGATCCGGCGCGACTCTCGAAATCTGACGGCAGTGATGGGATTGAAAGCGATGGATTGCTCATGTGATGATAGTGTAATCAAAGTCCCCAAGTCCGACAATCATATTGTCGCCAGACTCCACGACAAGATTCCTGTCGCATGTGGTTGTGACATCCGCATCCTCGTTTGGCTGACGGAAGCCAAATCTGGCGGAATCAATCTCCATGATGCCTTCACCGAAAATACGGAACTGAAATTGCCTGCCGCTTGCCGTGTTATTGTCGAGCCGCCCGCACTGGTCGTCTGGCGATGGGAAGAAGACTTCGGAGTAGCCGTAACCAGCAAACTCCACGCCGACATTCACCCCGACATCCTGCGGCTCACCGCCAGCAAACCAATACGGCTCGCGTGAAGGCTTGAATTGATAGCCGACAGACCCGGAACCCATGATCCCGTCCGCGAAGATTTGAGCGTCCGCAAGTCGCTTCGTAAGGTATGGCCCCGATGTCTGAGGCTCCACCCATGAAAAGCTCTTGGTGATGTAAAACCATTGCTGCTTCCTGACCGCGCCATCGGCCTCGTCAAATCCATCCGCGCTTCCGATCTCATACAGCCGGTTCACACCGTCCTTGTCGTAACTCATGGCAAACCCGCGCTTGGCTCCGTCCATGATTCCCTCAAGCATCACCGTGGGGCGGATTCCAGTCCAAAGGCCATCCCATTGCCCCCCTTGCAGTGCCGTTGTTGCCTCCGCAAGATCAAGGGACAGGATTCCTTCCGAGTAATTGTGCCTGACATTATCGAAAACGATACTGACCGGCGAAGTGCTCCCAAGAAGCCTCCGGTCGAAATAGATATGCGAGGCAAACTTCCTGAGTGATGCCGTCTCCGCTTCCAGCCACCGATTGGCCTCCTTTGACAGCATCTTGATACTCACGCGATTGTCGAAACCGTAGGAGGTATTGATAAGCGTCTGCCATCCGTCATGCGACTTGAACCAGATGTCGTTATTGATGAGCACTAAACTGCGATCTGACACGCAGCCGACTCCCCGCAATGACACCGTTTGAATGTTGGAATCCTTCCATGTCATTCGCGGGATTGCCACATTCAGCCGCATTGCCCCATTCTCGCAGAACACTTGCAGTTCCCCGTCCCCGTTCACCGAGCGATTGATGACGGAAGAAACCGACATCCCCGTGATTCTGCCAAGTCCAGTCACCACGCCGAAGGTTCCGCCCTCCTGCCAGTATTCCGTCTCTGTGAAGTTTTGGGGGTTGTCTGTTCTCGTGAATCCGTTTCCGTAGATAATGTCAGAGGCAACAATCTGATTGAACTGATTCGCCACGAACACCCTTCCGTGCGCTGCCGCCATGATGGTTCCGGTTGGCATCTGCTTCTCATCCGGCCATCCCGAAAAGGTCGGGGTTGCCAGCCCATTCCAGAACAAGGGCTTGCTGATTCCGTCCTGCACATATACCCATTCCTCCAACTGGCAGAAATAGAACTTTTCGGCATCCGCAGACATCGCCAGACCATCATTTATTCGCGTTACAATGCCCGTGGTGCCCTCCAAACGGATAAAGTGGAGAATCCCCCCAACTGCCACCAAAAGGCCGTCATTTCGCTGCGAGCGCACCTTTTTGTAGAGATGCCCGCCCTGCACGTTCTGGCTCCTGAAATAGCCCTCCTCCTCCTCGTTTGTGAACGACAGGCTTATTTCACGAAAGGGCGGTCTTGTCTTGTTCCTGCCGTAGCGGAATGTCCTGTTGACAGCGAGCGCGAGAACCTGCCTCTCAAGGAGCGATGCCTTGGTGCCGGTGTCCTGCCCGGTGATTGCAAGGTGCCCTTCGTATGAAACGGCGTTTTGCATTGGTTCTCACTATTGTACCCGATAGCCGTTCAAGGTCATCCTGATTCTGTTTGGCGAACCGTTCAGGGATTTGATGTAGATTCTTGGAAGCGAGTTCTCAACCGGGAGATCATTGAACGATCCCATCCAGTAACGAAACTCATTTGCCAGATGAAGCGTGGTGCCCGAAGCGCACACCGCTGGAATCTGGAATGCGAACCCGGATGATGTCATTGACAATGCCAGAGCGCGGGACTGCGAAGACTCCTTGGTTCCACTGGCAGTGTTATTCCCGCCGATGATGCCACTCACAGAATCCACATTCGGCGGAACGCATTGCGGCACGGCACCCTGAATGTCAACGGCAGTCCATGACGCTTCACTGGCGGAGATGTTGTATCCCACTTCCACGTTCTCCACATGGTAGCTCCTTCCGCGCTGCCTGAATGGAACGATCATTCCGCCAGAATCAATATACACCATGCCAAGCAGCCCAAACCGATCGTATGCCGTTCCTCCATTCCAAGTCCCGCCGAATGCTGGCCCGGTGTCGCTCTCGCTTGCAATCAGGCTCATCACAGTTGGATCGCCGCTTTCGCAGACAGCATAGACATACCACCACCGGGAGCTACCGGGAGCGGCGTCGTCTGTTCCGCCCGGAGCTTCATTGATTGTGAAGTCGAACGTCTCCGAGAAGTCAACAATAGTCGTGATGTCGCCAGCCGCACTCCTGAGTTGCATCATGTCAACCGAGTATGCCACCGTTGTTCCGTTGGAGCTTACCGCCTGCACCCCATCAAGACCCGATCCGCCGCCAGCCACACTCCCCCCGCCACCGGACGATGACCAGATTGGTGCGTTTGTGCCGCTGTCCCATGCGAGTATCTGGCCATCAAGACCGGCACCGAGCAGTTGCGCCTTGTCGTCATCGTCAATGTAGGGGATGCCGTTGCCAGTGAGGAGTGTCGCGGCGTCATCCTCCTTTACCACGATTCCGTTGTCACCGGCAGGGAGTTCTGGTGTCAGGTCAAGTTCAACAAACTTGAGCGTGCCGGATTGGAAAACAGGGACGTATTGCGCCGACTCCCCCTCATCGAACCTCACTTCGTAAATCTGCCCGTCCGTGCCAGAGAACAGCATCGCGGAGCCGGTTGTCCCGAAGTTTGGGGAGGAAGTGTTTTTCTCAACCTCCTCGAAATCCAGCGCGATTGGAACCGTGTCGCCATCCGCCCACACCACTTCCGTTCCATTGAAGTAGAGGAACGACTTCTTTAGTGCAGTTGGCTTGTCCAGTGCCTTCGCGCAAGCCTCCTCGTCATAAATTGCGACGTAAGCTCCAAGGGCTTCTTTTTCCGGTAGTTCACAGTCTGCCATTTTTGTTTTCTTTTGAGGTTAGCTTGGAGTATCGGAAACGATAGTCAATCACACAATCGGCCCGTTGATGAGAAGGTATGGAATGCGATCCTGCCCGGCCCTGCGGGACGACTCCCAAACTTGCGCCATGAATGCCGGGTATTCGTCCGGGGGAATGGTCTGGCATCCCCATGAACTTGTGCCTACGTCGCCGCCCGGATGAATGTTGATGGCGAAGTAACCCTCCTCCTCGTAGTTCCGTGGATCGTTCTCGCCCCACATCCGCATCACCTTGAACTTGCCATCGTTTGGGATGCCGATTTTCTCCGCCTCCTCGTCTGTGCATTGGCGAAGCGCAGCCGGAATTTTCTTGTGCTGTCCGCGCCGGAAATACCAAAGGCCCGGTTGGAGCATCGCGTATGGTTTCCCCACGCCGGGATTCCAGCCGATTCTGCTTGGGTCGGTGTTCGCGTTGACGGCAAGGAAGATGCCGGGAGCGCAAAGGAACATGGCGTCGTCGTAAATGCCGGTTTCGTTGACGCCAACCCTGCCCATCGAGTCCCGATAGTATCCGCGCACGCCGAGAATCCGAACGGCTTCCGGCACGTTGGCATCGTCCAGAAATCGGCGAATCAGTTCCTCGTTGGCTTTCGGCTTGCTCATTTCTTGTAGCCGGGATCAGTCGGCAATTCGTAGCTCACCACGTTCTTTCCTGCCGAATACCGAAGGTTGCCGTATTCGCTCCGGAATTCGAGGGTCGGCGTGATGCAGCCGGACAGCGCAAGCGCGATGGCAATGCCAATGCACGCCGCGATGATGGCGAGCGTGATACGTTGGATGAGCGGGAAGGAGGTCATTTGCCCTCCTTTGCTGGCGTGGTTGGGATGAAGAACCTGACCAGCAAGGTCAGGATCGTCATAATCAGCGTGACATACGGCTTAACCGCAGGCGGGATGATGAGTGAGATTGGCCCCTGCTCGTATGGGATCATCGAGAGTGAAGTCAGGAAACTCCCAATCGCTGTCCATTTG
>Ga0181357_1000004_pt1 | contig 54457 bp, 66 predicted proteins | sample Fa13VDMM110DN_FD_130094 | JGI IMG/M metagenome (GOLD analysis project Ga0181357, IMG submission 130094) | Freshwater viral communities from Lake Michigan, USA - Fa13.VD.MM110.D.N | ecosystem: Environmental > Aquatic > Freshwater > Lake | place: USA: Michigan | collected 2013-09-24 | reverse complement strand
TGGCTCTTGCTTCTGGATTCTCAAAGTATTTCTTCTGAGCAGCAGAGTTTCTGGCTCTTGCTTCTGGATTCTCAAAGTATTTCTTCTGAGCAGCAGAGTGTTTGGCTCTGGTTTTTTCTGTTACTATCGATCCAGATGATCCCTCACCACCATTCGTAAGATTACGAAGAATTCCGGTTCCATTATCTTTTCTACCAAACTCTGCAATCTTCTTTATTTCTAGTGCATGAGCTTCTTCCTCGCTCATATTATTCTCTATAATTACGATCCGATCGTGATCTTTGGGAACATAGACTGAATGACCTTTGCTATACGCTCGGCGATATTTACCCTTTCCAACATAATAGGGTGTTCCTGCTTCGCCCGTCTTAGATTTTATTTTTCGTAGATATAAGTACACATAATAAATGTTTTTCATCATTTTGAATATCTACGTCCCTCAATAATATGTTTTGGAATACGGTGCCACTTACCATTTATGTTGCGATTGATATAGTTTGCATCTTCTAATACATTTCTGGCAAACTGTTCCTTCACCTCATTTATATTTACATCGCCCTTAGTTTTGTGTATTGATAATATTTGACGCATAAAATTTTCTTTACCATAGCTTTCAATATCTTTTAGCAATTCCTCACTTGATCCATAATATTCTTCCCAGTCACTGTATAAAGTAGTTCTTCGTTTATCCTTTCTCTTGAGCTTTCTTTTAGAATAAAAATATTTTCTTCCAATGTATTTGTGATTCGTTTTTAGATTCGTAATACAATATACGAATCCATACGAATCTTGAATATCATCTGATGTGAAAGGCTTTCCGCAGAAAAGCCATGGATTGCTGATTTCTGTCATCACCCATCTTCATTGAACGCTCCATCTATATATTCTTCGGAATCTTCTCCTGGCAGCAATTCTTCGCCGCAACAAGAACAAAAAGATAAATTTTCAGCTAATTTATCTTTAATATACGTTACTGTATATTCAGATTCGCATGAATGGCATATTATTATTTCTTCATATGTCACTGTCATTGTATTTCACAAACCCCACTAACACACGCCAAAGTTTGTGCACCTGTAGTTGTGTCCATTACTTCATACTCCTTTAGTTTAGTCCAATCAACGTCTTTTGGCATCTTAACCAATAAAGTTTCATATTCTTCTTTTGTGCAATCTTGATAAGGCGCCTGTTTATAAACAAAATCGCTGTATGGCAAAAATGATACGCCAGACATTTTATCAAAATGAGAATAGACCCAAGCGCCAACTTCCATCCATTCATCTTCTTTTACTGTAATTGTAACCGATGGCTTATGTTCACACCAATTATCTTGATATAATTTCCAAAGCTCCAACTGTTCAATAGCAGACATATCCTTACGGAATATTGCTTTTTCTGGTGCCTTTACTGGGAATGAAAAGACCCAAACGTGGCTCGGATTCATAACATCATCTTCAGCCGGGAATCCCATATCAATCATCATTTTAGCAAGAGGATCTTTTTTGTCTCCTCTAACTGTCCTAACGTAGTATGGGCTGTGTCTAGCATGAATTCCAGATGCAGAATCAACTAACTGGCTAACAGTACCGCTAGGTTTCACACAGGTTATAGCCACAGAAGCATTGATGCCAAACTTTTTAGCCCATTCTTTATTAGTTTTTACTGCCACTTCTCTAAGAGAATTTAAAATTTTAGCGGTCGCTTCTTTACCTTTTTTTCCATTTGTTAATATGTTATCCATGATTCCAGTCAGAGATACGCCTAGAAGTCTTTCTTCTATACAATTTTCTTCCCATTTTTTAGTAATATAACGGAAATCTACTAGTGTTGATTGCATAGTCCCAAGAATAGTTGCAATCCGAACTTTTTCAGAAAGAGTTTCAAGTGTATCTTGTTCACGAATAATCGCTTCGGTTAAATTACAAAACTCACGGCTGCGCAAAATGATTTCACTGCATGGGTTTGTTCCAAATTCATAATTACTATCGCGTCTACCATTTTTTTCAGCCTGTATTTTTGAAGCATAGCGTGAAAAAATACCACGCTCGCCTGATTTAGAAAGATACAATGATTGCCACTCATTCATGAACGTTGCCATATCCATTTTCTTATCGCGAGCAACATATGAATTGTTTGCTAGTGTTCTTTGAGGATTTGTTGTCCACCATTGACCAGATTTAGCATCACGCATGACACTATCATTAATGTCGGAAAGAGAGATCAACGCTGATCTACGAACACCACCCACAACCACAATTTCAGCGATTTTACAAACCACATCGTGGCATTCTAGCGGCGTCAATTTACGACCTGATGCATTTTTAATCGTTCGCACAATGAATTCAAACAAAGACACCAATGGTTCAGGGCCAGACGCTCGCCCACCAAATGTTTTTAGTGGTGCCCCAGCGGCCCTAATTTTGCTTATGTCCCATTGTGGAATTTGACCGGCATAAAGCAAATGGATTAATTCCTTTAGTGCCTTTGCCCATCCTAGTTTACTATCTGCTACAATAATTGTAGTGTCTGTTGGATAAAATGACTCTGAGACAACAGGTAGTTGCTCGACATATTTGCTTTCAACTGAAAATCCAACTCCGGTGCCACAGAGTAGTATGAACATAATTTCATCAAATGACCGGGGATTATCTACAGCAACGTATGAACAATTGTATCCAGCAATATTATCACGGCTCAATGCTTCACCCGCTGTCATCATACACCGCATTGACGGCATGACTTTCAAAGAAAGAATAGATTCTTCTAATTCTGCCCGCAGTTCCTTAGACATAGTGAAATTATTCTTGTTAGCAAGATGATCATTAAAAAATGACAAGTATCTATCAACAGTTTCATTCCACGTTTCACGACGATTTTGATCATTTAACCAGCGAGCATATCGTGAAAGGTGAATGTATTGTTGCATGAGAGTGGGTAAATAGTTTGACATTCTTATTTTTCTTCCTTTATATTTCTAATCATTGGAAGGATTTTAGCAATCTCATTTAGACACGCTGTTGCTATTTCCTTGTGTTCTCTTTGCGTACTTGGGCCCATTCTAACATCGCAATAATGAATCCAACTGCGTAATGTTCCGTGCATGTATAAACGAGATATAGTCATACCCTCTGGTAGTACAGAACGGGCTTGCTCTTTGGCAATGCCATTGTCGATTGCCCATTTGTATATTTCTTGTGCATGATCCCACAGAATATGCTGTTTTATGAGAAATAGTTCATTCAAACGACGATGTTCTTCTACATCAAAATCTAAAGGTATGCTATTCTGTCTATTCTTAGAGTCTTGTAATCGCGCTTCTTTTGTCTCATGAGATGAATCTTTAGTGGGGTCTGCATACCGTGTACTAAATTCCTGAAAGCTAAATGAACGATGGCGTAGTATCTGCCGCGCAATGTCTCGTGTTGTCTCAATTTCAAGACATGCACTGGCCATCTCTAGGGGCGACCAGTGTTGATGCTTAATAAGATATTTGATAAGTTTTTCACTTGTTTCTTTATTGTTTTGATTAGCTGGATTCGAAACTCTCGCACAGAAGGCAACCAACTCTGTTATATTTTCGACAGAATTAGTATTTTTAATATATTCAGCAGGTTGTGTATAACTAATCAAGCGGACTAGCATTTTTTCCAATCTCTGATGGCAAGTTTTAGGGAAAGATCCTGATGTGTATTCGTATATAGTATATTCATAACTTCTTTTTTTGAAATACCATTCATTATAGATTCATTTATATCTTTATAAATCCACGCTTTCGGATAAATGACAATTTTATAACCATAGTATATCATACGCTCCATGTTTTTGACAATTTCTTTATTTCTTGGTTCATTGTCATAAACAAGAACAACTTGACTTTTAGAAAACATATTTAAAGCGCGTGTCATATCTGAACCGCCAACTGCTATTCCGTTTTCTACAAACATACTATCAAATGCACCCTCAAGTATATAAACAGCTTTCGTGGGATCAACATACTTCAATCCATAAATCATAGGATATTCTGTAAGACGAATAGCAATATATCTACGATTGCTATTACCTAAAGCTCGACCAGTTACCCCAGAAAGATTTCCCACCTTATCATAAAATGGAATAACAAGCCTTTCTTCTTGAAATATACGGCCCTCATATTCCGGATTCAATTTAGCAAGTACGCGCATATCACGAGCATAATATAAATCTTCGTATCTATCTTCTGATATCTTTCTACTTTTTACATAGCTTATAGCAGTAGAATTTTCACTCATTTCATTCAGAGGGATTAATCCAATGTCTATGAGTGAACTTCTAGTTTTATTTTCAATGGGTTCTGGTTTAGATTCATTCTTGAAAATTACTGTATCAGTTGAATTCTTTGCAAATTTCTCTAATTTATATGAGTTTGCAAGGGATACATCCAGATGTTGCAGAAATTTATATAAGTTTGTAGAATGAGAACAATTATGACACTTGTAGAACACAGAATCTTTGTTTACAAGCAAAAATCCTCTAGCTTTACTCTTATCGCGTTTAGAGTCCCCACAATATGGGCACCTAAAATTCCACAACTTATCGCCTTTCTTTTTGAAGCGATCAAGTCGTATGCCTACGATACCTACATATTTTTTATCTATCCACAAACTCATAATATAAGTTTAAATCTTTAAGTGCGTATTGTCAACTACTAAAACACCATGCTCAAAAAGTTATCTAAAAACGAAGTCTTAGATAAAATAAAACCCACGACGCCGGCTACGCCCATCATCATATATTTCCACCTGACCACAGACTCTATTTTTGTTTCTAGTTGGATTATTTTAATTTCAAGATTTTGTATATAACCAGATATTAGATCAAACATCTTATCATTGTGATCTATTCTAGTTTCTTGAACAGCTAATATTTTGTTTATATTACCCACTAATTCTGTAAATCTGTCAATTGTTTCATCAAATTTTTCTGATAGATGATGCAATCTTTCAATATCACGCTTTAAGATTTCAATTTTAGAATTAATATGTCCTTCTGAGCCTATAGCCATTATACGCCTTCTTTTATTTAGATGATTCCATATAATCTTTATATGCGGAGATCATAGCCTTCAATTGTGAAATATATCTGCGCATTTCAGCTACGTTTATACTCAAATTAGTATAGCCTTCTGGTGTCAATGCTACATAAACAAAACTGGTTTCATTCTTCTTAGACTCGTCCAATTTATTCTGTATATTATTTTCAGTAATAACCGTCCATTCTACCGGCATCTGATCTATAGGTTGTGGTTCAACAAATATCGGAACTGGTCTGTTATTTATAACTGGAGTTTGGATTATTCTTTCAGCTGAACAGCCAGTTATAGTTAGCAATAAACACAAAGATAATAGATATTTTTTCATTTCTTCGCCCCCTTTATAATAAGACTGGGGCATATGTTATTATCTTTATCCGTTTCCAATACGGGCGAACCAGACAAAATTTCATTGCATCTTAGAGCAAATCTAGTGCCACGATTAATTCTATCTTCCATAATGTTAGTATCTGTTGACAACAGCTTACGCAAATCTCTAGGTGCCCCAAGTTTTGTCTCTGTAAGTTTTTTCTTTAGATTTACTGTTTCCTGATTAGCAACTGACCACTTCTTTGAAATTTCAACACTCAACGCTCTAATGCGCTCTATATCGGCATCTTTTTGTTTTAGAGCAATATCTTGGGATTTAGTTATGTCTTCTAATTTTACAATATTACTGCGAGCAACTTCAAGTTGAGCATTTTGATACTGTATGTAGGCGTATCCACCAAGAATAACTGTTGCTGCTATAATGTAAGGAAGAAATCTAATCAATATTGGTGCAAAAATCATTTTTATTCCCCATTTCCATTACCATCATCACCACCTTTAGATGAAGAACTCTTATAGGGTAAAACATATTTATTTATTGATTTATAAAAAGTTTTTTTCTGAACCACAGGCTTCCACTGGTTATATTGTGCTTTGATATTTTTTCTACGAAGATACTCTACGCCATTAATAGAAACCCCATGATGTTTTTTATTACCACGTTCTCCGATTTGCATTCTTTTACGACCACGATGAATCCAATGAACTGGATCATCACCTGTTCCAACTACTGCTGCCCCAGTTGCATTTGCTGGAGCGTCTTCATTCGTGATGGATTCATACACTTCTCTAAATTTTTCAAATTCTTTCATATTAACTTTATTCATCTGCTTTTTGAATTCTTCGTTCAAATAAGTGTTATCGCTGTTTAGTTTCTCATCTTGTTCTCTAAGAAGAAGGAGCGCAGCAATATAAGAACCTAGAACTGTCTTACCGCCAGGAACTAAAGCTAGAAGTCTCTTTAGATTGAAAACCAATCTATCGAAGTATCCCACTGCTTGTTTTTCTTCTGAAGTCTTAGCTTTACGAAGGGATTTTCCGTCAGCGTCAATCAGACCTAACTTATAAGCGTCCGTTTTGTCAAAGGGAGTCACTAATCTTTTTAGGAATTGATATACTAAGAAAATATCTACAATTGCAGCAGCCATTATATTTTCCTCAGTAAAGCTACTATGTCGGAGTTCATCGGTATATCTGTTCCTATTACACTCATATTCGGCGCGCCCACGTTTATTATTTTCTCAGGCCAAAAATTCAGTAACACTAAAAATGGCTTCAACAAATGTAAATAATCACGTAATTTCAAAACTAACATCTTGGTTATAGCTTCACGATCAAACACATTATACAATAACAAAATATGATTCAAAATTAATCTTTCGTTTATTATGCCGTCTTTTTCATATCTTCTAAACATCTTCAATATAAACTTTATGCGACTCAAATCATCATAAAATTCTAATTCTGTCGTACACACCGCGTTTTCATAGTGTTGAGCAGCATAAAGCAAAAAATTTTCATCAGAAACATAATTTATCATGATTTTTAGAATGTACTGAGAGTCACCCTCTTTAGTGATGTTCGATTTACAGCAATATAAAGATGCGTATTGCTGAAGAATATTTGGCCTACTTTATATCCTTCAGTAACAGCATTGTTTGTAGATGGGGTTGTTCTAACAGTAATAATAGCGTTGTTTACTTTTAGCAAACCACTTGAAGTTATGTTAACATTACATGTAATTACAGTGTTAGATGAAACTATTGTTGTGTTACCCGTTAATCTCGATCTTCCACTGAACACCACATTGGAAGACACCGCTCCAAAGAAATTCTTTACAGTGATTCTCTTTGAAACGGCTGTCCCATTTGGATCATCGATGATAAGAAGCAAATCCTCAGAAGCTGATGTCGTTAATGAGGTTAATGCTGTTATTTTTTTATCGGCCAATGCAATTCTCCTTTAGATTCACATTCTAACTATTATTTTATCACTACGAAACTATTAAGTCTGACCAGCAGGTCTTGCAACTTGGAATGTACTGATTCTCGTTCCAATACCATTCATCAAGTTGTTAGAAACCGCGCCAGTCATAACTAAGTTAGCCGAACTCTTTGTTGTATTTCCTTCATCTGGATTATACAATGGCATACCCGTCACTGTCAGTGTTTGCGCATTTATGCGATATGTAGCCTTCGCGTTTCCAACGCCACCTTGTAGTTTAGGCAATCTAAACACAAGAGTGTTATTTGCAGATACAATACGGCTCTGCGTAGCGTTATTTGCAAAGTTTCCTACGGCGGCATTTCCGCCAATAGTATTTGATAATGAAATTGTCACCTGATTTCCAGATGCTTTGAAATGTAATGGTGTGTTGAACACGACGTATAAATTTGCACCAGTCGTATTCGCACCAATATAACCATTTGCGTTTAGTCTGACGTAAATTTGCGCAATGTCTGATTTACCCAAATGCGTGTTTGATGTGTACTGTAATCCGCTGCCCGGATTTGCTGCTACGATAATTTGATCTTGCACACGGGCATTGCTGTTCATGTCTGTCTTGTGTACACGATAAACCCATCCAGCGGCTGTTGCAATTACATTGCGCTTGTTAAACGCAGAAATACCACCGCCCGTAGAATCACTACCTGCGACAAATGGTGCTTGATATCCGGCTGCGATCCCAGCAAGCGTATTTGCTCCAGCGGCAGTTGCAGTTGATTCTCTTCTAAAATCCCATAATGCCATTTACTTTCTCCTTTTCGGTTTTCGTTCAATTTTCTGAACTACTCAGCATTATATAGTGACACTCTATTTATGTTTATTTTTTATTCTTCAGTTTATTAGTTCATCTTTGGCTTCATTTGAATATTTTCTTTTCTACCACTTATTTTTATAGCGGGAGATTCCTTCTTAATGGAGTGTAAAGGTTCGCGCAAGCTCCTGCGCAAGCGCGAGGACTCTGCGCTTCGAGTAACTTTGAGTTGTGCGACCCGGTTTGATATCACCTTAGAAATAGCACGACGACGCGCATCTCGCTCGGCGCCGGGGGTGTCAGATTCTTGCTTTGTATTCTTTCGCAACACAGCGAAATCCATAGCATCTAGTTTGTCATTTTTGTTAACGTCTAGCTTTTTCTGTTTAGGACTCAATGCAGCCGAATCACCAGATGCTAAAACATGCTTCTTTGGGTTATACTTATTCTTCGGAATCATTTGAACGCCGCCAGTCTTTCCTTTAGCGATCATAATTTTCTTGGGCGCAGAACTCGCTTGACTTTTCTTCTGCTCAGACTTCATCTGTCTTTGCTTCTGAACAAGTCTTCTTTCTTGGTCTACACCATATTCCCTTACGCCTCTTTCAGCAGCTACGACTTCACGAACTGTAGATAACAATGAATGCGTCAAACCAAACTTCTTTGCAATGTCCATTTTTTTCTCCTTGAACTACTTATTGTCATTCGTTTTTTTATCGACAGCGCCGGGCTTATCGAAAATAGGTTTCTTTCCATCTTTGAAAAGTTTGCTGAGAGCCATTCTTTTTGTGTCAAAATCTCGCAGTCTTTGTAAAGGTGTTTTTGGTGCTTCTGATACGGTTTCGCCAAACATTTTATTATATTTTAACGTATGCTTGCTTGGCTTAGTTTTAGCAGTTGCGTCTCCGGGTGCTGGTTCATATGCTGATGGATCACTATCACTTTTCTTATCCATCTTGTCCCAATGCGTAGCTCTTGCTTTTGCAGTAGATGTAGATAATCCCGCTACATACTTCTTTGGGAGTCCAGACTCTTTATCTTTTGGAACTGCTTCATTTACCAATTCTTCTTCACGAAGATCTTTATCAGCACCATGATATGTGCCCTTACCTTTTGTGATATAAGAATTTACGCGAGCCATTCCCCACTGTTGTGGAGTTGTTCCTGGGCGATGACCAGAGTTCCATGCAGCAACGCCACGCTTATAAACTGTGCGTAATGTACCAATCGAAACACCAGACTTCTCTGCTTTAGCAGCAAGTCCTGCGGCTGCTGTTTCATAGATCTTATTTTCAACTTCTTCTTTCATGTGACCATATTTCTTTTTGTACCAATCAGGTGTACCACTTGTCTTACGGAAATGTCTTACTGTTGCAGAATCACTTACTTGATCAAGATACTTTTTTTCAGCAGTAGTATTATGTGACTTCATTGATTGAGCGGCGGCACGTGCATCTTTAGCAATATAAACCAATTCAGCATCAGTCTTTTTGTGATAAACATGGCCTTCTAGTGGATGGCGTTGTGATGGGCGACCTTCTTCTAAATGTTCCTCTTTAACAGTTTCTTCATTCATCTCTGAAGTTAGATAAGCTTCGGCCGTCTGTATATAATCTGTTGCTAAAGTGATTTTAGATTGAACCCATTCCGGTAGATCAGTTTCTGGTTTTAGCATATTCAGTAATATTTCTGAATTACGAACAATTGTTTTCAATTGCGAGATAGCCATATCTCCTTCATATCCATATTCTGTCTCATCTTTTTCTTCTACCTGAAGTTTGCCATGCCCCACTTTAATTAGGGCATTTCTATCCACATTACCCATGTGTTGCAGAGACTTCAGTTTCTTAATCGCCTCACCGTCTACTTTGCCATGCTTCTTTTTCATGGCAAGCTCAACATCACTAATAGTCCATTCATTCAATTTATTTGATAGCATCGAACGAACAGTAGTTTCTAGAGTTTTCCAATTTCTCATGATGGGATTATCCTCATTATTCGGTTCTACTATTTATATCTTTAATTAATTAAATCACAGATTTTTATTTTTAACGGAGTATCGCCTCTTATCAATCTATGATAGTCATTTGCTCTTATAGAAAACTTATCACCAGACTTTATGTTCATAGGCAAATGGTTATCATATTGTATCTTCCAATTATCTCCTGCAAGAACTTCAACTAATCTACTCATATGATCCCTGTGCCAGACAAGTTCCTCTTGTAGAATATCGTGTTTAAAAGTTCTTATAAATCCATCTTCTATACAGTGATCACTGTATGATTTATTATAATCATTCATTACCAAAATGCTCCAGGATTATCTACTTGCATACCAAGTGATGCGGCATATCTTGGAAGCCTGCAAGCCCAATAGGACGCGCTTGTTTTATCATTTCTAGTATCACACTTATGGCGAGCAGCAAATGATTTGCGGGCAGCTAGGTTATTGATTTTTGTTTTCAACCCAGTCGTATCACCAAATGTTACTCGCTTTATGTTTTTAGTTTGTGGATCACGTACATAAACATAAAACTTCTTTGGTCCACCACGCTTTGGTTTATTTAATTCTTTATTGTCTTCATCTTCTTCTACTAATGGGCAATCAAGGGGCACTTTATGTCCCTCGTAAATATCAAATTCACCAATTTCAGTTTCAAGTATTTGCCTATTGATACCAGAAACGTTGATTAAATTTTCATTCATCATTTTACGAGCTTCGCAGAAAAATTCAAAATACTTTTCTGAAAGTGGGCGATAAACGTTTTCCGAGAAAAGAATATTATGATTTTTCATAAACAAAATTGCTTCATTTATTTCTGTGTCGGCATCCACAGACCGAGGGTCTTCATGTGTGCGGCGCCATGCTGTAAGAAACGTTTCAATCGCTACCATAATCAGACTCCACGTTTGCCAGATAATATTTTTTTAATCTGTTCAACAGTTTTTAAAGAGGTATCTGGTTCGGGTTCTAGCTTTTTTTGCTTGTGTCTCAATGCAGATTCGCGGCTTGACATTACATTAGCTTCTTGTTTTGGATCAGAAAAAGAAGCAACTTGTAAATCGACAGTTTGACCTGGGGTATCTTTAGAATACTTCATTCTTAGCTCATCTGTGCCAAGATCTCCTGCACCACCCACTTCATTTAAATCAGAAGTATCACATCCTCCACAGCAATCTGGAGTGCCACAATTCGGATGTTCTCTTAAATCATCATCCCCTGTTTCACCACCAGCAATGAATGCGTTTACTCGATTGAACGCGGATTTTTTCTTAGCATCTTCACTTTCCTTATCTTCGTTAATGTGATCAATATATCCACGGGCAAATACTTCAATCAAAGAATCTAATGAAATGCCACTCTTTTCTGACTTCTTCACTAAACTTTCTATTGAACTTTCGTCAAGTTCGAATTCATTAGACTCTTTTTTTGTAGTTAGCGATTGTAATTTTTTAAGTCTAAGTGCATTTTGTGTTACTCTAACTCTGTCTCTACGCGCTTGATCCTGCGCCTGAGTTATTTGTACCTGGAGGTCCGCTTTTTGGTTTTTAAGTGCTGCTATTTTTCCAGACATAGGCGAAACTACCGCCTCTTCATCTGCCGATTTTGGGACAACGCTTCTAAGGCGATTATAAATTGCTGGATCTTTTATAGAAAGATTTATCAATTTATCCATAATGTCAGTCAGTTTCTTACGAAGTTCGACATTTATCAAAGCTCTATCTCCACTCTTTAGAGCTTGTCTATATTTGGATATATCTTTTGATTTCACTAAACCAAGTCTCAAAAGAACATCCAACTTTGGTGTCAATCTGCTGTCAGAATCACTTGGGTCTTTATCATCTGGATTTTCATTATCTTCATTAGTTCTGATTGATTTTGGAAGGACACTTCTAAGACGACTATAAATTGCTGGATCTTTTGTAGCAAGACCTATCAATTTATCCATAATGTCCGCCAGGTTCTTACGGAGATTAGGATTCATCAAAGCTTTATCGCCACCTCTTAGAGCTTGTCTATATCTGCCTATATCTTTTGATTTTACGAGGCCAAGTCTCAAAAGAACATCCAACTTTGGTGTCAATCTGCTGTCAGAATCACTTGGGTCTTTATCATCTTCTTTATCAACTTCAGGTGATGTCATTGGAACAGCATGACTTAGTGGCGAAGCTTCTGGGTCAAGGTAGAACACGCTTGCGTTTGTTGCTTCATATGAAAGTGTGCCACCTTGTGCTGCTGGTGACATTCCATATCCGATTTGCTGGCCATATGGAGAACCCGGAGGAAGATCGGGTGGGTCATCACGCAAAGCATCTGGTGGTTGTTTTTTTAATTTTTCATTCAATGAGTTCAATGTTTTCTCGAATGATGCTGGGTTTTTGCCCAATCTAATAATGAACAACTGCTTGTTACGGCCAGAAACTCCTGGAGTACGCATTAGCTTAGAGAATTTGGCCAAAGCGTGATTAGCTGTATCCACAGACATTTTAGATTTTGTGCCATCACTCCACTTTACAACATAAATGCCACGAAGATTTACAACCTTACGAAGCTGATAAATTATATTACTATCACCCTCATCACCTTGATCCACAGAAACTGATTTCCGTGCTTCATCAAACTCTCGTAGTTCTTCGTAGAGTCTATGATAGTTCTTTACTTTCCTGCTAAAATCAGTCATATTATATGGCCCTTGCGCACGGTGCAATGGATCATCTTTTGTTGATGGATTATCTGCTGAAGTAATGTTTTTTGCCTCTCGATTGGAACGTTTTGGAAAAGCTTTAGCAAAGTCATTATTCACAGACTCACTTTCATCAAGATCAACACTGTCCATGAGTGACTTGATTGTCTTGACATCAATTTTCATCAGTTTTGCAATCTGTTCGGCAGTCTTGCCATCTTTAATGTGCTGGTGTAGTTGAGACATCTTACTTTCATCAAGATCAAGGTCTTTAATTGAATTAATGTAAGGAACAAATCCAGCTTGAATAGCTGTTTGAGGAGCCGCAGAAGATGATTTGCCACCACGAGCTTTAATTAAACGCGCTGTTTCTTTCCTACGCATAAGAGGAAGAAGCCTTGTAGAAAACATAGAAACCCTAGCGCCTAACTTTTTACCAAATCTGCGAGAAACCATTTGATCAATCTGTATTTTTTGTTGTCTTGATAATGTATTATATTTTCCTGCCATTTTGCCCGCAACACGCTTACGAATAATCATCAAAGCTGCTTTTCTAGCACGATAGCGTAATCTTTCGGGAGGCGCCATGCGTTTTGCTTTAATCTTTTTAAGCATAGCCATGCGCTTAGATAATCTACGCATACGTTGTGCGAGTTTTATTCTCTGAGGAATAGTGAGAACACGGGCTTCATCCATTTCTTCATGATCTTCTTTATCTTCATCGTCGTTCTTTTCATCTTTAGTTGCTTCGGGATGAATAATATCTAGAAGATATGCGTCATCTTGACTTGGATCCAAATCTTCCACATCAATATCCGAAAGCATCTTCTCCATTTCACCCGGTGAAATAGAAAGCATTTCTTCTTCTGTGATAAATTCGGAAAATTCCTCGTTAAGATTATTATTGTTCATGATTAGAATCTCCTGTTCCTTTAGATTTTTCTTTACGTCTAAAAACATTCGTTTCTTCGTAGCTAAACTCATAGATGTTGGTGCGCCGCCTATGAAATCGTTAATTTTCCCAGCCTTTGCAAACGAACGCATTTTACTTGCGCTCATTCCCATAATCCCTTCTGCGTCGGGATCACGTTCACCAGCAGACACGACATCAATTGAGTTGAAGTTGAATTCTTTGTGATTATATGTAGATAATAACTTTGTAAATTCTGAAACTCTATCTGATCCAACAACTAAAATCAAATCAGTAAATTTTTCAGTTTCAAGTTCTTTAGCAATTTGTATGATGTTTTTAGCTGTCGTTTTGCGAACAATTTTACCAAAAGCAGCTTTCGCATACTTGATCTTTTGATCATATGAAAGTGGATCTTTTTTTGGATTTTGTGTATGTGAAAGATACAATATGGGTTTAGCGGATTTTCCGCGAGCTACTGTTAGTAACTTTCTTACTAAATGCTCATGCCCCAACGTTGGGGGATTTAAACGACCAAAACTGATGGCTACAGATTTACTCATTTTTATTTTTCATCTCCTACAGGATTGCCTCAGCCTTTTGACTGTACAGTTGGTTTACCTAAGCCTAACAACTACAGTTATTTATAACTTGACAATCCTGTTTTTTTTGATATAATAGATACTGTCGCTTGTTGCGAGTATCAAATACCGAAGTAAATTATCGTTGCCAACCCTTGGCTATATCAGCAGAAAAGTTTGCTTTACTGAATTCAAGTCTATCTACGAGTTTTACAGCACCATTAGTCAAATGATCTATAGCAACATATCCTTCTGGTGTCGTAGCTTTGAATCCATCTGGTGTGCGAAGAAACGCCCCAACTGTAGAAGCTGAATTCATTTTAGATATTATCATATTCTTTGCTTTGACTATGATATTCATGAATTCAAATATATTGGCAATATCTGGAATTGAAGCATTTGTTATTGGGGCTAGTACTTTATTCTTTCTTTCTTTTACAGCAGCTTTGCCTTTCTCAGTCTTCTTCGATCCTTCTTCTTTCTGAAATTTAGTTAAAATATAATCTACTAATCCTTTAGCGTGTTCTGTTGTATCTGTTATTTCTTGACCCCTCCTTACTTTTAGATTATTGTATGTTTTGACTAAGATCAACAAATCAGCATTACTTGAAATTGTGTCTAAAGCAGATTTTGGAATTCCTCTAAGCAAAGAACCAGCCTTAGATATGACTTCTCTATATTGTTTAGTTTCAGCCGCAGTCATTGCTGCTTGGCCGGAAATGTCTTTATAAGTAGCATCATCCATCCATATAGTTGAAGATTTTTTAAGCTTTGACACTATTCCTTTACCAAAGGACGCTTCCATTGTCTGTATTGTCTTACCCGTGTATGTGGTGTGCCAAACAACACCTATCTTAGCTTTGTTTATAGCCTTACCCAATGCCGTGTCTATTGAAACAGCATATACAATTGTGTTTGGTTGAAAAGTGTAATATGCTATACCATTTATTTTTTGTTTTTTTACATCTCCTGATGTAAACATAAGATCGCCTTGATATACGCCAGATTTTAAACCAAGTTTTTTGAATTCAGAAAAAGCAATCTTGAATTTAGTATTTAACTCGCCAGACAAATCCGCATCTATATCAGATTCGCTTTTATACAACTTAGGCTTTACATTAAATATACCCTTCTTAGCAACAAAGAATTTGCCATCAGATGGGTCAATGCCCATGAAAATTGAAGGCGCGCCATCCCACTTTACTGTTGCTGAAACTTTGTTTTTAGTTTCTCCCGAAAGCATCACACCTAAGGATGTTAGAAAGTTGAATATTTCTCGTGCTCCAACAAGACCCCTATTCAATACAAGGTCTTCCAAATGCTCCATGTGAACATTCTTTTCTTCTATCAGATATTCAGTAAACGTCATCATTGAAGATCATACATCCTAACATTTCTTATGTTGTGCTTATATGTATATGCCACATTGACTTCCTTTATGACGGCTTCTATATTATTTTTCCAAAAAATCAAAAAATTATGAATTTTAGGTAGCTCTGGTGTTACGTCATAAGTTTGCCAAAGAAATTCTTGTATCAGATTCTGATAATCTAATCTATAATATAATATGTTTAATGTGACTAACTTGGGAATAATCATGATTTGATGGGAATCAATTTGCCTTTAGAATCTATGATAAAATTGGCTTTTCTTCCACCTATGGGAGAAATTGTAAATCTTGCTCCAGGTATTTCAAATTGGCTTCTATCACCTGTCGTCCCTTTACGATATACCATTAGACACGGATCAAAGCCCCCCTTCGCAGCAACTCCATTAGGATGTAACGAGGTTGACATTAACAATTTACCACCTCTGATTGAAGGGGTTCCCTGAAGCAAAAAATCTACGTTATCACGCCCACGCTGGCTGCCGAAATTAGGCCCATACATGGAACGTTTTTTCAAAAGATCTCCATCACTACCTTCTATTTTTTTGATGATGGTAAACGTGGCTTTCATTTTGCCGAATGTTTCTTCTTTTGTCGCTCTAACCTGTTTAATAAAGTCTGTTACTTGCCTGGCGTTAGATATAGAAATCCCAGCAGATTGAGTCACACCAGACCATTGCCCAAATTCTTTTTCCGTTTTTCCCATTTTATGAGAAACAAAACACACTTCTACAAATTTGTTCCTCTCCAAGGCAACGAACACTAAATCTGCTTTCGGTGTTCCTGCGACTTTGTTCACCCCGCATATATTCTTATATGTAGTTGACCCTATCATTAGTTTCATGGGTTGTGTTATAATCGAATTGATCGAGTTTATAAAATCAGATTCGCCACGTTCTTGTGGGCTGGGGGAATTGAGTTTATATACTGATGTTACTACTGGTTTTTTACCATTTTGATATATTTTTAATAATCCAAAATTAATTGATGTTTGGGGTCCAGATGAAGATTTTGTGGGTTTGTTTATTTGTGTTAGATTTAAATATCCTTCGTTAGTTGTAATCCCTTTGCCGAGTGTGAGTGACGGTATCTTCACATTCGCAGCAATAAATTTCCCTATCTTAGTTAACTTAACTGAAAGAAATGTTATTTTAGTATTTTTTGAAAATGCTGTTATTAGCTTGCCATTTTTGTCAACCAAGCTCGCGCCCACTATGGTTGTTGTGTAACCCGCAGCTAGAGATCCTGGGGCGGCTGCAACTACATATTTGCTCCATGCTGTTGTTCGTCCATCAGAAGTTAAACCACTGAGATTAGCCATTGCTTACTATCTCTCGTATCCCGAAACAGGTCGCATGTCGTCGAATTTTCCGTATCTTGTAATTATGCCATCGGCACTGATAAGAAATGTTTCAAAATTCACTTCAGGGAATTCAGATTTAAGTTCTAAAAACTTATCTAGGTTTGTTCGCGAATCATCAAACATGCGAGCTATATTAAAACCCGCCCCTTTGAGTTGTGACCTAATTATCTTTTTCTTTGCTTCGGCACCACTACCTTTTATATTGCCAGCTCTGTATATATGAGAGCGATCTATATCAAATCCATATTTTTTGAAAGTATCGAGAAACAACTTTTTATCATCCATGTCTGCTCTAGCAGTAACGATGATGAATTTTTTACTAGAATCTTTTAGTTTCTCCATAATTTTTTTGGCAGTTCTAAACACACTATCAACTGGCCTAGCAGTTTTCTCGAAATGCTTTGCTGAGGTAAATTCAGAAAAATCATATTTTTCACCGGGCTTTAATTTATAGACGTTGAATTCCGCAGCAGATAATGATTGCAGTTTCTTAGAACCGATAACAACATGCACCTTATTTGCAGTACGAAATAAGGTGTCATCTATGTCCCATATTGTTATACTCTTTATCACTTATATTCTTTCAAGTTTACTTTTTTATCTTTTAAAAATTTTCTCAAAAGTGGAGTCTGTAGAGCATAAGCTTCTTTCTCCCATGGGAAATCACGGTACTTTACTTTATTTGTATCAAACACCCTAGTTCGCCAGCGAGTCATTTCATAATTTCTTAGATAGTCATATAGTTCACTTTTAGCATACTGTTTGACATGAACCATCTCATGTGTAATAGTTCTCAACTGTTCTCTAAAAGATTGTGAATTATCTACACATATCTTGAATTCGCGAGGATTGACGTTATCATCCATCCATTCGCAAATGCCAGAACAATTGTCTGTTTTACGGAGATTTGTTAAAACCACCGTAATTTTTAAATTGATTCTGGACCCTATAATTTCATTAATAGACCATCTTATTAAAGAACGCATCAACCTGCGAACAGACGAATCTTTTACATTTCGAACGCTGATTTCGGTCATAGATACTCCTATTCCGTAGCAGTGCTTCGTTTATTTATAATAAAAAAATGATCAAGTAAGTATGACTTACTTATTCTTTTGATGATCTGTGTCGCTTGAATCATTGTCTGCTTCACCACTATATACATTATATTCCTTCATGCGGCGTCGTTCGTGCCTTGATCGACGCTTTAAATTATGATCATTGATCTGGTTTTCATAATCTTTTGAATAATAATTTTCATCATCAATATAACTATTTTTACGATCTTTCCAAGTCTTGCTCATGATACCTTGAGTCCCGAAAAATTCTTACGGCCTATTGTTTTTGTTGTCCACTTCATAGCTTCCTCTTCTTTTCTCCTCTCACCATACGGTGTTTTGTCCATCACTGGTCCATCCAGGATGTCTTTTTGTGCGCTTTGCTCTACATCATAGAGTTTCATACGCGCACGATCTACGCCAATAACAAATCTACGATAGATAGTAGGATCGTTATAGCGATTCTTCAATTGTTTTACTATAATTTGATTCAAGTTCTGAAGTTCTTCTGTTGAAATTAATGCAATCATGAAGTCCGCTGTGGCTGGCAAGCCAAAAGATTCTGAAGTGTCAGTTAGATCAGGATCTGAATTGCTATATCCAGATCTGGTTGTTTGAGTTGCACTCACGATAGGAATATTTTTTTCAACTGCTAATCCACGAAGCTCTTCTGCGATAGATTTAATATAGGTGTAACTATTTATATTTGATCCCGGCTTGACACGAGACGACATACAGATATTCAAATAATCAATGTAGATTATATCTGGCAAAAAATCCCGCTTTAGATTCAGTTCATTTATCAAATATCTAAAGTGACCAGCATGGGCTGTAGCTGTTGGATATTCTTTGATAATCAACTTACCCATAGTCTTAGTTCTGATTTTTTCTACTTTCTTCTCGTATATATCTTTTGGTAGGGTTTCCAATTCATCTATCATTACATTCAAAAGATTAGCATCAATACGTTCAGCAATCTTTTCTTCAGCCATTTCCATCGTGATATACAGAACTTTCTTACCTGCCATAAGATTGGCTGCAGCCATATGACACATTGCTAGAGTTTTACCGCCACCAGTTCCAGACATTATAATGTTCAAAGATTTCTTAGAAAATCCACCACGAGTTATCTTATTGAAGTATTCAAGGTCAAACGGAATCTTTTCTTCAACGCGATGATAGAAATCATATCGCATTTGAAAGTCTTCTAGAAAATCATGCCCGATATGCGAATCGAATGAAACAGACAATGCATCTTTCAAGAGTTCGGGAAGAACTTCCTTAGTTTGAGTTTTGCTTCTGCCTTCAAGGATGGTAATACTATTCATGATTGCATTGTAAATAGCTTTATCTTGACAAAACTTTTCAGTTTCATCTAAGATCCATGCAATAGTAGGCTTATCTATTGGTTCCCGTATTTCTTTTACAAGATCACCAATTCTATTGTATTCTTCTTGGGAAAGCTTTTTATTATTATCAACTTCAATAATAATAGCTTCCGGAGAAGGCAATGTATTATACTTTGTTATAAATTGATTAATTACTTCAAAGATAGCTCTTTCACAAGAGTCTTGAAAGTACTCATTCTTCAGAAAAGGTAAAACTTTTCTAGAATATTCTTCGTTCTGAAGGAGATTCTTCAGAATAATGTTCTCTATTCTCATAATACAATATTATCACTTTTTGGATGAATTGTCAATCATTAAATTTTTTCTAACTACTCTTATAAATCGTATTTCACCCTCTTTATTTTTTAATATCTTTAAGAACCCATTATTTATGAGAAATTCTACTGTTTTATTTGCCCAATAATCCTTACCCAATCGAAATCCGCAATATGCTAATCCACCACCAACCATAATTGTTGCGATAACTGTGGATAAATCAAACATTGTAGTTATTCCCTCTGTTGTTTTTCTAAATTCTTTATAATATCAAATAATATAGAAGCTACGACATTTTCAAAATCTTCTGAAGAATCATCTACAGTCCCAGAAATAATATTACATGAATATGAAAGAGGGATTGGACTCACATCCCCATCACTTTTATTTATTTCTAAATTGGAATAATGATAGATTATGTCTTTATACTTATCGGATTTTATTTGAACGCTTAGATAAGGTATGACATCATACTTCGGAGGATTCTGCGATTTTTTCATTTTGTGATTGCCCATATTTAAATTCACTGGATGCTGCAATTTCTATCTTATCAAGCAAATCTTTTGTAAAATATTTTTCTGGTTCTTCATTTATATTTTTACCAAAAACTTTAGTTCCATCTGGAAGTTCATAACGAGTGCTGACTTTCTTGATGATATCATACTTTTCAGCAAGTTCCAGCAATCCATAATATCGATCCAAACCTTTAGAGTATGACAATCTAACATCGACCCTCTTATTTTCTTTTGTCAATCGGCTCTTATACATCTTACAATGAATGATGTTACCTACAACTTCCGTTCCATCCTTATCCTTTTTCTTAGAAAGCATAACGATCTGAGACGCAGCATATTTTAAACCACTACCACCAGCGATTTCATTCGTTGGATAGAATGCACCGATTTGTGCATAAACGTGATTCGTTACGATTAGAGGAACAGCAACTTTTGCAAGCTTCAGCGAAAGAACTCGAAATGTAGCTTTAGCCAGTGCTGCTTTGGTCATGTCCTTTGTTTCAGCACCTTCAGCAGAATCAGAAACTTCTTTAGTGCTTGATAACATTCCAAAGGAATCTAAAATCAGAAGCATCGGAGGACGATTTGCTTTTTCAACCTTGGAATAATTATCCAGAAGTTTAATTGCATGGGTTCTAAAATTTTGAATCGTATCCGGTTCTACAATAATAACTCTTTTTGTATCGATTCCTCGATCAAGCATCATCTGTTTCGTGACAGCAGCCTCAGTATCGTAGTAAAAAATCGCTGCATCAGGATGATCATCAAGAAACTTTTTGGCGATCCCGAGAACGAAGAATGTTTTACCTGTTGCGCTTTCGCCTGCGAATGCAGTAATTTTATTGTTCGGTACCCCGCCGTAAATGCTCCCTGTCAATACAGCATTAAGGATATAAGAGCCGGTGTCGATAGCTCCAGAATACTCTGAGGAATGTAAACCATCATCTGCTAAATGCGTATCAACATCGCCAATATCTTTGATCATTTCACGGATAAAATTCGATTTTGCAGTCATAATATTCTCCTGTATCCTGTATATTATAGTATTGTATAGTATAATTTGTGTATTGTAAAGTGTTATTTAAGTTTCTTCTTTTTTATTACTATTGGCATGTCAGTCCACAACTTTCCATCAGTCGCAACTGCGTTAGAATTTTCTTTTAACCAAGCTCTTTCTTCTTTATTGTGTTTGTGTTTTATTAAATATTCTGGTGAATCAGATCTAGTTGTGGTTATAATTAATAAAACAGCCAGTGGGTCAAGAACAATAACTAATAGTATTATGATCCATCTAATAGTTTTTTCAAGAATCAAAGCATCATCATTATCATAAATCAGCAAAGCAACATAACGAATAGGCCCAACTTCGCGTTGCAGATTTCTTATTTCTTTTGATAATGGAGCTTTTTCATCTAATAATTTATCTATACTAGCTTCAGCAATTTTTATTCCATTCTGAAGCGATGCTCTTTCTCTTTCTTGTGCCTTACGATATTCCAATCCCCTGGTAGCACGATCATTAGATATCATAGAGTTTATTGCGCTGTCTAGTTGTTTTATGGCAGCATCAGATCTAGTTATTTTTTCTTTTTCTCTTGCTATAGTCGCATCTATGCGTTCTATTCTTTCTTGTGAATCGCCCGTTGATGAAGCCTGTTCAATATGGGCTTTACTCAAATAACCAAATGTGCCCATACTAGTTATGAACATTAGAATAAAAACAGCTATTGTAAAATATGTTTTCATTACAACATGCATATTTTTCCAATTACGATATAGATAGGCTGCGGTAATTACTTTACCCACTTCTAAAACTAATCCCATGATGAGGATTGACCAAAATGCTGCTGCGAATATTGCTGTTAATCCTACAATAGAATACCAAGCAGATACGCATGAAATAGCGAATCCGGCAAAAAACGCAAGATATCTATCTATATTATATTTCTCTAGGTTCATAATAATATTCGTCTGTGTCGCCAAAAACATATTTTGGTTTATCCTCTACAGAATAAACTTTCGTGCTTACCTTGAAATCTGGAATCTTTGGATTAGCGGGCAAATGACTAGGCTCATACCACATAATTCTATTGTTTGGTTGTGCAGCAAATTGCCCATTGTCCAACATTATAAAATTGAAACTCTTATGCTCTGACGGAATTTGTGTAAATGTTGTGTCTAAAATGTTGGGATCAGAAACGCAATTATCAATAGTAAACATATAATTTCCCATATACCAATTTTTATTTTTAGCTTTATATCTAACTTTCAATCCCCTTAAAGACAACTTCTCAATAACAGCCATTTCATAACTAAAACAATCCCACAACTGCAATTCATCTAGGGGCAAATATTCAGTTATATCTGTTTTCCAAACATATGCTGAAAGAGGTAACTTATCATATAATGCACCATATTGTGTTATCAGCGATTCAATGTAGAAAGCACGGCCTCTAATGGATTTTGCTGATATCCAAATACAAGGCTCAAATTCACCTTGTCCCTTCAGAATTCCATCTTGATCTTCTGTAAAATCATACAGATATTCTTTTCTTACGAAACATTCTACAGGGGGTAAATTTACAATTAAAAAGGACAATTTAACCTCTAGTAATAGACAACACTTTATTCAATTGTGTTTCGATAATAGTGGATCTATTTGGCCAATAGATGTAATCTTTGTTAGAAGTCTTGAGCAAATTGTTTAGCAATGGAACTATAATAGTCTCAAGAGTATGAATATCGTTTCTTAGTTTAGCTATTATTTCGTTAGTTTCTTCAGAAGTGGATGGATTAGCCATTTTGGATAAAGCTGCATCCAATTTTTGATGAAGATCATCGATCTTGGTTTCTAACTCCGGAGATACGATCGGTGTTATTTCAGGTGTAGCTTCTGGTGAATCCACACCAGAAAACCCATAGTCATAAGAAATATATTCTTCTGGAATCTTTGGTTTTGTTGTCATGAGAAAAAGTCCTCAATAGTATTTCTTTTTTCTTCTTTCCAATTTATAACATTCAATATTGATTTAAGTGGTTCAAGAAATGCTTTTTGAAACTGTAAATCATAATCTATATATTCTTCTATATTAAACTCTTTTGGCAAAACGTTTAGAATACCCAATACGTTCTGATGGAAAACATTAGGCATTTTCATATAACAATACTTGATTTTTTCGCCCTCTTTGATCATTTCGTACTTCTTATTTAGTTTCATTTTTTTTATGTTTTTGTTATATACTATGGCTGCTCGCACATGAATAGGCAGAGGTTTAGTGTTAGATGGGCTAGAGTATTCGTCTAGATTTTGCACTCCTCTAGGAAAAGATATGTTCTCAAAACTCAAAGAATAAAACTTATCTTTGAAATTTCGAACATACTCTTGTAAAGCATTTTCATCACTGGTTATAATGATATTCAAAGCTTCCTTAATAGCTTTACGGCAAGCCTCTGGCGTAGAAGACTTCACCGCTTCTATGCCCGCAATCTTTAGTTTAGGTTCTTTGAATCTAACTCCTTCGGAATCTAGTGTGTTTAGAATATATCTTTTCTTAGCAGTCCATATTCCACGATCAGCAATAATCTCGCGCTTCATGATCATCTTTTGAGCATATGCGTTTGTTCTTTTTGCAAGATCAGAATACAGTCTACCTATAAATGGTTCTATCTTTTTTTCTGATACATTATTCAAGAAATCTACTATATCATTAGTAGATGGATTTTTACCTTCAAATACTTTTTGAACAAGTTTGTCAAAGATAATATATAAAGAATCTGTATCTGAGGCAATGACGAAATCTTCATTCTTAGTTCCCAGAACTTTATTCATATATGTATTGATTTCATTTTCAGCCCATCGAATAGATAACTGCCCACCAAGTGTAATGGCTGTTGCTTGTTTTAGATCGAAAAATCTGAAATACGGATTACCAATCGCGCCGTATGCTGAATTCAACTGAATTTTCTTAGCCATCTGAATGTTTTTGTTTCTAGAAATCAGTTTGGCATATTCATGTTTCTTTATTGGATTTTCTTCTTTCTCATAGTTCTTTTGTGCTTCAATCATTCGTTCTTTATAAAGAACGCGATCATCATACATTTTTTGCATCAACTCCGGCAAAAACCCCTGATGCTTATTTGAGAAATACCAACCATTTGGAGCAAGACTATGATTTTCTATGATAGGCAAATCATAAGATTTATTCAAGAATTGATCAATAGTGATCCTCTTAAACTTATCTGTAATGGTATCTGGGCTAATGTTATATTGCATGATCAGATGTGGATACAAACTATTCAAGTCAAAAGACACAATCCACTTATGTAATCCCACTTGTGGATTCTTTACATATGCACCTTCGTATGCAGAATTTTTTTCGTTTTTAGCAGATGTAGCTGAAATGACGATGTTCTTTTTAAAGAGATGGTTATGAATAAGCGTATCCCACATTCTAACTTGCATGAATGTGTCATCGAAGTTTACTTTGGCGTCATACGCAAGCGCAAATACTAGATCAATAAGTTTCATCTTATCATCTAGTTTGTCAACTAAATCAACATCCTTAATGTTGTAATCAATGAATTTAGTAAAGTCTTTTAAATATAAGTTGTGTAGAGTTTCATATTCAGAATAGTCTATCTTTCTTTCATCAAGTTCAATATGTGCGATGTTGTTTAGTTTATAAGATTCTTGTTGTACATAGGTAAACTTACGATAGAGTTCCAAATAGTCTAGCGTACAGACACCAATTATCGTAGCTGTGGTGTTATCGCGATTCATAAATGAAACTGTGTTTTTATAAACTTGTCCCCATGGAGAAAGTTTCTTTGCTTCTTTTTCACCCAGAACGATACTCATTCTTTTAAAAAGATAGGGAATATCAAAAAATCTAATGCTCCATCCAGTTACGATATCTGGATAAGATTTAGACCATTCAATAAGAAATGACTCTAATAATTCTTTTTCATTACGACAACGAATGTATTTTACATCTGATCTAGTTGATGTGTATTCTCTACAACCAAAAGTGTAGAATACATTATTCTTTTTTAGTGTTATTGCTGTAACCTCTTCGGTAGCAGTTTCAACCCTGGGGAATCCATTATTAGACGCAACTTCAATATCAATAGTTGCTACTGAAATCAAATCTCTATCATATTGTATTTCTCCGGGGTATTCTTCATTTAAAAAAGAATATACAAATCTCGGGAATCCAAATATTTGATAATTTTCAACATCTTCATACTGCTTTATGAATTGTTTTGCTTCTTTTATGTTTTCAAATTTAATAGGTTCTACAGACTGATTATTGATTGATTTCCAAGAAGACTCTTTTCGGCTTGGAACATAAAGAATAGGTTCATACGCAATCTTACGCATAAATGATCGACCATTTTCATAGCCTCGCAAAAGGATTTTATTGTCAGATTCAACTGCGCTTGTATAGAACTTCATAAGTGTATTATACTTTATACTAGAGGCTTAGTAAAGTCTAAAGCACTCGCATATTTTGGAATAACTAATCCGGAACCAAACATAGAAGTATATGCATTGTATAATTCAATTTTTAAATCATACTGAAACAAAATATGTTTTTCGTCAATAATGATTTCTTTTTTATCTGCCATGGGGAGATAATCCGCTAGCCCTGGTTGCGCTCGGCCATCTGGACCTTGCGTCATACCAAAAATTGCTGGCTTTATTAGTTTTATTTTCGTCCCTAGATTTTCAATTTTAGCAATAACGTCTTCACCACTTATAAGTCTAATACCAATCACATTGCTCATAATCTATTTCCTTTGATCTTCTTCCGTACTATTGTCAATCCCAGCTTGATGATTTAGTATTGCAATCTTTTCACGCCCGCGACTCCAGGCGCTAACACCTAGAATAGCACCCATAGCTAAATGATACAGTCCAGCACCCTTCAATGTCAAGGGGTCCCATTGAATTATGGGAGCTTTTGCAAGCACAAGATATATCGCCCAAAGTATGGGAAACACAACGAAGTCCATGCTGCATGTCACAATGTATGTCCACGCAACTACAGGCCTCCATGTGTTTCTTATCCAAGTGTCTTCATCTTCTTTGGGCGTAACACTAAGATAATCTTTGTTATGAAAAGTCGTCATAATGAGTTCAACGCGAGGTTATATCTATCTACTCTATCTTGTAGCCCAATATAACCACCATTAATCTTTTTAGTTATTTCTTTTATGTCGCCCCGATCTGCAATAAGATTCAAATTTGTTCTATTCCAGTACCATCCAGCAGACCGACACGCAAATTCTGGATTCAATAAAAGTGTAGGATCTGATACTAAGTCAACACTCAACCCCTTTCCACATTCGTAATAATTACTTTTACCTGTAATTTGAATCAATCCTCGACCGCGATACTTCCAACCATCGCCAGATGCTTCTGACCCATTACCTAATCTATTTCCATAAACATAGTTTGCTATCTTTTCTGGATTGCGAGCATATTGCAATGCAGTTTCTGGTGTAAATCTGCTTTTGAAAGTTGCTAATAATCCTTCTGTGCTGTAGTTTAAATTCTCTTCTATTCTAGCAAAATTACCAGATTCGTGCCCAACTTGGGCTATGAACGCAGCTAATCTTGCTGTGGTATCTATGCTATTCTCAACAGCAGTTATTAAAATATAATCAATATATTTGACTATATTTTCCATCTTTGCTGCGGGCATACAAAGTTTTAGTTTCGATGCATCAATCATAAAACACCATTAACTGCAATAATTCTGACATATTTATAAAACAAAAGAGAGGGGCTATAACCCCCCTCTCACATAATATAGATTTAACTTTTACTCATTTCACTGATCTTCAGTAAGAAACTTTTTAGATTTATGCGATTTTGTGTCATCACTATCACCTATGTTAATTTTTCTTGGCTTCTTTGATTCTGGAATAATGTTTTTCAGCCAAATACACAACATGCCATTAACTAGATCCGCGCTTCTGATTTCTACTGTTTCAGCTAAGGTGAATGAACGAGTAAAAGGCCTTTCAGCAATTCCTTTGAATAGGAAATCATCGGATGGCCCACTCTTTGCATTACCAGTAATTTTTAGAACGCCGTCTTCTAGAATAACTTCTATATCATCTTTGCAAAAGCCCGCAACAGCGAGTTCAATAACATATCCGTTATCATCAACTTTACGAATATTATATGGCGGATATCCCAACATACTTTTAGTTGTTGCCATGTTTTCTAGTCTTTTGAAAACGTCCTCGAAGCCAATGAAGCCTCGGTCGAAGTCGAAAATATTTGTGTATTGTGTTTTCATTTGTTTTCTCCTCAAATTAGCGAGATTATAATGTGAGCCTCTTTCGACAGCTCACATAATATAATATAGTATATCTACTTCCGATTGTCAATAACTATTTGTCTAAGGTTCCCATTCTGATGGCATATAACCAAAAACATCTTCATCTACTATTTTACTAAGATTGGGTGGGCTATAAGAAGGGCCCTTCATCACTTTGCCGTGTTCATTTTTTACACACTTGCCATCAACAAGTTTACTCATGTTGGAGCGATGTACTTCATTAAAACATTTGTCAAGATCAATGCCAAAAGAGTGACCTGCTCCATAAACGACGTATAATAAATCAGATAGCGAATCTGCGATGTCAATTAGCTCTCCATTATCTATTGCTTCTTTGAATTCATTAAATTCTTCTTCAATCAAACTTATTCTAAGAGATCGAGTTTTAATATTTGAAATTGTGGGTATAACATTGACCTCTTGATCACATGATTTCATAAAGTCCGATACTTTTTCAAAATTTGTCTTCATTTTCTATAATCTTGTTCAGCATCATTTCCGTTATAAATTTTCTTGTGCCCTATATTGTATTTGGTATATAACTGCCACTCAACCTTTTCTTTGAATGGAATTATCTTTATTAAAGATAACGATGCTTTGTCTTTTATTTGATCTAGATTTACTACATCAAGTAGCTTCCATTCCAACAGGAGATTGGTTATAGTATTGCGGCGCCGCCTGTCTTCGTCTGAAAAGTTAGTCGTTTTGCCATCTAAGGCAAGCAATTCTTTGAAATGAACTATGAAATATCTTTTTTGTTTATGCAGAATATGACAAGACTGATAGAGTCGCTTTTCATTTTTTGGAGATACGCCGATGCGTGTAAGTGTTTCTCTAATTTTCAAGAAGTCTTCCGGCATTTTTAACTTTATTTCAATCAGATCCTTTATTATGTTTTCGTTGCTCATTTTGTATTCCACCCTTATCTGCTATTTTATATATTTCAGAGATATCTTGGGTAGATAAAATAGATAAAGCCATCTCTGCCTTTATTCTACTATAACCAAAATATTCCATAACTAGATCAAGATCACAATCAGCTTCGGGTTTAGCCCACGTAGCATATCGCTTTCTTTTTCTTATAGTATTTATAAAATAATCAAACTGAAGGAGGTTGTCCAAATGGGGGCGCATGTTCATTTCATTAGCATAAAGAACACAATCTTGATGATATGATAGCGATCTATTAGTCACGAATGGAATATAGCCCCTTTGGGCTAAATCATCATTAGGAGTATTTCGCATTACGTCTTCTTTAGTGTACGATAAGGCATCAACGTATTTAAATGATTCTTTCCTCTTTTTTTGTTGCCTATTATACATAATCACAATCTCCTGCGACTTATTTTATTTGAATTCGCAGTCAATCATAATCTGCGTCATAGCGGCTGCTAGATTGATTTGATGATCAGCAACAAATGCAGCTTTGTATTGATAGTCCGCTAGAATCAATACCAATGGTGGAATGGATTCTGGCTTCATATAATCGTGGGCTGTATCATAGATTTTACGAAATAGGATATTTGTTTCGGAAGCGGAGTTTACTGCAATCCACTTCCTCACTTCAACAAAGTCCTTTTCGCGTAAATGTGTGATGAGTTTTTTTATATCAAAGTCAACAACCTGAGAAAGAATACCAACATCAATCTTTCCTAATGCTGAATATTTCTGAAGCTCATTTATAGTTCTACGCCAGTCTGGGAAATACTTTGTAATAACTTCAGCAACAACTTTCTTGTCATATTCTACATTTTCGTTTTTAAGAATATAACAGGCTCTTACAAGAAACTCATTTGCTAGTTGTGACTTTTGTTTGCCATTGATCTTAAAATCAATAACTGAACATCTTGAATGAATGGGATCAAGAATCTTATGTTTGTAATTGCAAGTAAAAATAAATCCACAATTTTTGGAAAACTCTTCCATGAAATGGCGAAGTGCGGGCTGAACGTGTTCCGCGTTCAGATAATCCGCTTCATCTAGAATAATGTACTTTCTACCTCCCATCATAGAAATAGAACTAGCATAATTGCGAACATCAGTTCGAAGAGTATCTATCTTCACGTTCAAAGAACCGTTTAATATAATGTGATCACACCCAAGTTCATCCAACATAGCAAGAGCAACTGTAGTTTTTCCTACTCCAGATGTTCCGTTCAAAAGAAGATTAGGTATAAATCTATCTTCGACAAATTTTTGAAAGGTGGTTTTTAATTCTGAAGGAAGAATACATTCTGAAACCTTCTTCGGTCGATAAGTTTCACACCATAGCATTTTTGACATATAATTTCCGATACATTACACATGAAAGTAGGGATCGCGAGAAGACTTAATATTTCTCCACCCCCTCTGCGTTATATAAAATACTACGCAGAAATTATATTATGTGTCATACTTACTGGTTGTTTCAATAGCAATATAATATGTAATATCACCAGTCTTTGAAGTGAACTTTGAAATTCCCTTGGATGAAATGGAAACTTCGTAGTCGCGTTTCAATATATTTACGATATTCTCAGTTCTAAAAATCATGGAATAATTATTTTTAGACTTGCCTACAAGCCGTTCCCATAAATGAGAACTAGTATCTTTGTGATTCAGTGCTGAAAGATACATATTACCATCACGACCCACGAAAGCTATTTCCGGAAGTTCCAAAACACTAGATACCTTTAGCGCACCACTTAGAGCTTCTGCATCGAGATTAAAATCAACATCAGTAGAAGTTAGGCTGATGTCCTTATCAGGCGCGGAAATGATGGATTCTTTATTAGTATAAGTGTAGTACGCTGTAGCATTGCCACCATTTGTAATTTTAATATTCTTATCAGTAAAATTTAGATCCGGATCTTCAAATGTACGTAGAATTCCTAGAAATTGACTCAAATCATAAATGGCAAATTCGCGAGGAAATTCTTCTGAGATATTAGCAATAGCCAAGACGCTCTTTGCTAGATTGACTGTTCTTTGTTTATTTCCTCGACGAAACAACATATTAGAATTTATAAAAGCAAAATTATTTAGGATTTCATTAGTTTGTTCTGATAATTTCATAGACTTCTCCAATATTCACATCATCAAACATTATGTTACTATGTTACTGTGTGTTTGTCAATACCTATTTTGCCCTCTAATTTTTTAGTTTTACCCAACATTTCAACATCCGCTGTAGCTGATACGCCCAACTGCGCTAGGTCAATCAAACTACCAGCAAATACATATGCGCCCATATGTGCAAGTTTCATCCACGGGCACAACCAAACTTTCATTCCCATATTCCTGACATACTGACAAAACATATAATCTTCAGACAAATATCTTTTAGTTTCTGGATCAATTACGCAATCAAAATAAGCATGTATTTCGCGAGAGCCATCGAAATGATCTGTTCTAATGTGATCTGGTAGATATGCTAGATGTGGATATGATTCGCGAAACTTAGTAAAAACTTTCCGTTGAATCATCATAAATCCTGTACCACTTTCTAGAACTTCTACAGGCTTATCAACAGCAATTTCTGATGTACCTTGAGTAGGATTGAATACATAATCACCAATGTAGTTTTCTAGATTCTGAGGATTAGCATCACCAAAACCAACATCAACTGCGCGTTTCACTTTTTCCCATGAAATACATTTCTTTGGATACGGGCCACATATTACATCTTTATCTGAGTTAGCATCAGCTAAGGCAGTCAATGTGAATACGTCGTTTGGATCAAACGCAATATCAGAATCAATGAACATTAAATGTGTGGCATCAGAACGAAGAAACTCATCAACCAAATAATTTCTTGCTCTAGTAATTAGAGATTCATTGAACAAGTAATAAAATTTGCAATTGATTTCGTATTTGGTGGCTAGTATAGCTAAATCCGTAGAAGACTTAGTGTACATTCCTGAACACATTCCACCATACATGGGGGTAGCAATAAATAATTTTCTCTTACGAAGTTCTTCAACGCTAATTGATATTTCCATCGCCTTCTCCCATCATATTGTCAAACTTACTTCTTTATTATATATAATGCACTGTAGTGTTATTATGAAAACATCAATTTATATAATTTGTAAAATAAAAAAAGGGGGGAACGAAAAGGAGCAAACGTTCCCCCCAAATTTATCTACTGCCTAGGTATTAAGCAGCGAGGGCGCGATAGCCCGCAGCGACAACTGCGCGAGACGGCGTGCCCAAACGATAAACAGAAATCTGGTTACCGTTGGCAAGAGTCTTACGGTTGTTATACACCGCATAACCCTGAGAGCGAAGCTGAGAAGCAATCGCACTTAGGTTAGCAATGCCGAAGCGAGTTGAAGCCTGGCCTTCAGTAATGTCGCCACCAGTCTTCAAGAAATTAAGAACGCGCTGAGTCTTAGTCTTACGATTAGTCATATTTACACCTCTAGTTATTTTAAAAAAATCAATCTTACAATTACGGCACAGTATGTGATGTAGTTGTAGGATCGATACTCAAAGCCATTGGATCCAACGTCGTTGTGACATTAGGATCAATAGCCTGAGTCTGGGTAGCCACAGTCGGATCGACTTTGGCGTATAGTTCAAGGAACGAGGACTTCGTTTCCTTATCAAAACGGTTGATGCAAAGATTGATAGCCCGCATACGGTCATCAAACATGCGATATGTACGAATGATATGAACAAGACGGCGAGTGGAAATCACTTCATCAATCGCACCCTCTTCAAACGTCTTGCGAATAATATCAGCCCATGCGATAATATTATCAACAAACTTCTTATCATTTTCATCGCATACCCGATCATAGCAAAGATATCCAAGAAGAATCTTTGTTTCAATAGAATTCTTAGGATATTCCTGCTCAATGGTGATGGGAAATCGTTCCAGCCAAGCGTCATCGAGAATGGACGCAGCAACATATCGTCCATCCATAGAGCCTTTACCCTTAGTGTTAGCTGTAACAATAACATTGAAACCTGGCATGGGTGTTATAACTTCACCAGTTTTCTTTACGTGATATGCCTTTCCTTCAAGAATGCCTTGCAAACACATAACTTTACCAGCATCAGCACGATCAGCTTCATCAATGAGTAGAATTGCACCAAGTTCCATGGCTAGAAGGGCAGGTCCTTTCATAAACTTAGTTTCACCATTAATGAGACGGAATCCGCCAATAAGGTCGTCTTCATCAGTTTCACGGGACATCTGAACGCGAACCAACTTACTTTTGGTCTTCGCGCAAATCTGTTCAACCATGAATGTCTTACCATTGCCAGACAGACCTGAAATGAAAATTGGAAAAAACTCTTTAGAGAGAACTATTTTTTCTAAGTCCTTGAATTCACCAAACGGCACGTAGAACGGATCACTATTGGGAATATTAGCATGATCATATTCGGAAACTGCATTTGGATCAAACTTAGGCGCAACAGGCTTAATGTATTCTCTATTAATAGGGATAACTGTAGCCGACAATTTAGGCTCATTAGAAGTAGTGAGCGAAGGCAATTTATAAAGGCCACGAGAAACCTTATATTTGGGATTAAAGATCCAATGCCAATCACGCCGAACAATCGTTGATTGATTATCAATCCAGGACAACATATCTTTATTTTTATATGGCTTATAACCAAACTTCTTAACTGCAGATTCAAGAAACTTCATGCCATTTTCACTAATATTATTCACGTTTTTGCTCCTTAGTGGATTACTATATTAATACTACTACGAGACGGCGTTATTGTCAAGTAGATATTCTTTTCGCGAAATTGTTTAATATAATTCTTGAATTGATTCTATCAGTTCGTGCTTCGATGAACGCCTTTTTAATTTGCACCTTAGTCGCATTTTCTTTGATTTCGAAAGAAAATTCATCACCCTCATCGTTATTATCACTAAAATCAATATTATTAATCATATGAAGCTCATCATAGCCACAAACATCGAATACCGTAGCACACCCATTTTTTTTAAATTCCTTTTGAACAGATTCAATATTTTTAATTTGATTATAAAATGTGTGAATTTTTGCTTTGATTTTAGATGCTTTATCAATTCGAAATCCGATAGTGTGATAACCATCACTCTTTAGAATTTTCAAAAGAGTGCTAGTGGCAAATTGTGAGAATTCGCGCCAGTTTTCATAGTTTGTATTATTGATATAATATTTGTGGTGAACAGGATCGTAAATTACTTGATTGCGATTTCTGAAAAAAGTTTTAACTGACCTATCTTCGTGTTCAGTTCCCAATTGCGAAGAGGGGCGTGTATTATCCACGAAAAATGTACCAGACGATTCCCCGTCAGTGAGGAACACAGTGCTGATGATTTGCGTGTTAGTTTGCTTCTTAAACATTTTTAGCAGAGGCCGCGCGATCAAAATAGTACAGTCTAGCGGAGTGGTATTTAATTTAAAATATTTACATCTGGCCGGGTGATGTTGCTTTAAGTTATAATCAAACTGGATCATAAGAGCAGAGGTCATATCACGGAATTCATTTAGTTTCATAGACTCATGATAAAGTTCAATAATTTTCATAAAAGGGTTGGGTGTCAGTGTGTGATTATACCTTTTCTTTTCATTATTAATAGGCATATCAATATCAATATCAGCATCAGTAAAGCCATAAACACGATGCGGAATATTCGCCTTACGACAAAATAACACTAGATTGATTAGCTGTTCAATTGTGTTTTTCATATTATCACGCATAGATCCAGAAAAATCAACAAACATCACAATGCCGTGATTTTTAGAATCTGGAGAAATACTAACTCGGCGAAAAATATCATCAGACATTCGATATGCATATAGACGAGCGGGATTGATCACTCCAGTCTTAGATTCGCGAGTGCGAACATATTGATCCGCCGCCTTACGAACTTGAAACTCTTTCAGTATATAATCGACAACACGATTAGAAGTATTGCGTAATTTATTAAACGCAGCAATTCCCATCGAAAGGTCACTATTATTTCTAACTTCTGCCAAAACTGTGGCATAGTCAACGATATATGTCTGCCAATTCTTAGGTGCCTCGGCACGATAATATATATTATTAACGCGATCACTAGGATCGATGATACTATTCATCGCATTTTCTAATGCTTTAATCGTTTCAGAATCTGTGATTGGAGATTGGTTAACTGAATCATCGTTTTTAGGTTCATAGCTTGTTGAGCTATCATTCTTCGAATCATCTACTTCGTTATCGATAATATTTCCTACAGGTGTATTACTATCTGGTAAGACTTCAATTGACTCAGGTGTAGAGTCGGAATCATCAGTCTCATCAGTCTCATCATTTTCAAGGGATTCAGAAAAATCATTCGCTTTCATGATAAGTTTGGTGAGACGCTTTGCTAAGGCAATTGCGTCTTCAAATGTCACCAGCTTATCTATTTCACCAATAATCAGTTTTTCTTTGTGTGTGAATGGAATCTTGATATGATCGCCCAATTTATAATAAAGATTGATACGATCAATCAAAGGAAAACTTGACATTCTACGATTTTTGATTTTAAAAAAATCACTGTCAAACATATGTTTATATCCTTCGCGAAAATCTCTTCGCGTGCCCGGATACTTATCCTTGATCAGACGTTCAATTCGTGCGTCTTCAATAACATTGAGAATGTCACGAATGCCTACATTTTCTGTAACTGTTTGGATCCATTCTTTTGATGGCGTATAAAGAGCATGACCAATCTCATGCTCAATAAGCATGTGATATAAAGTCTTACTGACATTTTTCCATGTTGGTAGAGTAAGGACACGATGTTTTGTGTCAAATGATGCAGTTTGAACGTTCTTGTGTTCAATAAGAACATCTTCTGTCGCAAGGAGTTTCGCAAGTTTGTCCAACTCATTCATGCGAGCAATTTGATCATTAGTATTCATATAGCTATACTACTATTAAAGGAGCAAATTGTCAAGTCCTACTTCTTTCGCCTTTTTGCGAAAAGTAGAACCATGATCAGGCTCACGGTGCAATTTCTGGATTTGAAAAACATGAATTAGCTCATGTTTCAAAGTTTCTTGATATATCAATTCATTAGGAAAATTGCTGGCAATTCCTAGAATGATCTTATGATTTTCCGGAACGCAGTAGCCCCATTCTGCTCGAAGATCATCATCAATATCTAATATAATGTTCTTGAAATTCAAGGATTCTGAAAACAATACGCGATTTAGGTGCATCGCGTCCTGTTTGAATTGAGCAACGGTAGGGCGAAAGTTCATCATATAACTATATTACTATACAATGATCTTATTGTCAACTCCTAAATTACCTTTATTTTTCAATGGGTTAGACACGAAATCCTTAATTAAGATCATCCCATAATTGTTTATTTTAGGGATTTTATTTAAATTCACATCTTTTTTCAAGATTAGTTGTTGTTTGAAATGCTTATTGTAATCAATATGATGGTGCCAACGGCCATATTTCTCAACGATTCTAGTTACATCAGGGTGTAAATCGTGAAGCATTTTTGATTTGTTTATAGTTCCTTCCGGATTCATTACACCATCGCGCCACTTACTTTTGTCCAATGCACCTTCTTTATGATAGAATTCTTCCGTATTACCCCCCTTCACTGTTTGTGTAGCTGCTTTACCCTGCAGAAACGCATTGAATTGAACGGTACAATATCTATAGGGACCAGTTGTATCTTTTAGAACCCGCAAACAAAGATCAGTGTCTTCGTTATATTTTCCTCTCCATCTATGTTTGCAAGTATTCTCAATCAATAAACACGAATATATTCTAGTGTTTGTTATAAATGCTGGACGTTTAGCATTGGGGGCTATAAAAAATCTATATTGAAATCCGGATATTGGAACATTTTCATAACGATCTACGAAATTTTCTGAAGCACGAAATATGGCTCCAGTCTCAACTCTTATTCTTTCATTGGTGTGCAATCTATAAAAATCTGAAATGTTATCATCAAGAACCCAATGTCTTTTAGCTCCCAGAGAAATAGAATGATCCCAACAAAAATTTCTTGCTGGACCGGGCCCCTTGCCATGGTTGCTAAACGGCACGACCAATAGAGTCACATACTTGCGGATGTCGAAGTGATCAAGAGACTTCTCGTAGCTGTCCTCATCTTGTGGCTCGATAGCAATGTAGTGTGGCATTTTCATTCGTGCAAGTGACTTGGAGGTGATCATAGATTCATGACGACCTTTAGATATGATGTATACTGGATATGATGGATTAGTCATTTTCAATCCATCTCTTGAGAGAATTTGCATCTCTATCCAAATGCGGATACCATAGACTTTTTGTTTTTACATTAATATGCTGCTCGGAATCGATTTGTGACGAATACTTCTTGGAAAATTCATCAAAATCTTCTTTGTTTCTGAAGTGGACATATATCGTCTTATAAGATGGATTGTTATTCTGCTCGTACTCCGGCATTCCCTTCCATTGGGTTTTCCATTCTTCTTCTTGTTTATCAAACAAAGTTGCCGGCATATCTTCAGAAACTACGCCAACACAATCTTCATAACTTACTTTATTTTTATTCAGTTTTTTTGTCATACAAACACCACTTTTCTTTTTTTCGCATTAGATCTCCTTAATCTATCCAGCTTTTTCATTTGCCTTTTTGCTTGTTCAACGTGGAACATATTTGCTCTTTGTGTGTAAACTATTCCATTGAGATGATCATATTCGTGCTGAAACACGCGAGAAGTCAATCCGGAAAACTTCGAAGTATCCGTTTTGCCCGTATGATCAGTATATCTTGCACGTATTTCAATGGGTCTTTTCACCTTTACAAATAATCCAGGAAAAGAAAGACATCCTTCTTCATAGATTTCCATATTCGCGGAAGAATCTACTATCTTGGGGTTGAATGCTGCAATTACAGTACTTGGTTCGCTTGGATCACCTATTACGAATGCTCGCGTCATAATTCCTATTTGACACGCAGATAGCCCCAATCCTCGATTCTTACACATGATGGTTTTTAATAATTCAAACAAATCTGTAGCAGTTAGCGTCTTGCCATCGACTTCAATTCCAGTTAGAAAATCGAATGGCTCACATACTTGTCTTAGAAGCGAATCATTATTTTTTAATAAATTCATAATATTATCCTCAGTCTGAAGTCAATATCTTATATCATATATCATACAAAGGTATATGTCAATCGGTATCGTTATCCATCATTTGGCGTTGTTGTACACTTTGCTTATGAAACCCCTCAATTAATAAACAAATTCCATTATCTATATGTGTAGAATTATATTGCTTCCAAGAAGTTCTATTTAGAATAGATATATCTAATAATTTTTGAGCCATTCCAATCGGTTTGAATGGATTAAATACAAATCTACCATTCCATCCAACCTTTTGTTTTATTTTTTCAGCAAGTTCGATGATGCTATGATCTATTCCACTTCCTATATTTACGATTTTTTCTGTTGTTTCGTTTGTTGCAATATTTATTGCTCTTGCACAATCGCTAGTATATAGATGCTCTCTCCTTGCATTTCCATCTCCCCATATTTCAACAATCTTCAAGCCATATTCATTAGCTAAACAAATTTTCCTCACTAATGAGGGAAGGACATGACTATGTTTAGAAAATTCATCATTTTCGTGATATAAATTACACGGAATAAATGATCTCCAAGTAGGATTCAAATTGCATAATTCCATCCCTACTTGTTTAGCTAATCCATACCCTTTATTTGATTCTTCTATTGATCCAGTACATAAATCATATTCTTTCATTGGCTGATTACAATTTTTAGGATAAGCGCAAGAAGACGATATATAGTAATATACTTTGCTTAACGTATTGCAGATTGATGCAACATTTAATGCCATAAGAGAATTAGACAATAATAAAGACGGATTATGTTTTGAATTAAATAATATTCCACCTACAATTCCAGCACAATTATAAATCACATCAGGATTCATATTGCGTATGTAGTTGGAAGTATTTTCTTGAAGAGTTAAATCGCAATCTTTGCTAGAATGAGATATAACTTCTGTATGTTTAGAATTGTTTTGTAATTCTTTAACAAGAGCGGATCCTAATTTTCCAGATCCACCCAAAACTAGACATGTACTCATTTGAAATTACTATTCAACAGGTTTGCTGTAAATTGCAATTCTCGACTTAAATTTCTTGACGAATTACCAATAAAAATCCCATTGTTATGAAGTCTATTAGCATTAGGAAACTCATTTATTGATTGTTTTTTATTTTGTTCAAAATGAGTAGATAAAGGATGACTTAATATGTTTCCTGCTACAATAGGTCTGCAATCTACTCCGTGGGATTTTAATGTTGAATATACAGAAAATGTATTTACATATTCTGGAAATATTATACCGAAGGAATACCAACTGGATTTTTGATTGTGTTTTTCTTTTTGTATTGTATATTTATAAAATTCATTTTGAAAAACTTCAGCATTTTTTCTTCGTTTTTCTATAAATTCATCTAATTTTTTGAGTTGTTCTATTCCAACTGCTCCGCTTATTTCAACTGGTCTTACGCAATATCCAGGAAGAACGAATGAAAAATTAATATTAAATGGATTTCTAGAGCTAAGCCAATTATCATATTCAACATCTTTTTGTAAATCCCTCGCATCTAATTTTCGTATCCATCCGTGCGCTCTAAGAGATTTCAATATATTGTATAATTTGCTTGAATTTGTTGTTATCATTCCTCCTTCCATAGTTTGTAGATGATGGCTGAAAAAGAAGGAATATGTCCCCATTAAACCAAATGTTCCTGCTTGTTGATTATTTTCGGTTGCCCCTAATGATTCGCAGTTATCTTCTATCAATATCATATTGTTATTTTCACAATAGTTTTTCCATTTCTGTAAATCCGCCGGAAGTCCAAGTAAATTCACAGCAAATACAGCTTTAGTTTTGTTTGATATTGATGGAATATTATTTGTAGAGGAATTAAAAGTATCGATATCACAATCCATAAAAATTGGCTTAATGCCATATTGAATTAATGGTGAATATGTTGTACTCCAGGAAACAACTGGAACCAATATTTCATCTCCTGGTTTCAAATCTCCAGAATATATCAATGCTGCTATGACCAATAGATTTGCAGAGCTTCCACTGTTAACCATTACTGCGTATTTCGTTTTCATTTTTTTAGCAAAATGTTCTTCAAACTTTTCAACATGCCTATTCATAGTGTAATTTCCACTAAAGATAACTTTAGTTGCTGCTAATTTTTCTTTCCATCCCCAGCTATTATATGATAAATTATATTTCATGTTATCACCATTTTGCTAAAATTATTTTTCTTCTCAAATTTAATAGAATTCCTAAACTTATCTTGTAGAACATCTCCTTTATGAGAGATAACGAAAATATTCGCATTTTCTAGGTTGTGCATAATTTTCAAAAATTCATCACACCCGTTTGTGTCCAACGATGCATCAAACACTTCATCAAGTATCAAAAGATTGGTACTTGCACTATTCTTCATTCTGGCTATAGTTCTCCAAGTAAACAATAATGCTAAGTCAATACGCATCTTTTCGCCTTCACTAAATGATTCATATGTGAAATCATCGCGATGGCGAGAAAGAATGCGTTCTTCGAAAGTTTCATTCAATTCGAACTTCACAAAGAAATCCATAGATGCTAGATACTTATTCACCAAGGTGTTTATGATTGGAATGTATTGCTTGATAATTCTTGATTTTATTCCGGTATCTTTCAATATAACACTAGCAATATCATAAACTTCTTTAGTTCGTATGATAGTTTCCCTTTGTCTTTCTACAGTTTCAAATTTTTTTATTAACTCATCAATAATGGTTTTTATTTCATCATTGTGTATAGTAGATAAATCTTTTAGTCTTTCATCATACAGTGTTATTTCTCTTTTATCTTCTTTTACCTTAGAATTATATTCAGATTCTGTGCTTCTAAGGCTTTGTATCTTTTTGTGTACTTCATAAATTTCATTTGATCTGTTTACAATAGTTTCTTGCTTTGATTTTAATTGGTCTAGTGCTTTTTCTATTTCAGTTATGGAAGAAGTCTTTTCGTTTATTTTATTGAGCTTTATATCGTTGCTTATTTCTTGCGTACAAGTAGGGCAATGATCGTTTTCATTATAGAATGAAATACTTTTTTGTTCTCTCTTTATTTTATGATTTAGTTTGCTTTCAATATTATCCACTTCTATATTCATCTTAGAAACTTTAGATTCGTCTGAGATGCTTTCAATTAAGTTATTCATATCGAGAGATATGTTTGATAGAATTTCTTCGTATTCTTTGATTCTTGCTTCTGCGTCTTTTATTTGAGATTTTGTTTCGATTATGATTTTATCATTATCGCGAGTCAGTCGCTTTTGCGTTTCTTCTTGCATCTGCATCATCTCTTTTATGGACGATATGTCCTTTTCTGCAAGAAGAAACAGTCTGTTATTTTCTGCAACCTTATCCTTCAATAGCGCACTCATTGTAGAAAATACACGAATATCCAATAAATCTTCGATCACTTCTCGTCTAGCTGCTGCGGGAAGCTGCATGAATGGTACAAACGAAGAAGAGCCTAGAATGATAATCTGTGTAAAAGATTTCATGTTCATTCTTAGAATATTCTTTTCTACAACTTCCTGATAATCTCTAACGGCAGCTGTCTGATTAATCATTTTGTTGTTCTGATAAATCTCAAGAATATTTGGCTTTATTCCTCTTACGATTTTATACTTTCTGTTGTATGCTGAAAACTCAACCTCAACGACAGCTTCTCTGCCATTTATTGAATTTATAAGTTGATCCTTCTTTACTTTACGGAAAGGCTTACCATAAAGACCAAAGCACAAAGCATCGAGAATGGTGCTTTTACCAGTACCATTCTCGCCTACAATCAAAGTGCTTGGTGATCTATTCAACTGTATTTCTGTAAATGCATTACCAGTTGATAAGATGTTCTTCCATCTTATTTTTTCAAATATTATCATGATTCTATTTTATTATATTTCCATCCAAAACAAATCTTTATCATCTTTCTATTAAACCAATTCACATGTGAATATAAAGCAATATGATTTCCTGGGCTTATTTCCCATGAAGCTACGGGAATATATGGTTCAGCGGGGTTATATGTACTAATATTAATAAACGACCTAGATGGCTTCTTGGGAGTTTTCATTCGCCCGACTCCAAATCTATTGCTTCATTATACAATGATCGCACAAGTTTTTCTAAATCATTTTTATTTGCTTTAGTTTCTAGTGCTGTAACATATTTACTCAAAACCGTCAAAGTGTCTTCAGCATTTTCAAGAATGTCTTCATCACTCATAGTATCTAGATTTCTATGATCTTCAACTATAGAAACATTCAATGGTTCTGCTTCATAAATTTTATTGATCCATATGTCGAACCAATACGGATTCGTTTTATTTTGTATAACAGCTTTGACATAAGTATTCTTCAAGTATGAAAAATCCTTTTTAACTACTTCCTCCATTTCTTTATTTTCATCATTATACCATACTTTGTGAAACATTGAAAATGGATTTATGATAAATTCAAACTCCCTCGTTTCTGTATCAAAAATATGAAATCCTTTAGATTCATCATAATCATTCCACATCATTTGATATGGTGTGCCTAGATAATGAATGTTACCTCTATGGGATTTCTTATGGAAGTGACCACTAGCAACAATATCAAATTTTTCAAATAGGATTGATTCAAGCCCTTCATGTGAAGGCATGCCTCTATACATCTCAAACCCTTTTATTTCCAAATGCCCAAACATGACCTGAGACTTTGTAGCTTTGATAGCATCAAAACAATCTTTGTAATTAGTGTTGTTGATCCAAGGCATTAATAGAATTTTACAACCATCCGCATCTATTTCTTGTGGCTCTGAATACAAATGCACATTTTTGTATCTTGAGAAAACTTCTCTAATGGCATTTACTTCATTTGTATTGCGATAAGGGATATCGTGATTACCAACAATAATATGAACATCAATATTTCGTTTTTCGGCTTGTTCTATAAAGTGAGTTCGCAATGATCTTAGTGTAACAAAGTTAATATATTTTCGCCTATCAACAATATCGCCAAGATGAAATATAGTTTTGATATTGCGCTTGTCTAATTCGGGAAAAAACTGCTCCGAATAAAATTTCACGAAATAGTCAAGGAATTCCCGACTGTCGCCCCGTACACCCCAATGAGTATCTGTAATAATTGCTGATTTCATATGTATAGTTTAGTCTTTTATAGTCGTATTGTCAATAGTTCTCTTGCGGCGCTTACGTTTATTTTGCTCAAATTCTTCCATGAACGCAAGCATCTGTCCTTGTGACCACTCGCCATATTGTAAATTGATTTTATATACGGTGCCATCATGGGCTTGTCTATCGTTAGTTTGATTGTTAAGTTCAGCCATCTGTGTCATAGTATGTTTGGTGTAAAGATATTTCTTTTCTTTTTGTATTCTACGGATGAATGCAAAATAAATGATTTGAGTAAAATAAGCAAAGGGATTGCTCGACTTTTTATGATCAAAGTTTTCAATATATTGGAGACAATTTTCTATGCCATCACTAATCATATCATCACGAAACGTATAGTTAGAAAAGTTGGGCCTAAATGCCAAGTGTGTAGCAATCTTCATAAAACATTCGCCCACATACTTCGGAACTCGTGGTGATGGTTGTTTGTTCCTTTTTGCCTTATTGCACTCTTTTTTATAACTCTTCATTGCCTCTAAAAGTTCAGCGTTATTTACATAATGTACTTTAGCTTTTTTACTTGACATAATCTATCTCCACTGGTATAATAATCATTGTGTGTTTAAGCAAAGTGATATATTAGTGTACGGTCTCAGACTTAGATACAAATTTTCTTATATCAAACATATCTTCAGATGAGTCTTCTTCAGATGTGTCTTCTTCAGATGTGTCTTCTTCAGAAGATCCCTCTTCAAAAGATTCTTCTTGACTATCTGAATTTGTGCTATTTTTGAAGAATTCACAGTATGCTTTTATAATGCTTTCTGGTCCTTCGATCATAGCTATGATGTTCTGTTTATTAATGGTAATCTTAGAACATGAGATTTCTTTTATTGGAATCCAAGAAAAGAAGGTGCTGTACTGCATACTGTTATGTGGATTCAAAAGCGTTTTTATCAATAAAGGATAAGTGATAATAGCAGATTCATTTGTTTCTTCCAATAAAGTAGCCACTATGTCCTCACCGTTAAGCAGTTTTAAATAAATTATTTTATCCATTTGATTTTCCTTTTATGTTAATGTTATGAATTTCATAAGGAAACTCTTCATTATTATACATCTTTATTCGTTCAATCAAATGTAGTAAAGTAAAGTTTTTCTTGTCTCTATATGATAGATCGTCTGCAATGTCAAATAGTTTACATTTGTCTTTGTCATTACCTTTCCTTAACCCTCTACCAATCGATTGCAAAACTCTTATTCTACTTTTAGAAGGACTTGCAAATATAATATTATGCAATCTCTTTATATTTATACCCATACTAAAGACACCATAACTAGCTACAATAGTAGAATCGTTCAAACTTTCTGTTGTAGTTCTAATCGATTCTCTATCTTCTGAATCCACCTCACCTGAAACAAAGAATGTATTATTAGGCTTCTTTTCTTTTATCATCTCATAAAGAATTTTACCATGTTTTTCCACGAAAGCAAACAGAATTAGAGTATTTCCTGGTAAAGATACAGCAAGATTTTTTATGAATTTATTTCTAGATTCTGAAGATATGATATATTCAATTTCTTTATGGTACCCTTGACCAGCCAATGAAGCTCCGACAGATTTATCATATTTCAAAAGTAAAACCTTTATTCGTAACTCTGCAAGCGTGCCAGAAGAAATCAGTGTTGAAGTATCTACTATTTTTTCTATCTTACCAAATAACCCAGTAAGAACTAATTCATTGACTTCAGATCCATCCAATGTTCCAGTCATACCTATTCGATATGATGTGTTTTTCATTTTACTCATAATAGAGGTCAGACTTTTAGCCTTGAATATATGAGCTTCGTCTCCAATGATTACTTCAAAATCCTCAAAGAAAGATTCGGGTTGCTCATAAACAGATTGCCAAGTAGAAATGGTTATATTCAAATTTGTAGTTTTTTCTACGCCACCAATAACGCCGTGTATATTTTCCTCATACCCATAATCTTTAAAATCTTTAGTCATTTGAGAGACTAGAGATATAGTAGGAACAACAATAAGAGTTTTCTTATTGTAATATTTCGCAATCATATATGCTATGAGTGATTTGCCACTTGCTGTGGGCGAAATCAAAACACATCGTTTGTGTCTAACTGCTAAAGCTAGTGCGCGAAATTGATAATCTCTAACTTCTAGCGGCAAGGATAGCGTTTTTGCAAATTCTTTTGATTCAGATATAGAAAAGTTTTCAGTTGCAGTTAGACTCGTTTTGTCTTGTATAGTGTGATTATTTTCCGCAGCATATTCAAGAACACTATGAATCAAACCCGCAAGCAATGTGTTGTTGCGAGTGTTAAGCAATCTAATCTTACCATCCCAATGTTTTTTCTTATATGATGGGGAAAATCTAGCATTAGGTACATCAAATGTAAATCTATCGGATAATTCTCTTATAATAGATTGTTCACAGATTAGTCTGATATAACTATTGGAGATTTTTTCAATGATTATATCAGCCACCTAACATCAACCTTTTCCAATCTATATAATTCTTTAGAATATAGTTCCTAGAATTTATCGATTTCATGATTTCAGTAAGCGTTTCCACTTTTTCTTCTTGGATAGTCAGCTTAGTGTTCAAATCAATCATAAGTTCGTCCGACTCAACAAACATCATCAATTCATTTTTTAATATACGTTCACCATGAGGATCGCGTTTCAATTCTTCTAATTGTTCTTGTGTGGAGACACCTAGATAATAATCGCGCAACTTCTTTGTAAGATGATTCCTCTGAATATGAAATCCTCTTAGAGTGCCTCGAGAGTTACTCAACCATTCAATATATTTCGCATGTAGCGAAATAATCTTTACACTTTCGTTATCTATGTTTAGGTCGTCTATCTTGGAATCTTCTTTCCAAGCGTCAATGATTTGTGAAAGCTTCATTTTATACCTCCACAACTATAATATAACAATCTATCACTAATGTCAAGCGTTATATTGTTTCTATTTTGAATCCAAGATATTTAAACGTAACAGTTGCTTCTAAATATTCAACATCCGTTTGTGTAGAATCAAATATAAGTTCCGATAGTGATATTGGAAATAAATCCTTAAAGAAAACTTGGTGAATGGGGTTTTTCAGTGCGCTTAAAATAACCAATACACCATCGCTAACATATGAAGATGCTGTACCAAGTCTCTTTCTTGGTATGTCAGCAGCTTGTGATAGTGCTTTTGTTTCATCTAATGAGTTTGGGTGACCAAGACCAGATATCCAATTAAATATTTCAAGATAATTTTTCAAATTTTGATCGACTTTGAATCTAAGGTTAAGTGGTTCAAATGTCAGTTTGCTGCCAGGGTATGGTATGCTTGCTATTAGAGTGTTATTGTCAATTGAACCAATACTAACAGAGGGTATCTGAACATTCTGACAAAAATAGCTTACGTTAGGCACTCGTTTTATAGCAAACTTGAAGCCTAAAGGGCTAAGAGGATTTAATGTTGATGGTTGGGTTTTTAAAGTTGTTGTCATTAGTACAAAATCGCTTCGCGTCTAATATTTGTGCCTAATGTTTGTTTTTCCATAAAAAAATACTCCTAGAGTTTCCCCTAGGAGTATTTATACACGATTTTATGATTATCTCGTCTTAATATACAACTTTATCTATTGCACACTAAAAAGAGTGTGAATCACATTAGGTTAGTCACCTTAACAAATCTATAATACTTGTTCTGGTTGTTTGTACCAACACCACCCATTACGCCAGTCGCATTAGTCGTAGCGAAAGGATTCTGCACCATTCCATAACGAGTTTTGAATCCAATCTTTGGCTGGAAACTGTTCTGGCCAATTGCACGAACCATCTGTAGAGGTACATATGGGCAGTAGAATAATCCAGCGTCAAAGGATGAAGAACCCTTGTAACCAATATTGAAATACTGGTTGCCTGCTGATGATGAGAAGTATGGGTCAACGTAGACCTTTACACGCCCACCAAGAACACCTGCGAAAGTGTTGCCTGTGTCATCAACAGTTAGAGTATTTGCTAGTGCTGGTGTATAGTCAAGAACACCTGCCATCTGTAGAGCCGAAGCAACGTCTGATCCGCAGATCATTACGTTACCCTTACCACGACGGGTTGCCTTAGCAATCTGGTTAGCTTCACGTTCAATCTGGAACAAAAGACCCTTGAACTTCTCTACCATCCAACGACCATTTGAGTCGGTGTCTAGATTGAAAGTACCAGTGGTTGTTACATTTTCTGTGGCGCCAGCAGTAGCAACGAAGTTGATTGTACGAACAACTTCACGATTGATTTCCGCAAGAATTTCAGCAGACAAGATGTTTGCTAATTCTGTTTCGGCATCAAGACCATGAACAGCCTTAAGATCCTGGGCCAATTCCATTGTGTATTCGGCTTTTAGCGCACGAGAAACTGCTGTGACTGCAACTTTCTCAATGCTAAATGCCATTTCGTTGAAGTTATTCTGCGTAGTGTCACCCAGTGCTTCAGAGTTCGTAGTTGAAAGACCAGTTGAAAAGGTATAGCTTGAAGTCGTTGCACCGCTGGTACGGGTTGTTGGATCGTTAGAAGTCTGCGCACGACCAGTAGTGCTGTTAGCAACAACCAGCTGAGAAGCAGTGTTGCCTGCAGCGGAACGAGAGAAGGTTGTGTTAGCTTCATCAAATAGAGCTTCTGTACCACTCTGCGAAGTGTAACGTGAACGTAGAGCAAAGATCAGGCCTGTTGGACCAGTCATTGGCTGTACGCCGCAGATGTCATATGCAATTAGATTTGGCATCGAACGCCGAACCAGTGAAATTAGGACTGGATCGAAAATATCAACAGCACCATCGGCGGCAGTAGAAGAAGAACCTCCCATTGCGTTTACTGGTGCAGCTTCACCTAGTAGTGTTGGAGAGCGATAACCACCAGAACCAATAGCAGATTCACGCGAAGCGCGTTCCTGATTTTCTAGTAGTGTAGCAACAACAGCACGGCGGTGAATGTCTTTAATTCCTGGAAGATCTGGATGTTCAAGAATTGGGGCCCACTTCTTGAATAGTGATTCATTATCGTACATTTTTATTCTCCTTTTAGCTATTCATTCAAAGTTATTTATAAAAAACTATTTTTTGACTGCACGAGAAATTGCGCTCATGTAAGAACTCATTTCCGGTGTCACCCGTTGTGTTCCTTCTTCTCCATCAGCATCAACTGGCTCATCATCCAAAGTTATTTCATTTGAACGTGTTGTATCTGCTGGAAAATAATTTTCACGCAAAGTTTGCAGCTTTGTCTTATATGAAACAGGTGATTCTGCATTGATAGATTCACTTAGGGATTCTAGTTTTGCAATTTGGGTTTCAGTTAGGCCTTCAGCTACTTCAACAAAAGCAACATCGTGCTCAAACCCTTCGATCTCCTGTCTTAGGCCTACATTTTCATCGATCTGCGAGTTTAGCTTTTCTTCTAATTCTGAAACTCTTGCAGCTAGTTCTTCAACTACATTTACCTGTTCTTCTGGGATATTAATGTAGTGTTCAGTAAATAGATTCTTTAGACCAGCCAGGAATTCTTCTGTTAGCTGTGTCTTTATGCCAGTTTCGACTGCTAGTTTGTTATCCTCTAGCCAATGCTCTACAACGTGATCTAGATACTGATCCATTTTATCTGTAAGCTCTTCACAAACCTGATCTTGTGCAGATGTGGTTTCTTCAGCAAGCTGCGCAGATAATTCTGCTAGCTTTTCATTTATTTTTGTAACAACCGCTGTCTCAAAAATAACTGTTATCTTTTCCTGTGTTTCTTCAGAAAGATCAGAACCTTCAAACATAGCACTTAGGTCTTCTGATAGATCCAAATCTTCACGGGAAATTTCAATAGTTTCTTTGATTTTGGAAGCCCGCATAATAGCCTTATCTTCCTTATCTTTAGCCTTTTTCTCTACATCATCCGACACTTCCGCATCATCGCCCTCGACGCCGTTGAGATTTGCTTTGCCATTGCCGTTAGCTTTGCCATTAGCCTTGCCACTGCCATTAGCCTTGCCATTGTCATGTCCTTCAGCTTTGGCATTGCCATTGCCATTTCCTGCAACTGGTGCCTTGGCAACTTTTGCCACTGGTTCAGGAACTTCAGTTCCCGGACCAAAGGCACCTTCTCGGGCGTTGGCTTTCTTTTCGATTAGATCATTCATTGATAGAGTCATAGAACATCTCCTTTGTATAATTCTTTAATATTTATAAAATTATTGTTTTACAGTTTATGTAAAAATCTTTCAAAAATCTTCACGAATACAGCTTCTCGATCTTCGCGGGAAACAGTTTTGTGAACGAGCCTGCGAGCATTTGCTAAATCAACTTCTCTGAACATACCGTTTTCATAGATCCATTCACGACCTTCCATGATACCTTCGACAAAAGCGTTTGGGGCGGATGGATCAGCTACAATATCTGCTGCTGTAGCTAAATAAAAATCTGGTTGAACTTCCGCTGCGCCAGATCGATTAGCTGTTAGAGAACCCATACCTCTTGAAGAAACGCCCAACTTAGCGCCCTCATTCATTAGATTTTTCACAATCTGACCATACGGTGTGTCTATAATTTTAGCGCGACCAATAAAATTGTTCCCATCTTGATACAAGCTCTTTATCATATGGGAAACGCGCTCTAAATTGATTGTGGGTCCTGTTGGATGGCCAAGTTCCCCATATGCGCGATTTTCATTTATATAACTTTCGTTGTATCGTTTTACTTCTCTTGATAAGATATCCACAGGATAAACTCTACCATTCTTATTTTTCACATTAGCTTGCATGAAAATGCCTTCAATGAAATAATTTTTACTTCCACCATTTTCTGCGTCTTCAGTAATGAGCGACACGTTTTCAAAAATTTCTGTGATTAGTTTCATGTTAGTAACTTGAACCTCCAGAAATAGCACTTCTCTTGTGAATTTTTAGAATCAATGTAGATGGACCAGCTCCTGTTTTCGTAACAACAAGATTTGCACTCGGATTGCCACCTTCTGCGTCCAATAATCTACCGTCAGACAAATCAATATAATCTTGTCCGGCAAATGCACCAATGGTGTTTCCGCCTCTTAGAATTGTAAAGTATACACTGTTTGCACCGCTGGTGTTTACCTGTATTGAATTGATAAACATTTCTTGAACGATTTCGCCAGCACTATTAGCACCAATAGTTGCAGTAACATGGTTTGTCTTTATAAATCCACCGGAGATGAATTTAGCAATTACAAATCCACCCTTTATGCCCTTTAGTACGATTCCATTTCCTGTGTTCGCAGCCATTATTTAGATCCCTTCCTAGAAGTCATGGTAAAATTCATCATCTTTAAAAACCCAGCTGCGTTTTTATTGACTGTTTCGCGGAATTTTTCAGCATTATCTGGGTTTAGTTGATTATAAATTTCCATCATTTTTTTAGCTGTCATTACATTTACAAGTGTGGCATCGCCATCTCTGAAGTTGACTTTACTCGATTTCCCACTTTTGACAATTTTAACTAAATCAGACACTACGTAATTATCTTCTGCAATATCCTCTACTTCTTCTTTAAATGCCTCCACAGAAGAAGGAGACATTCTTACGGCTACTTTATTGCCATCTTTGGAGTCTCCTCGCCTTGCTGGTGTTTTCTTTCCCATAAATCCAGACAAATCTTTTAGTTTTGACGTGCCCTGCTGAACTGAATCTTTTTGACCAGCCGAATCTAAATCAGCTTCTTTTTGCTTTCTTGCGTTTAAAACATCATCCGAATTCTTAGTGGAATTCGCATAATCATATTCTCCACCCTTCTCTACAGGATATCCATGCGCCTTTGCGAAAGCCTTTTCTCCGTCAGCTTTAGGTTCTCCACCAACCTTTCCGTTTGTTGGTGCCTTTTCTTTTGCTTCACGAGAGTTTATTGCTTCAACTAGGTCTCTAAAGGATTTTGACATTTATTCCTCGCTTGATGTTGGTTCTTCTACCCTTACGGGCGTGCCGATATCACCTTCTGGAGATTCTTCTGTAGAATTCTTTGGAGAAAATAAATTAGATGCAATCACAGCTTTTTCTAATTCCAATCGATCAGAAACCTTTTGCATAAGGGTATCGCGGACTTTATCGTGAAACGATTGAGGATTATCATTAAATAAATCTAGAACCGGATTAGTCATAATCACACCTCCTATTTAATATCTACAAGTTATTTATAAAACTTTTTTCTAAACATAGCGACATTTTGAACAAACTACCCCAATAAAACACTCCCATCGGGCGTTGGTTTTATCGATAAATTCACACCCCTGTTGTATGCCCCTTCATTGAGTGATTTTTCATGATTGAATATTTCAGTAGTATTTGGGAAGTATTTACGAAGCCAATTCAAATCAGTTCTATTATTTGGTTCGTACCACCCCTGTTTGCCATATACATTAGAAACCATGTCAAAATATTCTTCGTACATTGAACCAACGCGCTCTAATGAAAAATTATTGATAGCCCATTCTCTACAAACTTTTGGAGATATTTTATCAATATTCTTTGCCGCCCATACGAAATGATCGAAAGTTCTGCAACGATATCCAGTTACACCATGTATATTGTTTTCAGTAAATGCTCCCCAATCCGTAGTAATAGTTGGTGTTCCCGAAAATAACATTTCAACTTGAACACCACCAAAAGGTTCATTATACATGCTTGCTATAAATGCGCCCTTGGCTTTTGACATAAGCTTCTTTCTCGTTTCAACATCGGCGTATCCAACACATTCAACATGAGGTGGTGGTTCTTTAAATCCCATATCGGATAGATCGTTTTGACCAGCAATTATCAATTTGCTACCAACCTTTTCTGTAGCTTGAATAGCAATATGAACACCTTTGCCTTCATACACACGGCCTAGAAACAGAAAATAATCCGATTTATCTTCCGAATATTCAAAATCGTCTGGATCAAAGTAATTTGGAATAACAACATCATACCAATCTTGTTTACAAGTACCCACAGACTCTAATCCATAATACGCATGATACATCGCATACGATTCGAATATTTTCCAACGCGCAAAATGTCCTCCCGCATAACCTATGCCCGGCTCAACAACAATCATATCTGGATGAGCATCACAAATAGGCTTATGACCCGATCCCCAAAAAGGCAATAGAAAATCTTTATATTGTTTTCTTTTACCCACTTCTTCTATGGCATTTTTATAAAATGTTTGATATACTTCATCCTGCGTATCAAATTTGAAAAAGTTACGACGCCAATCATGTGTGCCATAGACTTTATTAAATATTTCATTTGTCATTACTGCAACATGCTCATCACAATCTAACTGCGAATCCTCATGCCCATAATGAATAATATAATGCCCCTTTGCTCGCATCATTTTAGCAAACTTCAAAACTTTTTGAGTATACGCGCAAGCAACAAACTCTTTAGATGTTACGGTGTGTGGGAGTCCTAAAATATGGAAACGCATTATTATGTTCCCCTCAAATAATGTAGATGATGTGATATGTCGCCATTCAGTAGCATATATGGCGCAACTATTTCTGGATGATTTTCTGCTATAATAGTAAAGATAGACTCTTCAGTACCAATATAACCATTTTCTAAACTTTTTTGTAGATATAATTCATATGCATTGAAAAAAGGAATCAAATATTTATTTTCTCCACCAAAGAATGTAGCCCTACAAACATACGCTGGAATAGTTTCACATAGTTTTTCATATCCTCTTTTGTTATAGCCATGTATTTCTTCATAGTTTGAGTATGGGTATTTCATCATGTAAAGCCCATCGCGATAAATTCTATTCATATCTACAATATCAAATGTGAATGGAACATTGTAACTTTTGATCATTCCAGAATCAATCCAATAAAAATGAGAACTAGAAAAAACATTGTTCAGCATTACAGTATTCAATAATCTTGTTTTCATGTGTGTAAGAGGAATATAATATCTTGAATTTATTATGCTCGACTTCATCCACACAGATTGATTTTTCCATTCATCAGTAGAAATGATTTTTTGAATTGGTTCAAAATAATTTTGTGCTTCTAGATTATGTGTGCTGAAATGATATAATTCTATTGGAAGATCCTTTCTCATATCCCGAATTCTAGAGTGGTACTTTGAATCAGCAAATATTACTATTGGATGGCGAGTGTCTATCAACGAAGACAAGCCAGAAAGATAGTGATCTTCAAAATTTCTATTGTCTGTTTTTTCGCGATCAATATCCAAAAGCATAGTTACTAATGTAACATCATTATCTTTGAATTTAGATTCTTCATACTTTTTTGAAAACACACGATCAGTTGTCAAATAATCATAAATTGGATATGTTCTATTTGCTAAAACTTCTTTTGGATAATGATCAGTAGGAACAGTTCTATCATCTGGGCGTTTATTTTCCATACGACTGCAATGATCACCTAGATGAACGACATATTGATCTTTTAGAAAAATAGATTTGAAGCCAAGCGCATGAAATCTACGATCAATGTTCCATTCGTTATGCCATTTTTCTACACGACCCAACATAATCAAATCATCACGCCGCTTTAGATTTGGGCTTCCAGCCCATCCTTGCCAGCAAAAGTGATTGTTTGTAATCCTCCATGTTTTTTTATAATAAAATTCATCATCTACTAGATGACGATGATAGCAATCCATTCCTTGCCATTCAAAATTTCTCAAAGAAATATCTACAACACCAATATCACGATACTTGTTTAATATCTGTTTTGATTTAGTTATATATCCAGGCTTTATGAACTCCCAATCATCTTCAAGATAAAAGATATAATCAGAATCACAATATGACACCATAAAATCTAATGCCCACCATTGCCCTCGATTTTTAGGAAAACAAATAACATCTGAAAATCTGCCGTATCTTTCGACTAGTGTTTCAAAAACACCAAGTTCATTTGAATCATCAAGAATAACAATTTTTGTTTCTTGAGGTTTATCTGAATGAGCATTTGTGGAAATAAAAGAATTTATAGTTTTATCTAATTCATTCAATCTATTACAAGATAAAATAAATGTGGTTACATCTGAATTTATTTGATCTATAGTATGAAATTTTACTTTGTTCATTTTATTATCATCATGTATTTACCTATACTATAATATTATATATACTGAAATTTAGTAAGTCCCACCATCGATAACATTGTACCAAAATGTAGTTGTGCCAGTTGTTGCTAGGAAACTACCAACTGCTCCCAAAGATGCATTTGCTACAACACCAGTAACAACTGTATTGCCAGATACTGTTAGATTGGTTGATATTGTAGCGCGGCCAGTATGTGCATGTAATCCAGAAGTTGTTGGACTGGATTTGGTCGCATAAACTGCTGCAGCATTAGCTACCTGAAGTCTATCAGATACTAATAATCTGATTGCGGTGTTAGTGGATGTCAATCCAGTTTTTACATTGGTAATTGCTAGATTGGTGTTCGCTAGTGCTGCTCGTTCTATTGCTTTTGTCTGATAAACCGCAGCAGCATTAGCTACCTGAAGTCTATCAGATACTAATAATCTGATGGCAGTGTTAGTGGATGTTAAT
>Ga0181357_1000003_pt1 | contig 54586 bp, 53 predicted proteins | sample Fa13VDMM110DN_FD_130094 | JGI IMG/M metagenome (GOLD analysis project Ga0181357, IMG submission 130094) | Freshwater viral communities from Lake Michigan, USA - Fa13.VD.MM110.D.N | ecosystem: Environmental > Aquatic > Freshwater > Lake | place: USA: Michigan | collected 2013-09-24 | reverse complement strand
ATAGATCACGCTACTTTTATTACGTTTTCTAGCTCTAAAATGCAATTTGATCGAACTATACAAAAAATTATGTACTCCGGAGGCTCAGCTCCAGTTATAACAAAGGCAGTTAAGATTGGTAGAAAACAAGTTTATACAGCGCTGTTTGTTTCTTTTTTAAATTTCCCTATATTTACTAAAAACTAGTTATTATGAAAAACAAAGACACTGTAATGCAATTATTAAGTGAAGCAGATAATAAGCTCCACACACTACTTCAGGATTTGCAATCTAAGCAGATTACAACCCAGGATATCATTAACCGGTTAAACCAAGCAAAAATGCGTGTTGAGAAATCAATTGAACGCGTTATGCTTGAAGATGGCATGTTCTAATATGATTGAATGTTATAACTGTGGTTCAGCCATAAAAGAGACGACTATCTCCGCGGAGAAGGTGTTATGCTGGCAGTGCTGTATTGATAACTACTGGGACAAGACAGAAGTACTTAACAAGAAGCCAAGTGACAAGCCAAGAGGTTGGAAATTCATGGCCGTGTATATACACAAAGACGGTACAGTTTATCACAAAGGTGTAGAGCAACCAGATTTAAAAGGTACGCTACCATTAACAGCTGTCAAGCCGAAGCCAAAAGTCACAAAGAAGCTAACCAAAAAGGAATCTAGTGATCTTGTTGCTGAACTAGGTACGCTGAAGGCATCACTAAGGCGGGTAAAAACAATGAAAACACAAACGACTCTAGAAAAGAAGATTAAAGCAATAAATAAAAAGTTACGATAATGTATACACCAGAACAAATTGTAGAGAACTACACAAAGTTTCTAGCACTGATAGATAAGCATATCTCAGAGCCAAGGAAGCAACAGCTACTAGATTTTTATAATACATATGCAGACCGCATATCAACTATGCCAGCATCATCAAAAGAGCATCATCATAATGCATTTGTGGGTGGTTATATTGATCACGTTATGCGCGTTGCTAATATAGCATTAAATCTTAAAGAGGTATGGAACGCCTTTGATGGTGTTGAGAACTACACAACCGAGGAATTAATCTTCTCAGCAATCAATCACGATCTAGGTAAGATGGGAACTGCTGAGCATGAGATGTATTTACCTAACGACTCTGAGTGGCACAGGAAAAACCAAGGAGCAATGTTTAAGATGAACTCAGCTCCGGACTTTATGCCAATCCAAGATAGGAGCCTATTTCTATTGCAGCAACATAACATACCAATGTCAATGAATGAGTGGATTGCTATTAAAACTCATGATGGCCTGTATGACGATGCAAATAAGGCATACTACATTAGCTACGATCCAGGTTCCAAACTAAAAACACACCTACCCATACTATTGCATCACGCAGACATGATGGCGGCTCGAATTGAGTACGAAGCGTGGGCTAATAGCGGCCAAAAGAGGGAATCTGTAAAAAAGGAAAATCCACTAGCTACGAAGGCGAGTACGGATGAGTTGAAAGATATCTTTGGAAATTTATTCTAATATGATAGTATTTTTAAGCATAGTAGTTGTAATACTAGTATTATTCTGCGCAGTAGCAGTACACGGCTGGAAATTAGCGTATAAAAGGGAGCAGATGGCAATTATTTATGCACGATGGTATGCCGACTTCATTTATGCTGCGATACAGCGCGTACGTGATGTAAAAATGGAAATGGACATTATAGATCATAGAGGATCATTTAAGGCTGACGACGAGGTGGGACAAACCTTTGTAGCACTGCAGGAGTGCATTGATGAGCTGGATACTTTTATAAAAACACACTTAGAGGAATCAAATGAAAAAGAATAAGAAAGAGTATTTCGGGCCCGAGGTTGATGAGGCTATAATAGAATATAATAATACAGCAGATCCAGTTATACGTGGTAAAGTATATGAAAATAAAATTGAGTACGCTATAAACAAATTGGTGGAGAATGTTATCCGCAGTTATAAGTTTTATTATATGGATTCCGAGTCATATCAGGACTTTAAACATTCAGTTGTCATATTTCTACTGGAGAAATTTCCAAACTACACAAGAGATAAAGGAAAGGGCTTTAGCTTTTTTACAGTTGTAGCAAGAAACTATTGCATACTAAAGACTAGAAAAAATTACAAGCGTTTAATCAACAGAACTGAGATATCTGACATCTCAGACAGAGGCACATCGGCACTTAGTTATGATTTGGATGAGAGTAAATTAGAGAGAACGGAGATGACCCTTGAGATGTTCGTAGCCCAGTTCATCGAATATTGGGATGATAATCTAGAATACATATATACAAGACCTCAGGATCGACAGATTGTAGCTGCGATTATACAGCTACTACAGCATAAAGATAAAATTGACCTATTTAACAAAAAGGCAATCTATTTATATATTAAAGAAATGTACAACGTATCAACACCACAGATAACTAGAGTTGTAAAAAACTTTAAGGGAAAATACAAGTGCATGCAACAGGATTTTATCAAAAACGGTAGTATTCGCAAAAACCACGTATACTAGTGGGCTTAATAATTATACGTAAGGAGGAATTGGAAGAGCTACTAGTATCCGAGGCTAGTGCATGGAACGCTGTCTGTGGTACTGCACCAAACTATAATGCATATGAGTTTGATCCAAATAATGTAGATGTAGAACAACTACGCAAGGATGGCTATTATGATAATTTTATAGAGTGGATAGCAGGGGTACAAAGTAAGAAGATAATGAAATACTTAGAGGAGCATGTATTAAATAGCCCCTCAGCTGAGTAAAAATTATAAAAGCTAGTATATATATAAAAGCAGCGTTTATGGATAAGGATACAGTAATATTTAGCGATAAGTCTTTTTCTGATGTTTTGGCTGATATATACAATACCAGTAAAAAGAAGGAAGCACAGATAACTAAACTAGTAGAGCAGCTTAGTAGCATGATCAGAAGTTTGAATGATGCATCACTTGTTGTACCACTCATTAAAGAGTACTTAGAAGTGTCCGTAAAAAACGACGATCACCTTGTCAGACTGGCAGCAATATTGCAACGATTAATAGTATCTGTAGGTACCAATAAATCATCTGACGAATTTGGACTTACTGATGAAGAGAAGAGACAGCTAATGGAAGAGGCTGAAAATCTGTTAAATAGCGCAAAGTAATGGCTGTAAGGTTTAGCTCAATATTTAAAGGGTTAGCTAACCTATACGAATCAACAGGCACAACACCTAGTAAGTCGGTAATAGGGAGTAGGTTGTATATAGCTGAGGTTGTTGATGTAGTATTATCAAAACAACACGCTAAATATACATCGGAAAGTGATCTTGGTGCCGCGATTGTGAGAAATCTTGATAGTGGCCGCGATATAGGCAAAGAGGAGAGCTCCTTAGCAACCTTAGCATATCCAGTTGATATATCGACAACTAAGATACCACTACCTGGTGAGTTTGTAGTTGTAATGAAAGCAGCACCTGGAGATTATTTATCTGGGAATGATGTTTTGATTAGAGATGTGTACCTTAGTACAATAACAAACCTAACACTACTAAACTACAATGGAGTGCCTTTTGCAGGCACTACTGCATCCAAGCTGCTAAAGAGTATCGACGGTAATACGGTCAATTTAGTGGAGACAGCTGCAAAGAGGCATGAAGATCGCTTCAATACTTTCTTAAGGCGACAAATAAAAAGATTAAGGCCTTATGATGGGGATACAATTGTCCAAGGTAGGTTTGGCAATTCTATAAGACTTGGTTCAACAATAGCAAATCCAAACAACTACGGGCAGGCGGTGATAGGTCCTGCAAACGAGGACGAGCTTAATAACAATCAATCAACTTGGTCTAAGGTTGGTTCCTCAGGTGATCCAATTATTATCATGCGCACAAGGCAGCCGGAGGATATTGAATTAGATTTATCCAAAGAAAATTTCGAGCAGCTGACTGTCGAAGATATTAACAAAGATGGGTCAAGTGTATATTTGTGTCAAAACCAGCAAGTATCACTAAAGTTGCAAATAGCAAATGCCGGCCTGCGAACTTGGAGAACTAATCTAGGCCTACAACCACCAGCTAATAACGCACCACAGCCAACAAAGACAACACTATGAGCGTAGGTGATGTAAGAAATGCAGCATTGGCATTAAGAGCACAGCTCACGAACGCAATTCAGCTTGCTGGTCAAGACAGTAGAGCATCTGCTAGAGTTAGTGAAGGATATGGTCCGTTATCTTATGGCATACAGAATATGGTATTTGAGAGGGTTTGGTATCCGTGGATGGTATCTTGGCAGTCTGGCTATGTACAAGATGTTAAAGATAAAAGCAAAACAGCATATAATGGACTGACAACACCAATAATGCTTGAGTATCTGCAAACAGATAATCCACTACCCATTTTCGCAACGTATGCGCAGTCTGGCATAACACAATTACAAGCAACTGGTTGGAGAAGTAATCCAACTTACGTAGCTGAGGTGTTTAAGATACTTGGCGAGAGTATGCCAATAGTTCAACTTTTTGCATGGGCATATTATAACTACTCAAAAGACAAATATAACGAAATAGGTACAGCCGATCCATGGTTAGCCATTCAACTCTTTTCTACAGCATGGCTAAGTGGTCAGCCCAGCAACGATAGCTACCTAACGAAAATTTATACACTAATTCCAGGTCCAGGTGCAACTTTAGCCGATAAGATCCAAAGCTCAACTGCTAGTTTTCAAACAACGGAATTAGTGAAGTTATCAGCAAAACTACTTGCAGCAAGAGCAAATTACGTAGCATCGGCTACAACTGCTGACACAAAGCTACGCACAAGTTATGTAAATCAGCTTGTATCTGGAGATGGTAAAAGGGATAGTATTGTAGACCTTCTAGCTCGCTGTGAATATGCACTAGTAGAGTCCATACGCACACCGGCTGTACAAAACGACAAGGACCCAGCAAGGCAAGTACAACTAGCAGCCTATGTAGCATCACTTTATCAACAGTATAAAGTAACAACCTTTATCTTTACAACATAATGGCATCTGTACAACTAACATATAATCAAATAAAAGATCGTGTACAGCAGAGATCACCAGGTACGTCTAATCTCGGGATTGATGGCTTAGCCGCAGAACTACAAGTTCCATCAGCACAAATAGCGCAGCCAGATCCAATCTTTATTGAGATTGATGCATTTAGGCCCCAGGATGGATTCACGTCAGAAGCTAGGACAGATGTAGAATTGCAGGAGCTCCTAGGTATTAATACAAATACCCAAGAGAACACTTACGCTGGAAAGCAGATACTGATAAATTCAGGCAGAATAATATTAAATAGCTACGATGATTATTTAATGTTATTTAGTAGCGATGGTATTGCAGTGTCGAGCAAAGGTACATTTAATGTTGATACAGATGAGGAGATAACTTTATTTGGTGATCAAGGTTTGTTTCTCGGCGTACCAAATAAAGGTTTGCCATTCACAACACCAAAACCCGCACCAGCACCTAACCCACCAGAGGAGACCGGTATACCAGGCGGCGTTGATCTGTCGGTACAGCCACAGCTAGGTACTGGCACACTCAATGATCCAATTAAAATTAATGTAAACAATATAGCAGAATCGGCAGTATCACCAACACAGAGAGATCTTGCAAAAGCAGAGCTGTCAGTGTTGGGTAATGAGCGTAATGTTGCAACTCCTGATCGAGATTATGACCCACTTATTCTAGGAAACAAACTAGCGGATTGGTTGAGTGATTTGATCTTAACAATACAGACAGTACAAATCAACACACCAGCCGGTCCAGGATATATAAGTGCTGGAGATTCCCAATATAACTTAAAAAAGCTGAATGCACGTATTCCGGAGATGATAAGTACCTATGCATATGTTGACGGAAGAAGTCATTTAAAAGTAGATGATCCAGGCCCACCACCACCACCAGATGCTAATGATAACTTATCAGGAAATATAGTAACAACTCTATCGGATCAAAGTGCCGTAGCGGCAACGCCACAACCACCACCACCAATTGGCACAATACCACAATACACATTGCAGCAGCTGCAGACTCGGGCATCCCAACTAGGATACGGACCATTAAACAGAACATTTGCGTTAGTCGGTATCAGATCAGGTGCTGATGCGTATGATCAGTTTGATGATATGTTTATTGTTATAAATAACGGTGAGTTGTCGTACTATAAATCGACAACGAATCCCGGAGGGTCTGTTTTGTCGGGTGGATTTAAGGAATTTAACACAACCGGCGCAGCAGTACTAACCCCAGGTCAATATGAGGTACACAGCATAGGTAAGCATCAAGGTAAATATGATGCAGGAACGCAACGAGGCGGTGTTACCGTAAATAGAGATAATAATCTAAACAAAAGAGCAGGGGACGGTACATCTACGCAGACCGGTTTGTTTGGTATTAATATACACAGAGGATCAGCAACGGGAACAACGACACGAGTGAACGGGTATTCAGCCGGCTGCCAGGTTTGGGCTACTGCTGGCGACTTCAATGCGTTTATGCAGAATTGGCGTACTTCTAAAGTAAAAAACCTACAGTACACGTTATTTAATCAATTTTAGTAACTACTGATGCCCGTACAATTTAAGGCAACATTCGAACAACCATTACTGGCAGACATAACAGCAGGTCAGGTATTTGGTGGTGATGCGTTGGCTGAAAAAATAGCACAATATTACAATCTAACAATACAAACCGGCACACCAACAGGCACAGTTCCAGGTACAGGAACATTCACAACCTCAGCACCTCGCGAACAGTTAATGGCCAACATACTCAAGCTGTATTATAAAACAGCCGATATATCATTACTCAAGGATAACATCGAAGAGATAGCAACAAATATCGATACTTTGCAGAGTAAGGGTAGAGAACTGCAAACTCAGTTATTTCAAGCCATTGAGGATCAAAAGAACCTACTACAGGATTTAGCTCTTGTTGGCATAGAATTGGAGCGGGTTGTACAGATAGCGATAAGAGCAGTAAACAATAAGGTTGATCAATTTAATAACATTGCGAATAGTGATGTTACTCTGTTGCTCGATCAAATAGCTGCGCAGCAGACAGGACCGTTTATTGGACTACCAGATAAGTATATAACAAAGATAGAGGTAGTACAGGCACTACCAGGTAGGGTTAGTGGTATATTAAATGGACTTACACCATTTAACTTAGCAGCTAAGCTGCAGGAGATAGCATCAATCCCATCATTCATATTATCTTTGGGCACTGATCTAGTTGGCGATTTAACGCTAACCGGCCAGATACTCAAGTCAACCCTTGACAAATTGAGTGGCTTAATCCAAGCCCTCATTAAAGTGGTTGAAGCGGTTATCAATCCACGACTAGCAGTAATATTACTAGCAGATCTGGCATCGAGTGATCCTGATATTCGCAGCATATCAGAGGGTTTGGAAAGAATAGATAGGCGTATTAATGATATTAATAAGAGATTAAGAGCCAATAAAAGATTAAGAGAGACTATACTAGAACGAATAACGAGGGAAGTTACAAGTAGAATTGAAAAGTACCAAATAATTTTAGAAAGAAAAGGTCAGGAGTTGGCGCTGAAGAATGCAAATGTAACAAAGCTCCAGTCTAAGATACAATTTATAGCTGAGAAGGTTGAAGTCATAAACTCCGAAGTTAAGGAGAGGGTGAATAAGGCGCTAGAGATTGCAAGACTAATAAATGATAGCATACAGACGGTTCAGAGAGTACTATTAATTATACCCGAAGCCTTTCGTTTAATAGATGATACGATAAGTGAAATAACGAGTTTTGTATCACAACTGGAACAGGAAGCCACACAGACAGTGCTACAGTATGAGCAGCTAGGTAGCCTATACAAAAATCAGTACGATCAAATCAGTAGCCAATTTGAAGATTTAGGCATATCGGTCATATCAGGGACAGAGAAGCTTACCGGCTTAACAAACCTTATAAACGATCCAGCTGCAACAGCAAATGCTTTGGTTTTTTCAGCTAGAGACATAGAATTGAATACTAGAACAGTGCTGCGCAATTTAACTGAACAGTCGTTAAATAGATACAGTACTATACTGTTAGCACCAGTGTTTGCCGGATTAGCGGGCCCGCTTGACATAACGGAGTTCTTACAAAGAAGATCAGAAAGATATAATCAATTATATGTGAGAGGACAGAGGCTGTATTATGACGCACTGGATTCTTATGAGCAGATTAGCGCGCTTATAGATGGCAGACCGTATAAAAAAGCTAACAGGCAATTAGATGCCGACCTCTTCGATAGACTGTCAGCAAAGGATTTTTTTGTAAAGCTAAATAAGTTATTTCTTAAAATAGAGAAAATAAAGGTTAAGTTAGAATCAAAAATAGCAGAACTAACAAACAGAGTAGAACGATATAGAGAAGAGGCTGAGTTAAAATTAAAGGAATATGCAAAGACTGTGTTTAAACAGCAGATTGCGCAGGTTGAGTCTGCAAGAGAAAAAGCAAATTCTATAAAAGAAGAGGTTGATGAGGAACTACAGCAAAAGAGGGATATATTTGTTATTGCAGAGGCAGTAGCATTTGCCGCAGCTGGAATTAACGATGGAGCCAATATAGCTAGTAATTTAGCGCAGGGGAGCATCAACTTGCAGCCAAACGAAGGACCGCTGAACAGCTTGTTTAGGAACTACTCACAACTTAGTCGTATTATAGCAAATGAACGGCCAAACAATGCTATACTTATTGAAATAAAGAAAAACTGGAAATTATTAGATGCAGTCTTGCTGATTGGAAAACTGATGGAAGAGCTAACACAGCAGAATGAGGATGCAATAGTGAGCCAGTTGCGATTGTCTTTAGCAAATAACCAAGCAGTGAATAGCGTTAGACAGGCCGTTATCAATTTCATTGAAATAATACAAAGCGGAGCTGATCCACTGCGACTATTGAATTTTGTGCTAGATTTAAGATTGGAGCAATTTACAGTAACACCGGTTCAAGATTACTTATACAACGTAGAGCAAACTTTTTACAAACCTGCTCGAGTGTTTGCAAAGGATGTGTTAGGTAGAGAGGTCCAAGGAAGTTTGATTATAAAGTTGTTTGACTTACTAGCAAAATATTATAAGAAAGTCAAACGATTAATTGATAATTTCGTAGAGACGAAGTTGGCTAGGCCGCTTGAGGAAGTGCTTAAGCAAAAACAAGAGAAAATTCAAAAGCAGATAAATAGTAAACTGAAAGCTAGGTTGAAGAAGCGAGTTGATTCCGAAGGACGGTTTTTAACCTTTGCTCTGTACCAATCACTACTGGCATATTGGACTGGAGCTACTTGGCAAGGTACTGGCTTAACTGGAACGGTTGTAGTTATAAGCCCAGGCACATTCCCAGCTCCGCCAGCAAATATTCCAGCCGAGGAAGGTATTACAAATTACGTAGGAGAAATCTCAAGAATATTTCAACAGCATATAGCAACAATAAATGGCACATATGTTCTACAATTACCACCACCAGCAGCTCCAACAATCGTACCTTGGGTGGGTTATAATTAAAAACGAGTATATTTATAATAAAAGAGAAAGCTATGTCAAAAACACAACAACTAGTCCTGCAAATTAAAAAACTAATTAAGGAAGAGGTTAAAAAACAGGTACAAACTCAGGTTACACAAATACTTTCCGAGCAACGACTCCTGCAGGAGGGAAAGCACTCAACCAACACGCCACCCCGCAAAGCCTTCAATTTTAACGTACAGCTCGATGAACCACTCCTCGAGGACTACGATATGACGTCAATTAACGGCATCTTAGGAGCAACTCAGGCACAGATGAGGAAAGAGGATTACGAGGAACTGGATGCTACAGATGGGACAGATGTGTTTGTAAAAGATTATTCGACTGTATTGAAAGAATCATATAAAATAAGCGGAAAATAATGGCTCGACAGACCTTTGTACTTACGGATTTAGTTAGTGAGCAGAACATACCGCTAGGTCTAGATCTGCCTATGAATAATAGTAGGGGTGCAAACTTTCAAATGAATTATACAACAATAAAGCAGGCAAGAGCAAATCTACTCAATTTATTGCTAACAAGCAAGGGTGAGAGAGTTATGCAGCCGACCTTTGGATGTGATTTGGATAAGATTGTTATGGAGCCGCTTACTGATTTTTTACTAGATACAGTACAAGTAACTATTGAGAGTGCAATAAACACATGGCTACCTTATATATCAATACAAGAGTTGGACGTTTACAGACCTGATGGCAAACCAAACACACTAGGCATCAGCTTAACTTTTAGCTTACTAAACAACACTATAGAAACGGAGTCAATTGAGCTTCAAATAACACAATAAGATGGCAACACCTTCGCTAACTGATATAAGATATTATGGAAGAAACTTTACAGATCTCAAGCAGAGTTTAATTGAGTTCGCCAAAGTTTACTATCCAAACAGCTACACTGACTTCAACGAGGCATCACCAGGTATGATGTTTATTGAAATGGCTGCGTATGTCGGTGATGTATTAAATTACTATATAGACTCCCAGCTAAAGGAGAGCTTATTGTTAAATGCATCTGAGCGTAAAAACGTCTTAGCAATAGCAGCGGCGATGGGTTATAGAGCCAAACTAGCAATCCCGTCAGTAGTTGATTTGGATGTTTATCAGCTACTACCAGCAAGTGGTAGTGGTGCAAACACAGCACCCGATATGCGATATGCACTTAGAGTAGAACCAAACATGCAAGTTGTGGGTGCTGATAACATAAATTTTATTGTTAGTAATGGATTCGACTTTTCGCAAGATACTTATGATAGTCCAACAACAATAAGTGTCTATCAAATAGACCAGGTAACAGGCCAGCCAGAGTACTATTTAGCAAAAAAGCGAGTTCAAGGCATATCAGCAACGACCGCAACATCAACCTTCACTGTAGGTCCTGCTACTAAGTTTTTCAAAGTACAGCTGCCAAACCCAGACGGTAACTTAATTGGAATCCAAAGCATAACCGATTCAGACGGCAATACTTGGACCGAGGTTGATTATTTAGCGCAGGAGACTATTTTTGAGAAAGTAACAAACACAGCCTACAATGATCCAGAGTCAGCAGTGTATAGCGATGAGACGCCTTATTTGTTAAAATTAAAAAAGGTACCAAAGAGGTTTATAACAAGAGTAACTCCAGCAGGCCTAGAGATCCAATTTGGCTCAGGCACATCGACAACCCCAGATGAGGAGCTACTACCATTGCAGGAGAATCTGGGTCTAAACCTGCCAACTGGCATAATAAACAACGACGTAAGTTATGATCCTACAAATCCGGTGTTTACACAGACATACGGTGAAGCGCCAGCAAATACGACGCTGACAGTAACTTACCTGATAGGCGGTGGAGTATCAAGCAACGTTGCTGCGAATACGGTAAATTCAATTGTGGGTGTAGCGACAGATACTGCAGCATTGCCGGCAAGCACAGGCATCCTTAATACTCAGATAATTAACAGCTTAGCGGTTCTAAACCCAAACCCAGCAAGTGGGGGTAGATCTCAGGAAGGCATTGAAGAAATACGGCAGAATGCGTTAGCAACACTAACCTCACAAAATAGAGCTGTAACTAGAGAGGATTATATAATTAGAGCACTATCGCTACCGTCAACCTTTGGCAGCGTGGCTAAGGTATATATTGCAGCAGATGAGCAAGCAAATTTTGAAACTGTTGTTGGGAGTGATTACATAAAGAATCCGCTAGCGCTAAATATGTATGTACTAGGATATAATGCGCAGAAGCAGTTAACAGAGCTGAATGATGCTGTGAAAAACAACCTAAGAATGTATCTGTCACAGTATAAAATGCTAACTGATGCAATTAACATAAAGGATGGATATTACGTTAATATAGGCGTTAATTTTGCTATAGTTGCAACACCGCAAAGTAACTCAAACGAAGTGATTATTAGGGCTGTAGAAGCAATGAAAAACTACTTTAATATTGATTTATGGCAGGTTAATCAGCCAATCTATTTGACAGATATATATAATACCTTGCTACAAGTACCTGGAGTTCAAAACGTAAGCAATGTTATAATTTACAATCTAAACAATACTACACAAGGTTATTCACCAATCGAGTATGATATCAGTGCAGCAACTCAAAATGGTATTATATATCCAAGTTTAGATCCAAGCATATTTGAAGTAAGGTTTCCGAATACAGATATTAAAGGAGCAATAACAACATTCTAATTATGATATACGGCATTTATCCACTATCGGACGCAACTATATACGAGGCAAGTGAGTCAACCACAGCAGGTCTACCTAATCCGTCAATTATTAATACCGGACTGGATGCTATCCTAGATATTAGTAAAACCTTTGATGGTGCAGAGAATCCGTATAATAGCAGAGCACTACTCAAATTTGACCTAGCAGCGATTTCACAGAGCATATATGCAGGACAAGTAACAAATCCCAGGTTTTACTTAAGCCTATATACAACAGAAGCAGAAGAAATACCAGTAAACTATACACTATATGCATATGCAGTATCACAGAGCTGGAATATGGGAACAGGGCGTTACAGCAATATACCACCAACAACTGATGGGGTATCGTGGACGTATAGATTAAACTCAACAAACACAGGATCAGCCTGGCGAACAGCATCATTTGCAGCTGGTAGCACTGGCTCCTTTGCGTCAAATCGAGGAGGAGGTACTTGGTATACAGCATACGAAGCAACACAGTCGTTTAGCTATCAAACTACGGATGTGCGTATGGATGTGACCAACATTGTAAGAGCATGGCTCAGCTCCTCAGTTGCAAATGACGGTTTTGTTATTAAGAAATCGGATATCGATGAAGCGAGTGATAACACCTTTCTTAGTCTAAAGTTTTTCTCTAGAGACACAAATACAATATATTCGCCTAAGCTGGAAGTAGCTTGGGACGACAGCACAATCGCTACCGGTTCGCTATCGCCACTTGGTGATATTTACTCAAGCGTAATTTATATAAAAAATAATCAAGCAGAGTATGTAAAGGATAGCAGAGTTCGGTTTAGGATTGGAGCAAGAGCCCAGTACCCAGCCAGAGCTTTCGTAACTCAATCATCATATGTTACCGCCAACAACTACCTACCAACAAGTAGTTATTATGGTGTAAAATATCTAGACAAGGAGGATTATGTAATTCCAATTGATGAAAATTATACTAAGATCAGCTGTGACAGCTCAGGCAATTACATCAATTTGTGGATGGATGGTCTTCAGCCAGAAATTTACTACAGATTTGTATTTAAAGTTGTTAATTCAACCGGAACTTTGTATATTGACAAGAAGCGTGATTTTATCTTTAAGATTACTAGGTAATGTTCAATGGAAGAGTTCGTATTAATCTACCTCAAACATCCTCACTTAATGAGGACTTAACTGTATACACACTATATCCAGGACCGCCAGCAGAGCCACCAGTTATATTAAGAGAGATTGGATCGTATTTTAAATCAGTCTCTGAAAAAAGACAAGGTGAGTATGGGCTCTATGTTGATGAGAATAATACAATAACAACCATTGTAAATCAAAACATCACCTTACAGATTGAAGCCTATAGTAGTATTGACATTGTTAATGGACAAGTAACTACGAAGATTGGTGAAAACGAACTACAATATGTTTGGAAAAAGGACGGTGTTCAGATTAGAACAACAGCAACAGCGCAACCAAATAGAAATAAACTGCAATTAAACAACCTACAAGAAATAGACAGTGGAGCATATACGTGTGAAGTAACAAACGATGTAGGCACAGTAGTTGGTGATCTGTTGACAATAGTTGTTCAAGATCCAATTGGCGTGACTGATTTATATAATAATTTAGTCACAAACGGCAATGGCAGTCAACAGCTGCAATCATGGACTGAGGTGTCAACGGGCGGTCGTGAAGTTGTAACAGAAACGATGGCTAATAATACAAACAATACCATCTTAACTGGAAACCAAGCTAGAGATGCGGCAGTAAGAGGTTACGTATATCCAGACCACTTTAATGATGTGGATTTAGATATAACACCATTTAATCCTACTTCCGAAGTTGACGCAAATGCTCCGGTTTTTGAAAAGGAACCAAACAAAACACTGTTAGGAAACTTAACATACTTCACAAGATCAAAGATAGTTAATTATGATCAGGATGGTAGCAAGAAGGTACAAATATACCAAGATATAGATGTTAATTCAATTCAAAAATACATAAAGGGTGTTGTGTATGGTGTTGAAGGGGTACAAATAACTTTGCAATGTTTTTTGGGCAACGCTGTAAGTTATTTCTTGAATAAGAAATTACAACAACCACCATCTGGAAATAATAGAGTGCCGGTTGATCTAGTTGGATTTCAGATACAAAGACCACTTCCGAGATTGCAATTGGCCAACTTAGATTATGTCGAAGTGCGGGCAGAAGATTATACAAGGGTTTATATAGAAGAATACAACGGTGCGTCGTTGGTTAAGATACATGGGCCGCTACTAGATCCATACAGATCTAAGGTTATTAAGCAGACAGCAGCAGCTCAGGATGGGACTGGTGACGTGTATGAGACTGGATATGTCATGTACGAGAATGCGAGGTTTGAAGAGCAGATAGGTAGGACTAATAATTTGTATAAGTATTTTGAGGAAAATGGCATTAATTCAAGCAAGCACAGCTTGGGGCAGCTTATATTTCTGCGCAAGTTAAAAATACCTAAACTAAACGAAAATACAAACAAGCTAAGGGTTAAGGTGATCTTTGAACACGAAGGCTTTCAGCAATTCGAATTCGATGCACCAGGAGATAAAGTGAAGAGATTTACAACACCATCAATATTACTAATGCCAAGCTACACAAGAGATATTGCAACAAATAAGAGCAGTAATCAGGATTTTGTCATAAACAACTACAAGTTTAAGAAGGCAGCATTACCACAAGACCCAACACCATCAGAGGTGTTTCCACTATATGGTCAGCCTAGGCACTTTGCAACGGGATTCCATTTATCAGCATCGCCTATATTTATAAGAAGCAGTCAGGTGACGTTACCTAATCTGGATGTTGTGATAGGTACAAGCGAAACACCAAACATAGAAGGTACACGTGACAGGCGTGAATTTGGACAAACAGTAGAATGATAACTAGATACCAAAGAGAGAGAGCAGACATCGCAACAGCAATATCAGGCAGCAGCTCGATCATTGCTGATAGGTCATTTACAACATTTACACTATTACCAAGTGTGAATCAGGCACCAACAATAGGAGGCCAACCAATTGACAATATAACTCAGACAACTTGGGTAGACAGGCTCAACGGTGAGCTAATATATCAAGATAAGACAGACCTATTTTTTAATAACACTGTCAATATTGTAGAAGGCACAGCATTTGCAATGTCAACAGTAGCAAACAACCCAGCAAAAAGAAATACACAAGAAGGGCTAAGTTATGTTTGGAAACGAAATGGCTTAGTGCTACAGGACAGTAGATTCGAAAACACAAGCACTTTAGTCTTTGAATCTACACAATCCAGAAAAGATAAGTCGGGAATTTATATATGCGAGGTAACAAACGAATTCGGCACAACAGCAACCGATCCAGTTACTTTGAATATAATAAATCCAGCAACAGAAACTGTATTCACAAAAAACATACTAGAGGATGGATCTGGTGATGCTAATCTAGAAGAATGGTCACAGGATGGTGATAAGGTTAGGCCATTAGAGTTTTTGGATTTTTATACAACAAGAGGCTTTGCCAGCATAACTAAAAATGGTTTTTTCAGATTTTCTAACGATCAGCGAGCAGATCAAGCGCAGTCTAAACTTATAGGTAACGACAACCCATCACAACCATATGCAGCGTTCTTTCCTAGTCCAAAACTAATCGATGACAATACACCATATAATCTAATCGAAAACATATCACCATATTATATAGGATTGGCTCCGTTTGAATACGGCAATCGTAATCAATATGCAATTAGTCAGTTTATTCCATTAGGTGATTATTTTGATTACGTAGATGGTGCAGCTTATGGAATTAACGGATGTAACTACGAGCTATTTCATTACCTAGGCGCAGGCATAACAAAGTACGCACTAACCTTTAATGGTGGCTTAGAAGTCACATCGTCCTATCAACCAACAATTGAAATATACCCAGACTCGGAGGAATATCCAGAGGACATTTTTGATATTGATCTAGTGCCAGCCGGATATGATGAAGTGAATGGGTTTATACAGTTTGTAGACTCAAATGGTAATATATTATCTAGAGATTTATTTAACAATCCATCACTGACAGATTTAGCGGCAGTAGTGAATAAGCCACAAATAACTAGGGCAGACGTGCAGGAACTATTTCAACTGGTACCAAATAGGAAGGTGGATTTCACTAAGCTAATTAAAAAGCTCTATAACTTTCCAGGAGGCGATCAGGAGCCATCTTTTAATCCATCTAGTCAATATTGGAAGTTACCTTTCTTTAGAGTTCGTGATTCTCGTGGTAACAATGCTGCAGATGTGCTAAAAGCTGGATTAGATCAAGACGTATTTGATATAGAATGCGTACCAGCAAGTAACTATACATACAATATAACACTTAAAGTTGAGGATCGGTCTAAGCCAATTATAATTAGACACAAATCTGATGGAGAACTGGAGACACAGTATGACGTGCTTCAGGACGGAGAGCCACTATTACCGCTATCTGACTTTAATGATTTGCAGAGGTACATTAGACATACAAGATTGCGCCTACTTTTAATGGAACTAACACTGGACACAGTAACGTATGGTGTAGATATTACAAAGAACATACCAGGTCAGTACAGTACAGATCAAACTTTAGGAACACTGTTGTGTTTATATTTTACAATGATAACCACAGCAGCAGAATATGAGTCCCCAGCAGATAGGGATGTGTGGGACTTTGGTAGAATAAGACGTATATCAAACGAATTGCTTGGATATGCTGTAACAGAGCAGGCGGGTAGTACATACTTAGATGTGTTTGGTAAGATATGGAGAAAGTACGCTAACGCACGTGGCGGAGCTAACAAGCCAGGCATTGATAGTGATTGGCTGTATATTGTTAGCTATCTAAACACAGACTTTAGATTTAGAAAATTATCGACTATCTTATATAGTCAGCTATACGTAGGACCAAATAATCAACCTAGGATTACTTTTGGCAGCACAACAGCAGTCTCAAATAACATACTCAACAGATTATTTCCTAGGTTGCCCCTTGCCGATCAGCGAAGATTGAAGGCAGATTATTTTAAACTGATTGAGCAAGATATAGCACGAGATGATAAGCAAAAATTACCACTAGGTATGCAACCACAGACACAGCGTCTAGGTTTGTTTGTAAATCTAAGCTCTAGAATATATGGTAGCTACACACCAGGTGGTGCGGCTTTTTTTGCATATAACTTAACTGGAAGCATCCCACCAGGAGCTAGAGGTGCAAGTGTTCAATACAGATTTACAACAGACATAAACACAGCAATAGACCAACCAGAAGATTGGCCATCTTCCAAAATAACCTTAGACGGGTATAGTGTATATGGAAGTCCTCGTATGGGTGTAGCATCATCAACGCTATTAGTAAGACCGGTATTGACAGCAACTAATGCAGCATCTCCATTTATATCAATTCCACAAAACAATGTTTGGTATAATGCTTTGAGAAACAATACACAGCTACAGACGATACCATCAGCTGATATTTTGAATATTTGCAGAAATAGCGTGCAAAGCTATTTTAGAGTCTTTGATAGGCAGCCGATAATTATACAAGGCGTGCCAGTAGCATTACAACAGTCACCATACAACACATTCCTAAGCGCTGCAATTAACCGGTCGGTAGAGCGTAACGAACCGTCAAACCGGTTTGACGACCAGGATACCCGTGATATCAACATGCAACAACCAACGGGGTCATATATATCTAATGGCTTTCAAATTAAAAACGACACCGACATATTTGAATCAGCTTTACGCAACATTGATAGTAATATAACAACAAAAGCACTACTTACTCGTTATCAGGAGTTAAGTTTACTAAGATTCTAATACTTATAGGTATATAAAGAAGGCATGCCAAATCCAATCAGATTAGAAGAAGAAGTAAGTAATTTTACAAGACAGCAAGTGGAGGCTCAAACAGCACCCAGCTCATCTGTTACACCGAGGCAGCAACAAAGGGTGACGATGAGTGTTGGAATGGCTACTAACGTACCAGGATTTGGTACATACTCAAAGAATCAGTCAATTAATCCAAGCGACACAGTATTATTTGATGTGTACAGTTACACTGGAGTATATCTAGAATCAGATTTTGGCATTACAGATTTTACATCTAATGGTCCAAATGTTGCAGTATTTAACGTAACTAGAGACCTAGAAAGACTACAGTATGTAAATGGCAAATTCCAGGTACAATACAAATTTCTAAGAAATATATTAGGAGCAGGAAACGGTCAGAGAATGACCATAGTTGAATTATCTAGTGATAGGTTGGAGGCAAGGGTAATACCAACTGCAAATAACACAGCAGAGTTTGCGGCCTTCAAAAACTATTTCCAGCAGGGAGTTTTTGGTTTAGATAAATTAAAGGTATTGCCATCGTTGAGACTGTTTGTGGATTCACAAAACAGTTATGAGGTATTTGATTATATCCAGGACGACATAACGTATCCAGTTGCACCACACTCCATTATTATAAAGCTGAGCAATCCACTGCCAACAACAGCAGTAACAGGCACTCAGGTATTCTTATCGCAGCAACTTAGCACATCTGCAGTTGAGGAGGTGGTAGTTTTACCAAGACCAACACAAACAGCAACAAGAAGGATAAAGGGACCTAACTTTAATGCCGCAGATAGGTTTACGTCAAAAAACAATAGTCCACATAGATCCTATAATGAGCTAACTGGCAGTGCCTTTGTATCAGCAAATGTAATTAACTCTATCTTCAGCGGAAGTATGGCGGAGGGCATACCACTAAACATAGACTATAGAGACTTTCAGAATTTTATATACTTTGGATCGGCATACGATCGCTTGGCCAACTTTGATTATAAAATCAGGCAGATTGAGTTTTACAACAGTAGACTGACAACTCTAACAACAGCATTAAACGGACTACCAAGCAGCTCAGCAACAGCATCGACTGCGATGGCAAGCAACATAACTACAACACAGATACAACTCAATAATATACTAGGCAGCTTTGATGGGTATGAGAGATATTTGTACAATGAAAGTAGCAGCTATGAGACCTCATCATTTGGTGAGTTTTATCCGACAACTTGGCCAAAGCAAAACGCAACAAAGCCATACACACTGTACAGCTACACGTCCTCTGAGGCAATCGACTGGCTGAACGGTACAATGGCATCAGCATCTTTGTATGATGATAATAACAGCTTTTCGCTACAGAAAACGATACCAGCACACATACAAGAAGATGAAACAAACAGCCAATATGTGCTGTTTACAAACATGACTGGTCATTATTTTGATTTGGTGTATGAGTACGTAAAGCAACTAACCTATGTGCACGATAGGCAAGAATCAATAACAGAGGGATTTGCAAAGGACATTATATATAGCATTGGTGAGTCCTTGGGAATTACATTCGATAGTGGTGTAAAATATCAGGATCTTTGGGAATATGCACTTGGTACAAACGCATCAGGCAGCTTCATATACAATAGTAGTGGATCATTAAAGGATAAGCAGTTAGAGATTTGGAAAAGAGTTATAAACAATCTACCATATCTATTAAAGACAAAAGGAACGGAAAGAGGTCTTAGAGCCTTGGTTAATATCTTTGGAATACCAACAACAATGCTCCGCATCCGCGAGTATGGCGGTCCCGAAGCGACTTACGATACGGTGTCGGATTACACTTATGATAGATTTTTCTATGCACTAAATGTAGGTGATTTTAGACAATACAACCCAGGATACTATGGTACGGGCTCTTATGGAGTAAATACATACGGATCTCAATCATTTGCAATATCCAGCGTACAGGTACCATGGACAAGCCTGACACAGTCACTACAGGCAGTAGGCAGACCAGACACAATACAACTTCGATTTAAGGCAGTCAGCGGTAGTAATCGAACACAACACCTTATCGAGAAACGAAATATTGCATCAAACCTAGACTTTGCAGTCAAATTAGATTATACAAACACAACCTCGTCCATTCAATTCGTTCTATCTGGATCAGCAGGATACGCGACAGCATCGGTACAAGCTCCAGTATTTGATGGTAAGTGGTGGAATTTTATGTTACGCAGAACTGGCGTTGAGATAGGATCAGGTCTAAATAACAACACCTACGATCTAATCATTAAGCAGGTAAACTACGACAAGATCGCAGCTACGTACAGCGCAAGCATAACGGTTGTAGGTGCAACAAGCTCATCGTACAACCAAGCATATATGGATGGTGGTACTTTGGATATTGCAGGAGCAAACTTAAATACTTCATCTTATTTTAGTGGCTCGATACAGGAGTTTAGATATTGGGCAGTACCTATAAGCGAATCAACGTTTGATCAGCACACCCTAGCACCTACGAGCTACGTTGGTAATAATGATACATTAGCACTACTTAATACATCCAGCTTTGATACCCTGGGTACGCGATTTTGCTTTGGTAGCGATAATAGGAAGATAAACACAGCAATCACAACCTCGATAGCATCCCAACATCCAAACCAAGACACAAATGTAGGTATCTTAGCTAGTTTTAGTGGGTTCCCGACAGCATTAGATAATCAATACATATCGATCGCGGAATCACATACACTATTTTGGCCAGACCTAAGTGGTAACAGACAGATATCAAACAAGATAAGACTGGAGGATAATGCGCTGATTAAACCGGTACTAAGCAGAAATGTTAAGTTAGAGGTATCATCAAACGATATCTATCCGGTAGATTCACCTAGACTTGGTTTATATTTTTCACCACAGGACGAAGTTAATCAGGATATTGCCGAGCAGTTTGGAGCAAGCAATATAGATGATCTTATTGGTGACCCTACTGACATATCGAAGGATAGCTATCCAAGTCTGACGCTTATGCAGAGGGCGTATGATAAAAAGTATAAAGGAAGAAACAGACCAGGTGATTATCTAAAAAGAGTAAAGCAAATAGATGATGCGGTTTTTAGAATAGCAAAGCAGTTAGTTCCACTCAGAGCTAATTTTCAAACTGGTATTGTAATAGAACCAACAATATTAGAAAGACCGAAGCTTCCAACTAATCAACCAGTCTTTGCAGACGCAACATATTCATCATCAATCGATACTAGTGTATTACAGCCAACCGTAGTTGGTATTGTCTCTGATGCATCAGGGGAGAGCCTAGCTGAAGGATATTATGCATTTGATTTTGAAATATCAGCATCGGTAGTAACAACAACAGGATCATACGAGGTTTACTCAGGTTCAATTGAGCAAAATGTATTAGCAATATCTGCACAGGCCAATCCGTACACAAATATTCAAACATTTACGGCACTGGTAGGCGGAACCTTCCCAGAAGGCGATGCGACTGTGACTGATGCATACACACCAACACAATACACTTATGTAGAAACCATATATAGTGGATCTACATGGACGAGCTCATTAAACGCATACTGGCAGCGAAACCCATTCCAACCAACAATAACGTCAAGCAGAGTGTCTGAGTTGTTCGATTTGGTAACAAGCAATGGTGTGACAGTTACTGTTGATATGTTTAATGGATCAGGATCATTCAACAGCTCATCATTCGCATCTTTGACTGATATAACAAATCGATTTGATATAGCTGCATACAGAATGCAGTATATATCAACAGATCAAGCCTTGGTAACGCAGACACTAAACACTGGCGGTACTTCTGTAGCGTCTATGAGCATAACGGTACCAGGGAATGATGGAGCAATCTACCTCGATGCAAGCTACACAACCCAAGTATCTGGATCAGCAGGAACAAATCCATCACACACAGTTACTTTATATTCTGGAAGCACATCAGTGTTTACATATACAGCAGGAACATTACCAACAGCACAAACAACCCAGACATTCAGAACACCAACTGGCTATCCAGCCGATAGGTTGGAGTTTGTATTCACCGGAGCAGCTGCCGCAGATAAGTACGTTTTGGTAGACAACATGACTATTTATATAAAACAGAAGGCAAGAGTATCTGATTACAACTTCTTATACGAAGGAAAACAAAGACAGTTATATAAAGGAACACAACAAGTGAGTCAAGATTTTAATATAGACAGTGATGATACAGCCGATGGAGGTCCAGTAATTACTGTAACCACGGTGAATCCAAATATTTTACAACAAATATCAAGAACACAGCTAGGAAATACCAACTTTCAAGTGGAATAAAATAAAAACGGGTATATTTATAATAAAGACAAAAACCTATGGCATACTTAGACAATAGTACAGTAACAGTGGATGCAATCTTGACCAAAAAAGGTAGAGAGATTCTAGCACGATCTGGACAGTTAAACATTACTCGATTTGCATTGGCAGATGATGAGGTTGATTACGACCTATATAATCCAACACACACATTAGGTAGCAACTACTATGGTGCTGTGATTGAAAACATGCCAATCCTCGAGGCCGTTCCAGATCAAAGTCAGATGATGAGGTTTAAGCTAATCACCTTGCCAAAAGGTCAAGAAAATATACCGGTTATACAAATATTGCCAAGTGGAACACAGACACTAACCTCAGTCGGCCAAAGCGTAGTATTAAACCCAACAACGGTGAACAGCGCAAATTCAAATGTCGCATTAGGGTATACAGCAACTATATCTGATCAAACAGTTGCCGACATTGAGGTTGTTGTGGCAGCACCATCAGCAGGAGCGCAAGCAACGACTCCATCATTTATTGGTGAAGGAAGCCTACCTCAGAGCAAAACCGTTACTGGCATATCTTTTAGAGTTACCGCTAAACAAAACTCAACTAATGTAAACAAATCGGCTGTAGTGACTATATTTGGTAATGAGACTGGTGGGTTTGAAACAGTGTCAATTATTGTCGTACCGACAGTGTTGGAAACTTTGCAAGTTGTTAATGTTCAGCAAGTTGGAATTAACCCAAACAGCGGATTTCAAACAGTATAAAATAATACAACCGATAAATATAATAAAAAGCAATGAGCATATTTAGATCATTCAACCAAGACGAAGACGTAATTAAAGACGATCTAGAAATCGTAACACAGCCTGTTTGGTCTGAGAATTTAAACCCACTATCGCAGAGTTCTGCTGGAATTGGGTTCTTCACATCATCAGCACAATCGGCATCCTCAGGAGACTATTACGTTTCTGTTTTTCAAAGAAATCCAGTAACTAGTGCGGAGACCTCCGAACTGCAATTTTCAATTGCTTACGGTAATAGATTAGGAAGCGGCTCTTTAGGAGATCCAACAATCGTAGGAGGTAATGCGAATGATACACCCTCTAGAGCAATCTACAGTCAGTATAAAAACATATTACTGCCACCAAACGATGACGGCTTTACTTTTGGTAGTGTAACGCCTAATGACGCTTACTTTATTAGTGTAGCTAGGTCAAGATATAAGGAAAGACTAGATCCAGGTAACTGGGAACTGCACATATCTGGTGCAACAAATCCACTAAAGTTAATTGACGATAGTGGTGAAGGTCTAGCACCAGTACAAGGCGGATCGGGTCAGGTGTTCAACATTATATCCGGTTCTGGTACTGTAACTGCCTCTGATGCAACAGTATACGGCCTATTCTACCCAGACTTAGGCATCTTCGTATTAAACGCAAGAGCGTTAGATGCATCTGCATCTCTGGCAACAAACACTGGATCAGTCCAAGCAGGAAACCACTTCAAACTATTTAGACACATCTCCGCATCATCATACTTTGCTGCAAGAAATGAACAGGAGATTAAATCAAACTCATATTTTGTTAGAATTAAATCTAGGGATAATAACTTTAGCAATAATCCAACATTTGTGACAGGTTCGGTAGGTAAGCTAAGGTTCCAAGATATGATTGGTGATCCAAAAGTGTATATTACTACCGTTGGTTTATACAACGACAATAGCGAGCTTGTAGCTGTGGCAAAGCTATCTAAACCACTACTAAAAACATTTAGTCGTGAAGCGCTTATAAAAGTCAAGTTAAGCTACTAATATAACAACTCATGGCAGGAGTTTTTAGATCATTAGAGCCGTCTGATATATCTATAACTCCATTTCAAGCGTATAAGGAGTGGAATAACCTAGGTGATTTCTCAATTTATACAGCTAGTTATGGTATAAGAAGTTCATTCAATGGTGGTGTCTTTATTGATACCTTTGACCTGGGCAACCCAGGAATAGTAGGAGCTGAACCCACAACTAGTGGAGGGTATTTTCAAAGAGTGGTTTGGAATTCAATTGATCATATTTTTTATAGAGATTACTATAAGAGCCCGTACAAAACCTTCAGCAACCCAAATATAAGCCTTCAGACAAGAGATCTAAGACAAAAGGCGCAGATAGTTGGAATATCAGCAAACAGTGTAGGAGAAGGCATCTTAAAAGACAGTGTAAGGCTAACAATAAGTGGTGCTCATGGTATATTCAACTTATATGATGATGAGTACGGTAATCTAAACTTAGCAGCAAACGACCAGTATACCTCAAGCCTTATAAGCTTCGATGATCAACTTACTCATTGGCAATTCTACGACCTGCATAAATACATAGACATAGGTTCTGGAGGGGTAACTTACACTAGAGATTATTACAAAGGAGACTTTCCGTACACATTTAATTTATCAAATGTTGTACCATCGGAAGCTACTTATGTTACCTATCCAAACTTGAACACTGGATCTGCTGCGTACTTCACAGCACCGCTATCAAGCTCGATCGAAGTAGTACCATTAGGGCAAAATGAGCAATTAGATTACCTAAACTTTAGGCAGAAGGACTTTGGTATTAGCCTAATGGTCTATGCAGCAAGCAATAATGCAGCGCCGACAAGCAGCATACTGACCAAGAACGGAAGGTATAGATACCTAGGGTACACACAAGATGGTCAAACTCAAGAATTTGCAAACACGGACCGTTTCAGATACCCATATCAAATCCAGATGATGAGCTCATCTGCAGGGTTTAGCATACAAGCAGATCGCTCAACAGGAGGATCAACCGTATCGGTAACCTCTTCAGCACTACTAGCAAATGTTTGGCACCATGTCCTATATACAAAATCAGGATCAACTGTTAAGCTATATGTAGATGGTGCAGTACAACAGACAGCAACAGACATAACAGATGCAGCATTGGATCAACCAATTAATAGCTCGTATGTGTATATAGGCTCTTTGGGTGGTGACAGTAAGTACTTTACTGGGGGTGTATCGGAAGTACTATTTATTGAGAAGACACCAACAACGGCACAAATATCCACTTTAGCTGCATTAAGTGGTAGCAATACAACTAGTGTTGGTAATGTATTCTATGAGCACGGTATGATTGCCATAACCGATCCAAAATATGCAGACTACAGCGTAACGGCAGCAAGAGTTCGTGGAACACATACGATATATGAATATCAAGTTATATGCACATCGCCAGCTGGGGAGTGCAATGTAAGTATGAATCCATCACTAACTGAGTATGATCCAGCTACACGTACAAAAAAGATTAGAGGAATGTTTACAGAAAGTTATTTTAATCCGTATGTTACATCAATAGGTCTGTATGATGACTTTGGAAATTTACTAGTAGCAGCTAAGCTGCCTCAGCCAGTAGAGAAATTAGACAACATCGACATGACTTATGTTATAAAATTTGATAGATAATGGCAAAGAGTGTACAATCCCGCAAGGCAAAAGGAAGAAGATTACAACAACACGTGAGAGATAAAGTTTTGGAAACTTTTGAGCAGCTAGAGGAGGGTGACGTAAGAAGTACCTCAATGGGAGCATCCGGAGTTGATGTGTTATTATCACCTCTAGCCCAGAGATTGTTTCCTTTTGCAGTTGAGTGTAAGAATCAAGAGCGACTAAATCTATGGGAATCCTTGGATCAAGCATCAAAGAATTCAACTGAAAAATCAATGCCACTGTTGGTATTTAAGAAAAATAGCAGTAAGGTCTATTGTACACTAGAGTTTGAGGATTTACTCAAGCTACTTAAAAAATAATAACATGACTGTTACAGATGAGGTTCTGTTGAAGGCGTTAAGAAGCCAGTTAGGTGAGTGCATTGAGCATAAGAAAGAAGGTGAGTATAGCTATCATTGCCCGTTTTGTAACCATTATAAGAAGAAACTACAAGTAAACTTAGACAAGAGGAAGTGGCATTGTTGGGTGTGCAATGTCAGAGGGAGAAATCTTACTAGTCTATTTAAGAAGATTGAAGCTCCTCGTGATCTGGTTATGAAAGTGGCGGCTGCAAGTAAAGAATCGCAAAGCGAGTCAACAAAGACAGTAGCAGAGAAGGTCGTAGCTCTTCCAACAAGTTTCAAACCACTATATATCTCTAGAGCAGACCCTGACTACAAAAACGCAATAAACTACATAATTAGTAAAAGACGACTGCAGCCAATAGACATCCTAAGATATAATATAGGGTACTGCGATGCAGGGGAGTATAATGGTATGATTATAATACCAAGCTATGATAGTGCACATAATCTTAACTTTTTTACCGGAAGAAGCTACTATGAAGCGTCTAGGGTCAATCATAAAAACCCAAACGTAAGTAAAGATCTAGTCGGATTTGAGCACTTAATTAACTGGAAATTCCCAGTAACACTTGTCGAAGGGAGTTTTGATGCTGTGGCTTGCGGCACAAATTCAATACCTTTGTTTGGGAAAATTATATCAAACAAACTAAAGCAAACGATCATACTGAAAGGAGTGAAGCAGGTAAATATAGCACTCGATGGTGATGCCAAGAAGCAAGCTATCGAAGCAGCTGAGTATTTTATGAATAACGGTGTTGATGTGAGATTAGTACATTTAGGCGAGAGTGATCCAAGCGAACTGGGTTATGAAAAGATGCAAGAGCTAATCAACAACACAGATCCGTTTACATTTGGGGATTTGCTAACAATTAAATTTAGCCTATGAAAGTGAAAAAGATAAAAACGAACCTAACGGAAGTTCGCAATATTATACACTGCGCAGACATCCATATTAGGAACTGGAAACGGCACAAGGAGTATAGGTATATTTTTAAGCAATTTGAAACAGATATAAAAAGCATCGTAACAGATAAAACCATTATCACGGTAGGTGGTGATATAGCGCACGCAAAAACAGATATGAGTCCGGAGTTAGTGCAACTAATGCAGGATTTCTTTACAATGCTGACATCTCTTGCTCCAACTATCGTTATAGCGGGTAATCATGATGCTAATCTAAACAACGCGAATCGATTAGACGCAATCAGCCCAGTTGTAAAAGCATTGAATAATCCAAACCTATACTATTTGAAGGACACAGGTTTATACCAGGTGGCAGATTGTTTATTTAGTGTCTTTTCTGTATTTGATACACCTGATAAGTATGTTAAGGCTGAAGATATAAAAGGAACTTACTATAAAAAAATAGCAATGTATCATGGTACTGTAGGTAATTCCCAAACAGATACCGGAATGCGTTTAACGTCTGGATTAGATATAAAGGCTTTTGATGGTTACGATATTGGACTACTTGGTGATATCCACAAGAGGCAGGTCCTACAAAGCGATCCCCTTGTGTTCTTCCCAGGTTCCATGATTCAGCAAAACTTTGGAGAATCGTACACAGACCACGGTTATGCTGTACTGGATCTCGAACATAATACAAGTCATTTTGTTGACATACAAAACCCGTATGGATATTGTACAGTGCATGTTGAGGACGGAAATCTACCCAGCCAACTGGAGATGGATAACCTGAATATTACAGCAAACACAAGCCTAAGACTTAAAACAAGAAACACAACCCCTGCAGAACTAAAAAGAGCCATGGCAACACTGCGTAAGCTGTATAAAGTCAGGCCTGTTACAATACAGCAATTAGATAAGGTGAATAGCGCAATGCTTGCAGAGTTTACAGAATACAGCAGCGCAGACGTGTGGAATGTAGAGTATCAAAACAAGCTACTAACTCAGTACTTTGAGGATCAGCATGTTGATGATGAAACAATTGAAATAATATTAAAGCTCAATAAGCAGCTGAACGGTAATTTACAAAACACAGAACATGCTCGAAATATAGTATGGAGACCTAAGCGATTTGAGTTTTCAAATATGTTTAGCTATGGTGAAGATAATATATTTGACTTCACAGACAAGCAGGGTATATATGGATTGTTTGCAGCTAACCATACTGGAAAATCAGCATTGCTTGATGCTATGTGTTTTTGTTTATTTGATGAGTCGTTTAGAGCAGCTCGAGCCGATCAGGTCTTAAATAACACAAAGACATCTTTTAGGTGTAAATTCAATTTTGAGCTCGATGGTGTAGACTATTTTATAGAACGTACATCATCAATGTATAAGTACGGCCCACTAAAGGGTAAGCAAAAAGTAGATGTAGATTTCTGGCACATTGATGAGACAGGAGCTGAGATATCACTCAATGGTGAGCAGCGTAGGGATACAAATAAAAACATACAGTCCTTTATTGGTACTTTCGACGATTTTATCCTAACAGCGCTATCATTGCAAAATAACAGCTCCAACTTTATTGATAAAACACAGAGTGAGAGAAAAGATCTACTAGCAAACTTTTTGGATCTGAAGGTGTTTGATAAGTTATATGACATATGCTCGGATGATATAAAGTCTACGCTAACGGTATTAAAGGAATATGAGAAGCAAGATTTCCAAACAATGCTCGGCGACTCGGAAGGGAAAAGAGATATATTAGCAGAAGCGTATACTATAATAACAGCAAAGGTGCAAGCAGAGCAAGCTAATGCAGATAATCTAAATGTGCAGATTGTCGATTTGGCCGGTAAAATGGCACAAATTGAAGGCGCAGGACTAGATCCAGCAGAATTGGCTAGAAAACATAAAGCAACATTACAGGAGCTCACAGCGCAGCAAGGTAAGTTGGCAGCGATGAAGGCGAACATTGGTCAGGAGGAGTCGGAGCTTACAAATCACCTTCAGGACTACAAAAAGCAAGACGGTAGTCAGCTTGAATTAGCATACACGCAGTATGCGGAAAAAGTATCTAAACTAGAAGCAATAGAACTTGAACTGAGAGAGCATAGGCAGACTGTAACGCATAAATTGGATAAATTAAAGAAACTAGAAACACACGAATATGACCCTAATTGCAAGTATTGTATTAATAATGAGTTTGTTAAGGATGCAATGGCTACAAAGGAATCGCTTGAAGCTCAGAAGATCGAAGTGCAAGAGATATTGGCAAGAAAGGCAGTACTGGCAGAGTATACGAAGGCACATGAGGGTATAACTACCAGATATGACTCCTACAAGACCTTAAAGCAACTTGTTGATAAACACACAAACAGCATCAAGCAAAAAAAGCAGTTATACGTGAGTGCAGAGAGTAAAATAGCAACTACAGAATTGCAGCTAGACCGCATTGCAGATCAGCAAGATATATATAACCGTAACCAGCAAGCAATCCAACGCAACAATCAGCTGAAGGAAGAGATAGCATTGCTAAAAGAAGAGTATCAGCTCAAAGTTGATGAAGTAGTATTATTAACAGCTCAACAACAAGAATGCTATGCTAATTTGCAAGTATCAATTAAGGAGATATCAAATTGTGAAAAAAGCATTAAACACATGCAAGAGCTATCAGAAAAAGCCTACGCATATGATTACTATATTAAAGCGATCTCACGTGATGGAATACCATACAAACTGATATCAAAAGCAGTACCCTACATTGAGACTTACGTGAACGGAATGCTTGCTCAGGTGAGTGATTTTACATTGCAGTTGGAAACAGATGGTAAGAATATTAATGTATTTATTAATTACGAAGATCGTAAGTGGCCATTAGAATTAGCATCTGGGATGGAAAAGTTTATTGCATCGCTTGCAATTAGGATAGCGCTGATTAAGATAAGCAATTTACCAAGACCAGACTTTATAGCGATAGATGAGGGATTAGGAGTTTTAGACTCATCCAACCTGAACTCAATGCATATGTTCTTTACAAATTTGAAGGATTTATTCGCTCTCACACTAATAATATCACACATCGATGTTGTTAGGGATATGGTAGACAAAGTAATTACAATCGATCGCAGAGAAGGGCTGAGTTATATTAATAACTAGCATATTTATATGTAATGGCCACACTAAGTAAAAGAAGGAGAGGAAAGGAAAATCTCATAGCAGCGCAGACCTATATTACAGATAGGTCGGCTAATTCTCCGTCCTACTTTGTTATCAATAACTATCCAACCGAGTTTACAAGTGGTAAAAATGCTATAAGATTACTAGGAACATCAAATAAACTAAAACCAGGCTCAGAGGTCTTTGTTGAAGTCCTGGACGCTGCAGGTAATCCAGTCTACGCAGAAATTAACAACTACGTAGATCAACACAACAACTTTGTTATAAGTGTATGGGTATATGATGATGCTGTGAGGGGGATTGGCAGCGTTACTTTGCTTGGTACAGCACTTGTTGATGAAAATAACAATCCAATGCCAAGTGTGTGGAGAGATCGACCAAATGTAAAGTGGTCAAGGCAAATAACTATATCTCCAACAAAGCGAAACGATTCTGAGATACTATTTGAAAGACCACCTAGAGTTGGGCTTGCTCAGGTAGTACTACCGTATAATGAAGTAGTTGGGACAACCAGCTCCTTTGCGGCAGCCAGTACAGCTAACCTCACTCAATTTGTGTTTTTGGATACTAATTTAAGAAGCAGCAACTCAGAAGAATATACATTTGACATACCAACACAAACTGCAATATTTAATCCTAGACAAGGACAAAGACGAGTTGCAATTGATATTAATTTATCACCACAGAGCCAAACACAAAATACTGTAGATGGAACAATAGCAGTACAGAGTAGAGATATATTCAACGGAGTACAATACCCAGATTTAGCAGCATATAATACCGTTTTGTCAATAGCAACAGCCTCAGTGTCAATTTCTCTTGCTAATGGTACCATCTACAACTATTCCGGAGGATTTACCGATGATATGATTGGATCTAAGGTTGAGATTGCACAAATAGGTACAAAACTACCACCGACGGCATCTGGACTTGTAACAAGCATCAACACAGACGAGGTATACACCTCAGATGTTATAGATGTATTAGACAGTCATAGGCTTGTGCTAAGGGATTCGTATACAGTTGATTATAGTACTGTTGGCAAAGGCGGTATACTACTAGATACAAAACATAGATACACAGCAGTAAACAATGCAACCGCCAGCTTGGTGTTCAGAACACCACCAACATATGTAGCATCAACAACAGTGACCCAGTCCTTCTATTATTTTACAATGGAGGATTTATCACCAATTTCTGGGGATGTTTATAGAATCAAAACATACATTAAAGAAACTGGTAAGTATGGAGATTATGAACTGCTAGGTGATAATATCGTACAAGCTCCTGAAGTGCTAGTTGACGAGAATACGCTCAATGATAAGCCATACAAAGGTACGTTCTTCAAGTGGTATGGGAATATGACTTTAGACAATGTACAAACATATTGGAGATTGTTGACTGACACGGGAACAACGATAAATGAAGTGTTAACTGGCCTACAAACCTACACATCAAGCGTACCACAGCTAAACAGCTATGTATTAGATCTAGAGCGATATGAAAGCTTAAACAGCGTAACTTTGGATTCAATACTACTTGAGATTAAACAATCTGAGTTTTTCAAAGCAAACCAGACATATAGGGTAACGCTAAAAGCAACTGCGGACTTTGAAAGTAGTGGTACATCCGTAAATGACTGCACACTGGAGGTATACGCGTCATCAGAGCAGCTGCTTGGATCTGGGTTGAGCATATTGCCTAGAGCATTTGATCCAAGCAAGAATATCGATAAAACATCACAAAGAGGCATATTTTCTAGATATGGAAAATTACTCGGTAGAGTTAAGGCATCAAAAGGAAGTGGTAGGTACAAAACATATGGCAGAGTCTCTTTTGAATTTGAGAGCGATAGAGAGGGTATTGGTAGTCTGCTACTACGTGTAAGGAGTGGAGCATTCCACATAAGTGAAGTGAGCATTACACCAGCCACAAATACTGGCTTTACGCCGAATCTATTAACTTACGCATTGCCGCTTAGTGTAGGAGCAACAAGTGGCATATCATCAACAAGCCAATCCTTAGATTTCAAATTTGAATTTTTTGACTACTTAGGCAGACAGTCTGATTACGTCACCTTTATACCTAATGTGAGGGTTAATGAGTTGGAGGCTCTACCGTCACTAGGATGCCAAAGGACTATGATATCGCAAGAAGGAGCTTGGCCGGATATTGGCTTTACAACGCTGCTACCATTCTATGACTTCAAGCCGATTGATCTTAGTTACGCCGATCCATCACCGAATCAGTTTCCAGGAGGATATCCAAACCCAGACTATCAATCAAGCCCCCAAGTAATATCAACAAATTATTGGGTTGATATAATCAATGGATCTGGTTCAATACCAAAGGGTACAGCAAACTATCCACAAAATTGGGGATGGAATTATCAAAGGTACAGCGGATCGTATTATACAGGCAGCTATCAGGGTGTATTTTCAACAACAGCGTACACGGCGCTTGCCGCATCAGATCCAACACAGTTTAATCTACTAGTAGCAGACCCATCTATAACCTTTGGTGGTACGGGTGGCTTGAATGGCACAACAACATTACGACCATTCTCAAACAACTGGAATCATTCATCTAGTTGGGTCGAAGGGTATCATTCATCATCACAAGACCAGTGTGCATGCATAGCAAGGAACTGGGTATCAGAATCGTGGAGAAGGTTCGATGCGTTAGGAGGTGGTTATGGTTCAAGCATATTGCGAACAACAGCAAATACACACCTAAAGCAGAGCAGACTATACTGGCCTGCTACTACCGGATCAACAACTGCAGCAAGAGCACAGTATACACCGTTTATACAGAATGGAGGTATTTATAAGGTGAGATTCAAATTACAACAAACAAAGGATACAGGTCCTGGAGCAGCAGCAGTGAGCTATGCAGCGCTACACGGTGTAAATCAATTTCAACCAACTGGAGATGGTGCAGTCCTAAATGTGTACATATATGACGTTGGAGCTGGTGCGATTGGAGCAACTACCTCTTCAGCACTTCAGCCAGGCATAGCAAGCTGGTATCCTTCAGATAATAATATATTTAAGATTAGATACTCAGACATATCATCAGCACTGCCATTAACATCAACCTATCTGCAATATGAAACCTTTCTTGTTCAATGGGGGCAAAACGGCCGTTTGGTATTTGAAGCAAGTGGGTCCAATAATCAGTTTTTCGGTATATGTATAGATGATGTGGAGGTGTGTCAGGTAGGAACAACAACCGATCCAAATTATATAGCACCACCATCATATATCTACGAAGAGAACATATATTTAATACCAGTACCACCACCACCAGGTGGATATACAACAGGAGGCTTATAATATGAAATATCTAGATCTAGGTAAGAGTGTGTTTGCGGTGAGAAACACATCACCGATATCAGTAAATGACGAGCTAACATCTAATAAGATAAAGATTAAGAGCTTTTATCCTAACTGGTCAGGGGAGAGTGTGTCAGAAATCGAAAAACGACATGACATAAAGCACATGATCAGAATTGGTACTCCGGAAACGGACAAGCTAATGCAGCAAGATCGAGTTTTCTTTATACTAGACTATATAGCATACAATCCGCTGAATACACAGATAGAAAGACGAGTTTTGCATCCACAGCGATTTATGGGCAAGGTTTACGTTGGACAATCTATTGAGGAGGAACAGCATAAGGATGCAGCAGCGGTAATTAATGGTAAGTTGGTAGCAGACGAAGTTGTAGATCTATCGTGGAGTAAAGAGGATCTAATTAAGAGAGTTGATAGCTTAGAACAGCAGTTAGCTGTCGTTAAAATAATAATCGATAATATTTATAGAGAAAATGAACAGACTAACAAGGTATCTAATAGAATCCGTGCTCTTAGAGGAGGCTAAAGACATCACAGTTTTGCTTCCAGGAGGATTCAAACCGCCGCATGCAGGGCACTTGCACTTAGCAAAAGCATACGCAGCACTTCCAGAAGTTAAAGAGGTGCAAATACTTATAGGACCTACTCCAAGAGATGGCTTTACAAGAGAGGACTCGATCGCCATATGGAAAGAATTACTAAGAGATACTGGGAAGATTAAAGTTGTACCAATCAAAACCGATAACCCAATCCAAGCAGCTTATGAGTATGTAGAAACAGCTCAACCTGGAGGATATGCGTTAGCAGCAAGCTCGAAAGGAAAAGACTACGAAAGAGTAAAAACCTTCACAGATCAACACCAGCCTGAAGGTAAATACCATAGCAAACTAGCACCTGGAGTGCAAGTGGTGCTTTTGCCGGCTGATCCATCACCACTAAACTACAGTAAAAGAGATGATGGTAATACTGGTGGAATTAGTGCTAGTACGTTAAGAAAGGATGTAGCAGAAAAAAATGCACAAAATATAATGTCAAACTACCCAGGAGTACCATTCGAAGCACAAAAGAGGATTGTGAATATTTTGACAAAAAAAATAGCAGAATCCAAAAAGAAAGCAAATTGGAATGCGGGTAAGAAAAAAATTAACGAACAACTTGACACCGATAGTCGTGTTGAGTTCTACATAAAATACTATAAAAATTTATCACCTAGTGATTTTGTAGTGGAAGGGCTAGGTGATAGAGTGCAAATATCAGGAATTAAAACAGTAGCGGAATCTATGAAAAGACAACCACGTCAGCTCGACGAAAAGATGAAGATACTGATCAAGAATATTGTAAGTAAAATGGTTCATGGAGCGTTTGGTCCAATCACAAACCCAAAAATGCGAGAAGAGATAAAGGATGCAGTAAAGGTGGCCATTGAACCGATTTTAAAAAAGTACGACTATGTTGTAGAATCAAACGGTAAGAAGCCAATTGCACTAAATGAAGGAGGGGCTGCTGGTCACCTTGTACATCCATATGAAGACATGGAGCTTAGCTTTGATGACATTAAAAACATCATTGACTTAACTCTGTCCGGTAAGGTGGAGTATGCACAGGAAAAACTAGACGGTCAAAATATCATGGTAACTTTCAAAGATGGGGAACTGAGAGCTGCAAGAAATAAAACACATCTAAAAAATAAAGGAGAGCAATCGTTAAGTGTTGAGGACGTTAGAAAGATGTTTGACGGAAGAGGTCCAATTCAAACAGCATTTGTTGAATCGATGAATGACTTACAGGCAGCGATTGGAAAACTTACACCACAGCAAAAGGAAGACTTTTTTGAAGACGGCAAACGGTTTATATCACTTGAGGTTTTATACCCTGACACAGCTAACGTAGTGCCTTACGGAGTAACACAGCTGAGATTGCACCACTTCAAAGAATATGATGATGCGGGTAATGTCGTTGATGAGGATACTGATGGAATACGTGCACTACAGACGGCACTAGATCAGTACAAAGTAACTCAGCAAAAGACCTTCCAAGTAAGAGCTACAGACCTGGCAACTATTAAGCAGGATGGTGATTACGCAAATCAAAGAAGGTATTTTGATGAAATGGTAGGTAGCATCCAAGGTGAGTATAATCTAAAAGGCAATCAAACCGTAGGGGATTATAACAGATCATGGTGGGAAGATTTCATCAAGGACAAAGCAAAGGAGTATAACTACACAATCACTAAAGAGGTATTGAGCAATCTTATTACCAGATGGGCAGATTCCGATAAGTCGCTAAATATCAGAAACTTAGTAGCCAAAATCGATAATCCAGAGTTTTCAAGCTGGGTACAGTCGTTTGATAAGTCCGACTACAGCACCGCTAAAAAGAAGGCACTAGAGCCGGTAGAAACACTGTTTTTGCAGCTAGGTGTACGGGTGCTCAAGAACCTAGAAGGACTCATAGCAGCCAATCCAGATGCATCTGTTAGAAAGATTAGACAAGACTTGGCAAACTCAATAAGAGACATTAAGCAAGCAGCACAAACTGGACAGTTGCAGTCTAAGAAAAATCCACTAGCTTTCCTAAAACAGCAGCTGAAGAGATTAGAAGACATAGGTGGATTTGATGCAATTATGCCAACAGAAGGCGTGGTATTTAAGCACGAAGGCAAACTATATAAGCTGACAGGAGCATTCGCACCGATAAACCAGATCTTAGGATATATGAAATTTTAAACAAAGCACAGTGATACGGTTAAAAGATTTATTAAAAGAATTTGAGTACGGCAATAAGCTATTTGCGGATATCGAGGACGAAAACCTGATTAATCCAGAATTCCTAGACAAGCTGATAGCAAAACCGGAAGAGGAAAACACAGAAGATGAAAAGAAATTACTTAAAGTATTAAGTGACTACTTCTCTAAAGATGTGTTGAAAACCATTGACACTAGCATATTAGAAAAGCTCCTGAAGCTCAAATCAAAATTTCCAAAGATATTAGATCCGTCCATGTCAGCAAAGAAATTAAAACACGCCTACAGAGGTACAACAATAGGAATTGACACGCTACTTGATGCAATTAATAACGGTAATCTGTCTAAAGCCGGTTATAAAACTTACGTAATCGAAAATCCACAAATTACAATACAATCAAAAGGATCGACAGGGTATCTTAGTTTCAGCACTGAAATGGTGCATGCTGATTCATTTGCATATGATGTCGCCGATGGAAATAAAATTATAAAGCTAATATACCGGGGATTAGTTCCAATTACAGCAGAAGTTAGTTTAAAGAATGCAAACTTTTTATTTAATCCTGAGTTTATAATGGCTTTTTCTGATTATGAAGAAGACGAGGCTTTATTAATTGATACCAAATACACACCATCTGCTATTTACATGACAGATCCATTAAAATTCCACCGGCCGGATCGTTTAATTAAGAATCTAGACCAGTTTGCTGATCAAGGCTTTTCTATCAATCCTGGGTATTATAAATTGAAAGAGAAGTTGGATGCATTAGGGGATAATAAAAAATAAAATTATGATAAAGCTGCTCGATTTACTAAAAGAATCAGTACAATATACTAATTGGGTTAAACCGTCGATTGATTCACTCAAAAAGGAATTTAAAATCGAGCATGAACTAAAAGGGCATGATTTCTTTGATTCTGAAGAGGACTTTCTAGAGGCAGCACGTAAAGCGAAAGTAGTAACAATAACACCAAGCGAAGATACACGTATAGCATATAGATCAGGTACTGAAAGTAAAGAAGAGCTTTTGAATTTAATTAAAAGTTATAGATCTTACCCAAAATACCGCAACGAAGAAACATTGGAAAGTATGTACAATCGCCTTAAAACAAACCAGCCAATGGACATGCCTATTGTACTTGAGTTTGGTGATGGACAGCGAAGAATATTTGCAGGTAATACCAGAATGGATATCGCTTATCAGTTAGGTGTCAATCCGAAAGTGTTTTTGATTAGGACAGTAAACAGCTAATTATTGCACAAGTGCTGTGGTTTTACTTAACAGCGACCTATTTATAAATAACACATCATACACAGATCATGGCATCATCGAGACTAAAAAGACTGCTAGAAACTCTTTTGGAAAAAAAAGAAGCATTAGTTCAGGCACCTACGTTAAACCTTACACTGCACTTCGAAGATGAGTTTGTGAGCGTAGGAGGTGAAGGTAAACCAGAAGCAACAATTACAATCTCAACTTCCTCAGTAGGTGGTAAGAATTTGATGAGAACGGTAGCGAGCGAAGAAGACGCAATAAAGGTCGTTCAAGCAGTTAAGTCAGATCTGAGAAGAATTACAAGAAAGTACGATGCAGCGTTAGAAAAAGTATATAGAAAACACGGACTAAGAACAGAATAAGTTATGCAACACAAAGAAGGAGAAATCTGGACAGAAAAGGGTAAAACCTGGACTATTAAGAATGGCGTAAAGCAAACAGTATCAAGATTTGCACACGTCAGATCAATGTTATACGAACCACTATCTTGCCCAGAGTGTGGTAAGAAGATGAATCATAGGAACGATACAATAATGTGGAAGCACCATAAGAAGTGCTTTGATTGTGTTATAACCTACGAAACAGAATTAATCCGCACTGGTCAATTCGAAGAGTACCAGAGGAATAAGGTTACAGCAAACATGAAAACATTTATTAATGATTTAACTCAGTATGCAGATGAATATGCTGCAACCATGTCTAATCGTGCCTATGTCACAGAAGATGGTGATGTAGAAGATTGGGTTGGGGGTTTGACGAAGGAAAAGGTTAATGAGATTATTAATCCACAAGTTGAAAAACTCAAAAAAAGTTTAGAAGATGCCACGTCAGACAAGAACAACAACTGATACCCTCTCGGCAATTCTGGAGACAATGCAGTCTCTGGAATCAAAGATGCCTAATGGAGAGCTCAAAGTAATAAAAAGCGATGTAGAAGAGCTTAAAATCTGCTACCATAGCTTAAAACAAGATATGAGTGAGATTAAGTTAAAGCTATTTAATCCGGAAAGTGGAATAATTGTTAAAGTAAATGATAACAAGAGAAGGTTGGACGAAGTTGAGGGAATTGTAGATGAGATAGGCGAAGAGATTACAGTAATGTCAACGGATGTACATGATCTCAAGTCATATAAGAAAAACGTAAATACAGCACTATACGCTGTTTATGCAGCAACTGTAGGTCTAGTTGTGCATGCAATAAAAGGACTTTTCTAGTGGGAAAAAATAAACCAAATAATCAAAAGCTTTGGAGTAGAGCAAAGGCAGCTGCAAGGGCTAAGTTTGATACCTACCCATCTGCTTATGCAAATATGTGGGCATCCAAATGGTATAAGAAAAAGGGAGGTACATGGCGTACTAGTGAGAACCTGGAAGAGGTCTTTAGAGAGGAGAATTATTTAGGTTTAGTTGTTACAGATACAAAAACGGGTATCACTTATAGAATACGAGCTTTAGAGTTTCCATTCACACATTCATCACAAGGTCAGTTCAATATTTACAATGCAGTCAACGTATCAACCGGACAGCCAATAGTAACAAGAGAAGACGATGATGTGATGTGCGAAGTATGTGCAAAGGCACTGCTGGAAGATATAGGAGATGGTAAGATGCCTGTCACAGAAGCTGAGCACAAAGGAAGGCAAGTGAAGCTCGGTAAGCCAATGAAGGGCGATGTGAAAAAGTACAAGGTATATGTGAGAGATCCCAAAACCGGAAATGTCAAAAAGGTAAATTTTGGAGATAAGGAACTGTCGATTAAAAGAGATGATCCTAAGAGAAGAAAAGCATTTAGAGCAAGGCATAAGTGTTCAACAAGAAAAGACCGCACATCAGCATCCTACTGGAGCTGTCGGATGTGGTCAACCAAGCCTGTTAGTCAGATATTAAAAGGAAAATAAATGAACACTAAGGTCGAAAAACTAAAACTACAAAAACTTGCAGGTATCCTAACAGAAGCGCAATATCAAAAGAAAGCAAGGATTTACGAAGCACCCGATAGCGTGTTTGGTAGCGATAAACCAATAAAGCTAAGCGACATTCCAGATACGCAGACAGCTAAGCAAATTTGGCAGGCCGGTAAAACAGATGGCAGCGATACTGATGATGCCGCAGACACAAAGGAAAAGGCACCAGTACCAGTTGGAAAATTAAAACCAATGCAAAAGGAAGTTATCCCAGATAAAGCATTATCATTTGCGTTAGGTTATTTAAGAGATGGTACGCCTGATTTGGATGATATGGAAGCGATTATATCAAATGATACCGACATTATGGATGGGCACCATAGATGGGCAGCTAGAACATTAATCGATCCAGCAGCGAAAGTAACTGTAGCTGCAATTGACATGCCAGCAGCCGATGTTGTAAGTGCGCTAAACATGTACACAAAAGCCATCGGTATTGCTAAAGGTAATCCAGGAAAAGGAGATGTAACCAAATTTGCATCATCAATTCCAGCACTCATCGATAAAGCTAGATCAGAAGGTAATTCTGGGTTTGATTCTAAAGCTCAGTGGCCAAAAATATCTGCAGAAGAGGTAGATGAATTACTAGGAAAGATACCAGGAGCAAATGGTGATGCAGAGAAGGGTAGAAATATAATGATTGCAAATGCCAAGAAGCTTTCAATAGCAAAGCATCCAGACGCTCCAGAGCGAGTTGATATGCCCGTCATAGATGCAGAAAAGGGAGATTTGACAAAAGCATTGAAGATGATAAAATCCGGTCAGATGGATCTCAAGCCACCCTTTTCAAAAACAACTAAGGCAGCGCTGACAAAGGCTGGTCTAGAAGTACCTGAGGATGATGTAAGGGAGGTTAAATCGAAATTACAAGAATCGGTTCTAAACTACAGTATTAAGGAATTCACAAAATTAGTAGATCGAAAATAAAATGCCATATACTCATAAAAAGGTAGGAGATCAATATTGTGTGTACAAAAAAGACACAGGAAAGAAGGTAGGATGTACTGATGGCAATAAAGAAGCTCTACGTAAGTATTTAGCAGCACTACATATAAACGATTCGCTGCGAGAGTATATCAGAAAAGAGGTTATTAATTTTAAAAGGAGAAAATAAATGACACAACCAAGACAACCAAAAGAGCTTTCATCAGCCGTTGTTGATATGCTTAACAATAGACTAAAAGACGAGTACGCAGCTCACTTCTTTTATCGCAATGCTGCCAATTGGTGTGATGATGCCAACTACAAAAAGGCAACAGCCTTTTTTAAGCAAGAAGCTGCAAATGAACTAGAGCATGCGGAAAAGCTTCAGAAGTATATTGTAAGCTGGAACGTAATTCCGACATTGCCATCTGTGAAGCCAACGATAACTTTTACGGACTTGGTTGATATCATAAACAAAGCGTATGTACTTGAGTATGATCTATTCACAAAGTATAACACAGACTCAGTTAATATAATGTCACAGGATATAACTACCTTTGACTTTTTGAGAAAGCTTAGGGAGGGTCAGTATGAGTCGGTTGTTGAGTACTCCGATTTGCTTAATGCACTACAGCTCATCGACAGTAGTGATAAGTATCAGCTGCTTTATTTCGAGCAGACTTACTTTTGATGAACACACCTTTAAAATATATGCTCACAAACATAGTTTTATTCTATGAGGAGAAGGGCTATAAAATGAAACCATATCCAAAAGTAACACTAAAGGAAGACCATGAAAACGCACAAAACCCTCTTGGAGATACTGCATACTACGAACCGGCATCTAACACGGTGGTACTACACATTGCAGGCAGGCATATTAAAGACATACTCAGATCTTTTTCCCATGAGCTTGTTCATAGACATCAGTTTAATACTGGTATACCTGGCTATTCAAAAGTAACATATCAAGAAGGTGAGAAGGTAAAAGACCATCCAGTAATTATGAAGATGGAAAAGGAAGCCTATCTCAAAGGTAATATGATGTTTAGGGAGTGGGAAGAGGAGTTGAAGTTTAATCCTATGAATGAGGATTTACGAGATTGGTTAAAGCAAAAGTGGGTAAGAGTAACGACTTCGGGAAAAGTAGCAGGACCCTGCGGTACATCAAAAAATAAAAAGAATCCAGACAGATGCTTGCCAGCATCTAAAGCTAGATCGCTAACAAAAGGTCAGAGAGCGGCAACAGCGCAGAAGAAGCGAAAAGCAGGATCTAAAGGTAAGACCTACGTATCAAACACAAAAAAGGCAAAAGTATCAGCATAATGATAAAACTCATAGACATATTGAATGAGGCTTTTGCTGACAAGTACGGCAAAGACAAATACGTAGAATTGGGTACTAAGGACATTCGCGATTTTGCTGATAGCATTTATGATTTAATTGCAACAGCATACAGAGATAGTGGAGGGCATTTCGAATTCCAATCAGGGCAGGATGTAATCAATTCTGACTTGAATTACTGGATAGCAACAGATATCGACCAAGATCCAGATGCTGATATAACTATTGGAGGAAAAAGAACTAATTACGGAACAAAGGTAACGACAATAGGACAAGATGGTGAGAGATTATCCAAAAAGTCAGCTATTACTAAGCTAGTCAATATGATGAAAACAAGAGGCTTCTATGCTGAAATGGATGAAGATTTGGCAAACAAGCTAGGTTTAAGTATCATAACAGATGAAGATATTATAAGAAAAGTGATGTCAGGCAAAGAACTCGAGTTTACCAGTAACGGTAGATATAAAAGAAGCATTTCAGCAGCAAGTAAAGTAAAGGAAAAAGTACTAGTGGGAATCCCAAAAGTGTAATATTTATAATAAAAGACATGATAAAGTTAAAAAGCATCCTATTTGAAGAACAAGACCCGTCTGTAGTGGCAATGCCATACTTCAAAGAATTTTATAGCATTCACGGCTATACTCTCAATTTTGACTACTTAGGGCTAAAAGATGGGGAGATGGTATTTGAGGCAGAATTAGCCAACTTAGGTCAAATGAATCTTATTATAACGGAAGCATACGTTGTAGCAAGAATTACACCCAAGAAGGCGTTATTCGGAGTAACCTATTTGCTAAACGGTTTAGAGAGGTTAGATGCAACAATCTGCAGAATGAAGCAGAAAGATGGAAAGATCGTAGCAGAGATGTTTGATGATAAGAAATTTGAGAATAACGAAACCAAATTTTTGAATCTAATCAAAAATAAGTAATGAAACTCAGACAGCTGCTAAACGAAGTAGAGGCGAAGGGGTGCCCCTTACCAACTCAGAACATTGAGCTTAATCTGGAAAACAGACAAAAGGCCATTGAGAAATACGGGTACGGACCACTCAATCCAAACGAACCTAATGAGAAATTCTGGGATAAGAAAAAGGAAATGTGGCAGCTGGATTCCGTTGAAGATGCAAAGAAATCATTATGTGGTAACTGTGCAGCATTTGATATAACTACTAAAACCCTCGACTGTATAGCAAAAGGTATTGGTGATGATGGAGGTACAGAAGATCCATTTGATGTGATTAATGCAGGGAAACTAGGATACTGCAGATTTCTTAAATTCAAGTGTGCAGCCAAACGTACCTGTGATGCATGGGTAGTTGGAGGACCACTTACTGATGATAAGACAGAGGAATAATGTTCCACATATTAAGGTACAACATAACAGATACTCCGTACATAAGCACACCTGTCGATGACAGTTTGTTTAAGATGAAGCACGTACCTGAGTTTTTCGATCGTTTTGGGTATGAGCTTACTTATATCGAATCAGAAATACACAAAGCAAACAAAGTAAACGGCCATGTGTTAGTACCAGGATCACCGACCGATGCTGCAGCATGCATACAGGATTGGATCATCCAGATATATGAGCATCCAAACCTATATCTTGATCATGCGCACGTAAACGTAAGATACGCATATAAAGGTGCTCTCAGAGAGCAGATCGAGTATCATGCTGAGAAGAACCCTAGACTGTACAAGCTACTGAATATACAGCCAAAATACATGGCTGATTTTTGCCTTGATTATATCGCAGATGGGCGTGTTGTTGAGTTGATACATATAGAGCATGATTTACAAGATTATGACCAATATATGGGACATCTGGAGTTGATGGAAACATTAATAACAACAACCGATTGGGTGAAGGCATATAATGATTTGAAACATTATTTTAATGAAGAATATACAACAGATGAATATGCTCAAGCAAAAACAAAGGCAACTTACTACGGTTTAGATAAATTAGATTATCTGCATGAACCAAAAATGCTATCCTATAAAAAGGTGTTTTAAATAAAAACAAAGATACTTATATATAAATAAACAACCATGACTTTACAGAATTTATACATTAAAGTAAGAAAGAACAAGATTACCAAACAACGATTCCTGGCTGAGGCAAGAAGGCATGCCATAGGAAGTAGATTGGTTACCTCACTTAACAGCTTTGATGATACCGTTAGAATTTTAAAAAATAACGGTCTTATCTCAGAGTTTGCAGGAGTTGGCAAACAACGAAATGAGAATAAGTTTAACTTAAACAGATATTTGCGCGAGATTGAAGATGAAGAGACGGAAGAAACTGCACCTGAGGAAGAGGAAGCTCCAGAAGAGGAGACCGAAGATGCTCCTGAGGAGGCTCCTGCAGAGGAAGAAGCTCCTGAAGAAGAAGCACCTGAGGAGGAGGAGGAAACGGGACCATCTCCAGAGCTAAGCAATCTAACATCCAAGTATCTAAACAATCTTAGAAAGATTCCAGGATATGATGAAATGGATAGCGCAGTTATGTATCTTGAGCAGATCATAGAAACACTACCGTATGGCAAGTCTGACAAAATCTCCTTACTGAATACAATTCGCTCTAAATATATGTCATAAGATGGGTGCACAACTAACACCACTAATGTCTGATATCCTATTTGAACGGAGGATAGCTGCGATCATGCATGAGTTCATGTCAGCACCTGCGTCTCTGCGTGAAGAGGATGGTGCAGAGAACCTAACGCCAGAAGAACAAAAGGTGATGGATCAGCTCATAGGTACGTTTGCACAGGAGCTTAAAAAGGCAGCATCACAAGTCAAGACTACAGCAAAGGATACTGAGGAGGTTGAGGACATCAAAGCCAAGTACCCAGAGCTAGAAAAGCTGGATGACAAGGTAAACGAAGTAGCAATATCAGCCACGCTGATTGCAGGCATAGTAGCGGCAATCCCAGCCATATTGAAGATATTCAGCCTAATGTCCGTTGGTGTTAGCAAAGGATTAGGAGCGCTAGGCTTCAGAAAGGGTGAACAAAAGGCGATGCAGTTTGCAAAAAAACTGGCACACGGTTCTCACGAACTGCACAAAAGCTATATTGGGATGATTCAAAAAGGACTACAGATAATGATTCCGGAATTTAGCTCATTACCAGCCGACCAGCAGGAGAAGATCGCAGAGACAGCATACATGGTTATTGTAATGTATTTAGGATTAAGTGCCGGTCTAGATGCCGCAAACGCATTTAAGCATTTGAAATTTGTGCACGGAACGGTAGAAGGGGCTTTGACCGCAATAAAGGCCGGAGAACTGGGATCGTTTCTTGGAGGAGAAGTAGCAGCAATATTTAGCAAAGCATGAAACATATAGTAAAAAGACTTAAAGAAGACAGCGATTATCAAGGGTTTTTCTTGAACGCACTACATAAGCATAACGAAAAGTTCGGCACTAAGGGTATTAGTGGTATGAGCGATCAGCAGAAGCAAGAATTTTTTAATTATGTGGATAAGAATTACAAAGGTAAGACTGAGGCTATTAAAGAAGCAAACGGAACGACTATGGGTACTGTTAGCATCACCTTTGATATTCTAGGAAACCTACCAAGCACAGATCCAGAGTTTATCAAAAGGCATATTGCAAAGAAATTACAAAATATGTTCTCAAGAGAGAGAAACATTAAATTCGAAGTAGAACGTAAATACGGAGAGCCACAAGTCAACTTAAAATAAATTTATAGGTTATGGCAGAGCAGCAAGGTCAGAAGTCCATTAAGGACATGATCAAAGAAGAGCTTATTAAATGTAAGCTTGATCCAATTTACTTTATGAAAAGGTACTGCATGATTCAGCACCCAGTAAAGGGACGCATGCCGTTCAAGCTATATCCATATCAGGAAGAATTGTTGAGGAGTTTTGTGGAGTACGATAGGAATATTATACTGAAGTCTCGGCAGCTGGGCATCTCAACACTCAGCGCAGGATATATATTATGGCTAATGATCTTCCACGAAGATAAAAACATATTAGTTGTAGCCATTGACCAAGCAACATCGAAGAACCTAGTAACAAAGGTGCATGTGATGTTGGAGTACTTACCATCATGGTTAAAGCCAAAAACAACAGAAAGCAATAAACTGTCAATTCGACTAACAAACGGATCTCAAGTAAAGGCTGTAGCATCAACAGGCACATCAGGTCGTTCAGAGGCCTTGTCACTGCTTATTATCGATGAGGCTGCATTCGTACAAAATGCAGAGGAGTTGTGGGCATCTGCACAACAGACTTTAGGTACTGGTGGTAGAGCGATTGTGTTGAGTACTCCAAATGGCACGGGCAACTTTTTTCATAAGTTGTGGATGAAGGCTGAATCGGGGGAAGCAGCTAATTTTAAAGCAACCAAATTACCATGGTGGGTACATCCTGACAGAGATCAGGAGTGGAGAAATAGGCAGGACGATGAGCTTGGTCATAGATTAGCAGCACAGGAGTGTGATACCGATTTCACAACATCAGGACAGACAGTAGTTCATCCAGAAGTTCTGAGTTGGTATCAACAAACATATGTACAAGAGCCTATTGCTAAAAGAGGTTTTGATGGTAATATGTGGGTGTGGGAGAATGCCGATTATAGTAAGTCATATATAGTGACAGCTGACGTTGCTAGAGGTGATGGAGGTGATAATTCTGCATTTCATGTAATAGATGTTGAAGATTGCAGGCAAGTTGCCGAGTACAAAGGCCAGGTAACTACAAAGGACTATGGCAATCTACTTGTTGCAGTTGGAACAGAGTATAACGATGCACTACTTGTTGTGGAGAATGCCAACGTAGGTTGGGCAACCCTGCAGACGATCATAGATAGAGGGTATAAAAACTTATACTATACATATAAAGATAATGTATTTGATCCGGAAGCATACTTACACAAGCAATACGACCTAAGTAGCAGAAAGGACGGAGTAGCAGGTTTTTCGATGACACAAAAGATTAGACCTCTGGCTGTCAGCAAATTAGATTTGTATATGAGAGAAAAAGATTGTATAATAAGATCAAAGAGACTATTAGATGAGTTACTTGTGTTTGTGTGGAAAAATAGCAGAGCAGAGGCTCAGCACGGATATAATGACGATTTAGTTATGAGTTGGATGCAAGGTTTATGGGTAAGAGATACAGCCTTAAAGTTGAGGCAGTCGGGTATAGATATTACAAAGATATCACTCAACAGTTTTAGAAACACAAGAACAGAGTCACCAATTCACTCTACAAAAAACTTTGCACCCAATCCATATAAGGTAAATCTGGGTAACGGAAATGAGGAGGATATTTCCTGGCTATTAGGTGGTTAAGGAAATTAATGTTATATTTATAAAAAAACAGTATGGCGCAACCAGGCGAACAATCTTTGTTTAAAAGATTACGAAAACTTTTCTCAACAGATGTAATTATACGTAATGTTGGAGGGAAGCAGCTAAAAGTTATAGATACCGAAAAGGTACAATCAAGTGGCAATATTGAGTGGAATAAAAGAGTTGATCGATACAATCGCTTATACACACCAGTGGCAGGATATACGTCCGACGGCAATGGAATTCAGCTAGTACAGAGAATTGAAGTATTTAGAGATTATGAAGCAATGGATGCTGATAGTATCATCGCATCTGCTCTAGATATTTATGCGGATGAGTGTACAACAAAGAACGAATATGGGGATATTGTTGAAATAAATACAGGCAACGACAGGGTAAAGGAAGTACTACATAACTTATTTTATGATATCCTAAATGTAGACTTTAACCTATGGCCATGGGTAAGAAACCTATGCAAATATGGTGACTTTTTCCTGATCCTCAGTATTGCCGAAAAGTTTGGTATCGTTAATGTCGAACCAGCTTCTGCATATGAAATGATAAGGTTAGAGGGTTCCGATCCAAACAATCCCAACAAGGTAATATTTAAGAGAGACTATAGCGGATATGGTGGTGCTGGGTATGTGTCTAGGCAAGAAGAAGTATATGATAACTTCGAAGTTATACACTTCAGACTGCTCAGCGATACTAACTTTCTACCCTACGGCAGATCAATAATTGAGCCGGGAAGGCGTGTATACAAGCAGCTTATGATGATGGAGGATGCGATGCTTATTCATAGAATTATGAGAGCACCGGATAAGCGTATTTTCAAAATTGATATAGGTAACATACCACCTAATGAAGTTGATGCATATATTGAGCGTATTGCTAATCAGATGAAAAAAACACCATACGTAGATCCAAACACTGGTGAATACAATCTGAAATTCAATCTCATGAATATGATTGAGGACTTTTACCTACCAGTTCGTGGAGCAGAAAGTGGTACCAATATTGAGAATTTAACAGGTCTGCAGTATGATTCTATTGCGGATATTGATTATCTAAAAAATAGACTATTGGCGTGTCTTAAAATACCTAAAGCATACTTAGGCTATGAGGAGGATACAACTGGTAAATCAACTTTAGCATCACAGGACTTCCGTTTTGCAAGAACAATTGAGAGAATTCAACGCATCATCGAAAGCGAGCTCACAAAAATGGCAATCATTCACCTTTATGCACAGGGATTTCAGGACGATGATCTAGTTGATTTTTCAATCAGCTTATCACCAGCCTCTACGGTGTTTGAAAGAGAAAAGATTGAGTTATGGACCTCCAAAGTAACCTTAGCTGGTGATATGATGGATAAAAAGCTCTTTTCAAAGAGATGGGTCTATGAGAACATCTTCCACATGAGTGATGATGACTATCTACGAGAAATAGACGGAGTGGTCGAAGATATGAAATACACATTCAGATTAGCTCAAATTGAAAGCGAAGGAAACGACCCGGCAAAAACAGGGATGTCCTTTGGCACACCACATGATATCGCTTCATTATATAAAGGTGGTGGTAGAGACGATGTACCAACTGGCTATGATGAAAGAGAAATCCCAGAAGGTGGATGGCCAGGTGCCGGAAGGCCAGAATCACACACGACCTATGGAAAGCATAAGCACCCGCTAGGTTGGGATCCGCTTGGTAATAAATTTAATAAAAAGACATCTTACAGAGGTAGTGTGAAGGAATATAAAAACAAAATAGCAAAGTCAGCGGTAGAATCTATGTTTAGACCTAGTGCACAAGCAAAGAAAGGAGTTATTAGTGGGTTGTATAAGGCAGCTAGTAAGTCAAATCTGCTAGATGAGTCAAATTTACTAGACAATACGGACAGTTAAACAAAAACCTGCATATTTATTTGTATACACGACATGGCAAAACTTAAACATTCGAAGCTGAGGAATACACAAATTCTATTTGAACTCTTAACGAGACAAGTAGCAGCTGACACTATCAGAGGAACAGAAACTTCCCCAGCGCTGCGTTTGATTCAAAAGTACTACAAGCCAGGCACATTACTATCCAAAGAATTGGGATTGTATGAATCGCTTAGCCGTCAAAAGTATAAGAGCGAATTAAAAGCAGAAACATTACTAAGAGAGGTGTTAAAGGCAAGAAGAGCATTAGATGCAAAGTGTCTATCGGAGGCAAAATATGAACTCGTCAAGGAGATTAAGTCTAACTACAGTATCGACGCCTTTACTCGCACTCAATTACCTGATTACAAGCTGTATGCGTCAATTTATAACTTGTTCGAATCCAACACAAAGGCGAAGCTAACTCCGGAACAGGCAGTAAACTGCAGATTTTCTATTGTTGAACACATTTGTGGTAAATCAACGAAGAAACCTCATAAAGTCGAGGAGAGCAAGGCTATAGCAGAATATAAGAAGGAGACAGAAGAGGTGCGACTACTTGCATATAGATTGTTAATTGAAAATTTTAATAAAAAATATAGTAAGCTAACGGTACAACAAAAGAACCTACTGCGTGAGTATATTAACAACGTATCGAATTCGGATACAATGAAGGATATACTTATAACCAATGCCAAAGTGGTGAGACAGAATATTACAAAGCTGCTACCAAAGGTCACCGATAGGGTGACAGTAATCAAACTGAAGGAGATTTATAAGCTAACAAAAAAGTATGACGATGTAAGACTAGTCAATGAAAATCATGTGTTAGCTATGTTAATGTATATGGAACTTATTAAAGAGCTAAAGAAATGTTAACAAAGAAGGAAAGAGCGGAATTGAGAGAGTATGTTAAGGATATCCAAAATGAGATGTCCGTATCAGCTAATGTAGCGTCATACTCTACACCAAAAGCGTTTAATAAAGATGAAGACGCCGAAGGATCAGAAGCTTCCGAGAAAGCAGATCCAGCAACAGCATATTACGAAAAGCCACCTAAAAGAGGTACAGCAAAGAGCTTTGATGTAATCTCTTTGAAGGAGGGATCATATAAAGAGTTTAAGAATGACCCATCGGCAACTCCGGTGCAAAAGGTCAACAAGTCAATTGCAGAAATTAATAGAAGGTTAGCTGAGGTGAATCATTTATTGGCACAAAGTATCCGTCTGAAGACAGAGTCGAATGTAGCATCAGGAGCCTACTGGAAAAAGACAACTAGAAACATTGCTAAGATTAATGAGAGAATGACTATAATAAGCAATAAACTCAAAAAACTAAGCGAATGAGGACGAGGGAGTTTAGAAATCTAATAAAGGAAGAAATACGCAGAGTATTGCATGAGGCTAAACAAGAGCAGGATTTAGCTAATGCATTAATACTTGCAGGGGAGGATGTAACGATCGAAGACATTGAGTTGGCAAGTAAGAGCAGTGGTACAAACAGCTACGATGTAACTCTCGACGGAGAGCCTTATCAGTTTGATGTAGACAGTTCGGGATTGGTTACTTTCTACGACGGCTCAGACACTATTGAGTTAGGTTATTTGAATAATCCAAGCGTAATTGCATCCAAGTACAGAAAAGCAAAAGGAGTATGAGTAAGAAGCTAATAGTTGACTTTGCAGGTGTGATCGAGTATACACCAGAGCAGCTGAATGAATCCATGCAGCAGAACAATGGTAAACTAATACTATCAGGACCACTGCAGCGATATGGATCGACCAATCAAAACGCTAGAATCTATCCAGAGGATGTGTTGAAGCGTGAGGCCATAAAATATAAAAAGTCATTCATTGCCGAAAGACGAGCTCTAGGTGAACTAGACCACCCAGAATCATCAGTAGTGAACTTATCAAACGTATCACACAATATGTTAGATTTGTGGTGGGATGGCAACACCCTAATGGGCAAATTAGAATTACTACCAACACCATCAGGCAACATTGCAAAGCAATTATTCCAAGCCGGTATCAAATTAGGCATTAGCTCTAGAGGGATGGGTAGTGTAAGAGAAATTGGTGAAGGTAAGGTTGAGGTACAAGATGACTATGAGATCGTGTGTTGGGACCTAGTATCTAATCCATCAACTCATGGTGCTTTTATGGATGGAGGTCAGATGAATGAGTCTTATAATGGACTGACTAGAAAGGCCGGCAAGTACGAAACAATTGATGGTTTAATTACAAATATAATAACACTGCTATGAAGAAGCTAATAGACATACTTAACGAATCTAACGTAAGATTAACAACCGAGCAAAAATCTGCCTTTCTTGAGGAGATCAAAGGCTTTAGTGCAATCTCCGAAGCTGTGTACAGAAACAGTCGTTTGAAAGAAGTTGCTAAGCAGCTGACCACTTTAGCTGAAAGGGCAGAGCAGGTAACCTTGTCGGAAACCGAAGAGTGGTTTGATCAAGTAACCGTCAAAAGAAACATGAAAGAATTAAAAAACGGTGCTAAAACCTTTAGTAAAACTGTAGAAGAAATAAATGTATTGCAACAGCGTTTGGAATCAATCTACGAAGAAATGGGGAGCACGCTAAATAGGTACTATGAGATCTAAGGAGCTTAAGGATTTAATTCGCAGAGAAATTGTAGCAGCACTTCGTGAGCAGAAGACTCCGGAAGAGATTGCAGCTGATAAGGCTGACGTAACAGCAGCCCAGGCTCGTCTCAAAGACGCACAAGAGAAGTTGAAAAAGGCACAGACGAAAGCTGCAGCCAAAGAAGGTGCAATTAAATTAAAGGACTTATTAGAGCAGGAAGAGGAAGAGGATGCCGGAGCGAATCCATTTGCAGCAGGTGGTGATAAAGGTGATAGTGAGAAGGAAGGTGAGGATGATGCAGCTGCAGAAAAGGGTGGAGAAGAGGATGCTGCAGCCGAGGAAGGTGGGGAAGAGGAGAAAGCCGAGCCAGATCCAGAAATGCCTAAGAAAGATGATATCACTGTAGATTTTGATATTAGCAGTGTTAAGCGATATAACAAAGACCAGCGATTCCGCGGATCTCAAGGCATTGTCAAAAAAGTAACAAAGGACGGAATGATGCTAACTGTAATTCCAGATGGTGTCGACATCTTTGTTAATTTTAACGACATAGAATAAAAAAATCATCAAAAGCTGCACTATTACAGCGCTTTTGGTAAGATAGGGTATATTTATACTTAAATGCATCATTTTGATATGATGCCATATTTAATTAAACCCTATTGTGGCTCAATAATAGCTGCAGACAATCCAAAACAATTATGGACAAACTTTTAAAGGAAGCAATCGCAGACGCTAAAGCAGTACGTGAGACCGCATTAGCAAATGCAAAGCTGGCATTAGAGGAAGCCTTTACACCAAAATTGCAATCGATGCTCTCAAAAAAGATTAGAGAGGAAGAGGAGATGGAGGATGAAGAGGTGGAAGAGATGCCGGAAACAGCGCGTTTTAGAAAGCTCGCAAACATCTCCGAAGAGGACGATGAAATGGACATGGACATGGACATGGAAGATGAAACCGAAGAGAATTTCGAAGAAGAGGACTACAGCGACGAAGGTGGCGATATGGACTTCGAAGAGGAATCATCTGAGGAAGACACTGAAGAAGCTCCTGCTGAAGAAGAGGATCTAGATTTGGAAGCTATCATTCGTGAGCTAGAAGGCGAAGACGATGAAATGGCTGAAGAAGGAATGGATTACGAATCTGAAGAAGATGAGATGGCCGAAGAAGGAATGCACTCTGAAGAAGATGAAGACATCGACATCAATGAGCTTGTAAGAGCTTTGCGTGAAGAAGATTCTGAAGAAGAGGAAATGGCCGAAGAAGGCATGAAGCGTCGTAAGAAAAAGATGATGGAAGCTGATGACGAAGAAGAGTCCGAAAAAGACAAAGATCTTGAGGAAGCTTATGGAGTTATCAAGTTCTTGAGATCCAAAATCAACGAAGTGAATTTGCTTAACGCCAAATTACTTTATGTCAACAAAGTGTTCCGTGCTAAGAACCTAAGCGAAAGCCAAAAAGTTCAAGTAATCGAAACCTTCGACAGAGCTAGAAACGTGCGTGAAACAAAACTTATCTACGCAACAATCGCTGAATCGATTGCAAAACAGGCTCCTGCTAAAAACAAAGGAAAGCGTATAGTTGAGAATTTCTCATCTGCTCCAGTTAAAGGCACCAAGAGACCTATTTTAGAATCGAACAACCAAATTGCTAGGTTCCAAAAACTCGCAGGAATTAACAAAAACTTTTAATTAACCAAAAAACCAAGATCAAAATGGCAACAAACATTACAACTCAGCTACTTGGTTCTGCTAACCCATACAAAGATCGTATGTCGGAAGTTAAACCACTTATCAGTAAGTGGAAGAAATCCGGTCTGTTAGAAGGACTAAGAAGCGAAACTGAAGTCAACAGCATGGCTGTACTTCTAGAAAACCAAGCAAAACAGCTTGTAAAAGAAAACTCCATGACCGGTGCCGGTGCTAACGCAGGTGGCTATGAGCAATGGACTGGAGTAGCTCTACCTCTTATCAGAAGGGTATTTGCTGAAATCGCTGCTAAAGAATTCGTTTCTGTACAGCCGATGAACTTACCTTCTGGTCTAGTATTCTACTTGGATTACAAGTATTCTACTCAAAACCGTCCTGATGGTCGTAAAGGCTTCGACATAACTGGTAAAAATCAAGTAGGTACCTTACAAGGTATTACTGATACTACCGGAGATGCTTCTGATGGTCTTTATGGTGCTGGTCAGTTTGGCTATTCAATTAACCAAACCGGATCTGCATTCACTCTCCTAACCACTGGTTCAGCTACCTGGTCTACCTTCAACTATGATGGTAACTTTACCTCATCTTTTAGTACTTTCAAAACCGTCACTGTAACTACTGCATCAGTTTCAACTGATTACAGAAGCTTTGCAGACTTTGCTGGTGTAAGAGGCTTTGCAGTAAAATCAGGTTCTAGCTACTTGTCAGTGCTTCCAGCCTTTACTACTATCAACACCGCTAACAACTCAGTAACTTTCGTGTTTACTGGTTCAGCTGTAACTACTGGTTCATTTACTGGTGAAGTTGTTTATCAACGTCAACCAACCAATGACAACCGTGGTGATTTCGAAGCTAACAGATCTAATGACGATCTGAGCATTCCAGAAATCGACTTGGTAATGCGTTCTATTCCAATCACTGCCAAGACTCGTAAGTTGAAAGCAAGTTGGACTCCTGAGTTCGCTCAAGACTTGAATGCATATCACTCAATCGACGCTGAGGCTGAATTGACCTCTATGTTGTCTGAGT